>ERZ1034363.347-NODE-347-length-33126-cov-6.112439_pt1 | contig 33126 bp, 28 predicted proteins | sample MGYA00520616_ERZ1034363 | MGnify/ENA primary metagenome ERZ1034363 (study PRJEB33736, sample SAMEA104284506) | Azolla filiculoides | biome: Urban; feature: Water surface; material: Ditch water | place: Netherlands | collected 2015-10-28 | depth 0-0.1 m ... | reverse complement strand
AGCAGGATTGTTGGTGCCATGAACCTGCGTATGGCAGTTCATGCAAGACCGGCCTTGGGTGACATTGGTCTTCGCCTTACCAGAAAGATTTGTCGCGGTGTTCGCGTTGGCTGCTGTCTGGGCACCAATCAACTGGGGAATAAATCCACCGTGGGGTGTATGGCACTGATGGCACAGGAACGGCGGACGGGCTTTCAGCATGCTTTCCACAACGGTTCCATGGGGGTTATGGCAGTTGGAGCAGTCTTCACTTACGGGCTCATGGTTATGAACAAACGGACCCCGCTTTTCCATGTGGCAGGTGTAGCACGTATCAACCACGCTATCGCGCTTCATCAGCTTGGGGCCGACCGAGCCGTGGGCATTATGGCAATCAGAGCATGTCATCTTGCCTTCAGGAATTGGATGGTGCGAAGGCTTGTTGACCTGCGTACGCTGTTCCTTGTGGCAGGCAAAACACACTTCCGCTTGTGTTGCCTTGTCACGCACTTTGTCGTGGCCCGTATGCAGGCTGTGGCAGCTTGTGCAGGCGACGTCACGGCTCTGGTGGACGCTGCCTTCCCAATGGGAACGCTTGGCATCCTTCTGGTGGCAAGACAAGCATGCATCATTGCGTTCAGCAACCGGCGTAGTGGAACGCTTGCCAAAAGTACGCTCGGGTGCCGGTGGTTTGCCGCTGCCCTTATGGCTTTGGTGTGCGGTGCTTTCGCCGTGGCAGCTAGCGCAAGTGGGCGTGCGTCCATCCGCACGTACACCGTGGCGAGACTTGCCAATTGCCAATAGGCCCGGAGCATCCGACTCGTCGTGGCAAACCGTGCACTTGGCATCGCCGTTGAGTACCAGATCTTTGGGAGTCTCAGCAGCAAAAGCTGAGCCGGCCCCAATCGAGGCAAACAGTGCAAAGCAACCCACTGCGCTCAGCAGGCCACTTCTGATTTTCGAAAAATTGATCATCTCAATCCCCAGTTCAAACTATGAAAATTAAATAGACCGCTTACTGCGCCAGAATCCACTGCGCCAGATTCTTCAGAGCCTTGGCGTCCTTGGTCTCAATAATCTTGTGATCTTCTTCAGTGCCGTCTTCCAGCTTGACCTTGGGGCCGGTGGTGATGTTCTTGATGACTTTTTCTTCAGCGTCAGCCTTGCCGGCGTATTTGGCGGCAATCTTCTTCAGGGATGGGCCCTTTTTGGTCTTGTCGATGGCATGGCACTTCATGCAGTCGTTCTTCTTAGCCAGGGACTGGGCTGCGTCGGCGTCCACATCGGCTGCGAACGCGCTACCGGCCAGACCGACAAACGCTGCAATGGCCAAAGGGGCTACCAGCTTGATCGCACGGAAAGAAGTTGCTTTTGCGGTTTTCATGAGAGGCTTCCCTAAACAGTAAGTTGACACAGGTTTACAAATATTTACCTGTGCGCATTGTGCGCGTGCGGTGCGCCACTCACCATAGGAAGCCATGAGAATCGGCCATAGGAAAAATCCTATTCGAGCCGATGTTTGAGCTTAGTCAACTAATTGGTGTTCTATCGCATAGCGCACCAAGTCGACCTGGGTAGCCAAATTCATTTTTGTCAGGATATGGGTCTTGTGCGTACTCACAGTTTTGACGCTCAAAGACAGCTCCGTTGCGATCGCCGTCAGGCCCATTCCACGCACGATCCGGCTGAAAACATCAAACTCCCGGTCACTGAGTTGGGTATGGGGCAAGGCCTCAGAATCTTTATGTGACACATCGCCAGCCAGTAGCTCCGCCACATTGGGACCGATGAAAAGGCCGCCCTCGGCCACCCGACGCATGGCCGGCAACAACAAATCGGTGTCGCCTTCTTTGGAGAGGTAGCCCGAAGCGCCTGCACGTATGGCGCGCACGGCGTATTGCTCCTCGGGATGCATGCTGAAAACCAGAATCGGAAGCTTGGGGCGTTCGCTTTTTACTTGCTTGATCAATTCCAGCCCGTTGCGGCCCGGCATGGAAATGTCGAGTACCAGTAAATTGAATTCGCGCGCACGAATTTGTTCCAACACCGCCAGCCCATTGGCGGCCTCGCCGGCCACCACCAGATCATCGGTATCGGCCAATATTTTTCTCAAGCCATCTCGAATGATGGCGTGGTCGTCTGCAATCAATACGTCTGCTTTCATCGCTCTACTTTCATGGGTCGTTTGGCGCGGTCTGGTGTTCTGGCCATGGCACAAAGACCTCTATCCGGGAGCCCACCCCAACTGTGCTGTGCACTACAAAGCGGGCACCAATCGCTGCGCAGCGCTCCCGCATGCTGACGAGTCCCACGCCATGTCCAGACGCACCTGGCTCAAAGCCCTGGCCGTTGTCCGCTACGACCAGGCGCAAGGTGTGCGCCAACAGGCGCAGGCTGACTTGCACTTCGCTGGCCTTAGAGTGCCGCACCACGTTGGTTAAAGACTCCTGGATGATTCGAAACAGCGCCGTGGCTAAAGCGTCGTCCACCACCAGGTCAGCGTCATGCAGGTCCAGTTCAATCTGGATGCCGCTGTGCTTGATGAACTCTTCCGTCTGCCAGGTCAACGCCCCTTTAAAGTCCACGTCATCCAGCACTTGTGGGCGCAGCTCGGTGGCAAGGCGTCGCACGGAGGTAATGGCTGCATCCATCTGGTGGCGCATTTCATCCACGTCCTCAACGGTCGTGGGCTTGCCATCCTTCAAGCGGCTACCCAGCCAACTCAAACTGAGCTTCAGCCCCGTGAGTTGCTGGCCCAGGTCGTCATGCAGTTCGCGTGAGATGCGTTTGCGCTCTTCCTCACGCACACTTTGCAAAGAGGCCGACAGCTCGCGCAACTGGGCATTGACCAGGCGCAACTCTGTTTCTGCACGGCGCCGCTCCGATGCGTCGCGCAGCACCGCGGTTAGCTGCATACGCCCACCAATGACCGAGCGCGAAATGGTGGACTCCAGAGGAAACTCCACACCGTCGGAACGCAAGCCCACGATATCGGCCTGCAAGGCGGTCGCGCGTGAGGTGGACTCGCCATCCGAAAAACTCACCACATGCGAGTCGTGCACCGTCCGCAACCGTTGCGGAATCAGCATATCCAGCGGACGGCCCAATACCGATGCCGCGTCGTAGCCAAACATCTTTTCCGCAGACGGATTGAACAACACCACCAGCATGGACTCATCCACCGCAACAATCGCATCCATGACCGAGTTGACGGTGTGCTGGTAACGCTGGTCGGCCGCATTGAGCGCCAGCGTAAGCTGCTCTTTCAAGCGCAATTTACCCACCAGATAAACCGCCAGCAGCGCTATGAAAATACTGACCAGCAAAGCGCCGGTAGCAATGGGCCAAGCCGTTTCGCGCCACAGCGCCAAACTCGCATACTGATCGTCGGTCACGCTCACCAGAATGGGATACGCCGCTAGGCTGCCCAAGGTGGTGAATCGCTGTTCACCCGCATCCCCCCGGTGCGAAACCGACCGAACAGGCTGCCCTCGCATGGGCAACTCCACGCCATAGTCCGCCTTTTGCCCCACCACATCCGGCTGCGGTGGCCATCCGGCAAGGCGGGTACCGTCGGCCTGATAAAACCCGATCGGGCGCCCGTAGTCCACCTGGATGGCGCTGTACAGATGCTCAAACGCTGAAAGTCCGATGGCCGCTACCACCACTCCGCGCAAGGCGCCTTGCTCAGTCAGCAGAGGTCGGGCCAAATGCAAGATCCACCTGGCGTCGTCGCCGACTAAGGGGTGATCAATAAAGAGCCCATTTTTCGGACTTCGGGCAAAGGCCTGAAAAACAGCAGCATTCGCCATCGTGCCGTGTTCCGCCTCGAAGTTGCGCGAGGCATTGACCAAGCGCCCTTCTGCGTCCAGCAAGAAAAGGGAGTGCACATGGCTTAAGCCCGCCACGCGCGAATTCAACAACAGGCGCACCGAATCGCCATCCAACTGCTGCCGCTTGCCAAAAGGCGTCTGCAGGCGCTCCTGCACCCCCGTGAGCAGCATATCGATGCTCTCAAACTGTCGCTCAGTCTGCTGCAAAACGATGTGGGTCAAGTTGACCGTTTCCTGGCGGGAACGGTTCAGTTCACGGTCGTGCAAGCCCCACAGCAAAAAAACGACAGACAGCAAGATGGCCGAAATGGTCATGCCCGCCAGCAGGTTGACGTAACGCCCTGGCTTTTGCTCAAACTCCCGTTTGGCGTTCACGGTTTGGCGGTACGCAAAAGGCCGTTAATCCACTGTTGCGCCTGCGGGCTGTCCCACTCGCGTGCACCGGTGTATTTGCCCAGCACCCGCCCCTTGGCATCGACCAGCACCGTCAGCGGCAGCCGGTCAGCGCCCAGCATGTTTTCCAACTCCAGCGCGCGGTCAATGTAGTGGTTGATCGTGGCATTCGAACTGCGCAGGTAAGCCTTGGCGGCTGGCTCGCTGTCGTCGGTGGAAATGCCAATCATCACAAAGCGCTTGCCCTGGTCCTGCCAGGCCAGGCGCTCCAGCGAACCCATTTCCGAGCGGCAAGGGCCGCACCAACTGGCCCACACATTAATTAGCAGCGGCTTGCCACGGTAAGCCGACAGCGCGCGATTCGGGCCGTTGAGCCCACGCATCATGGCCTCGGGCAGGGTACCACCCACGGCCACCTCGCCCGGGGTTTTGGCAAGCGCGAGCCCGGCCAAAGCCAGGCCCAGCCAAAGGCACAAGAATCGCAGCGTTTTCAAACCTGTTTGTTGCATAGGGCACGAACATAGCAGGCGCCCAGGCCGGCCAATTTGTCTTACATCAGTTTCCAGCTTGATTTATGTCATGAAAAAAGCCCCGGCGCTGGAGCGCGGGGGCTTTGACCACAATTGCTTGCGGCGGAGATTTAAATCAGCGGCACGCCGGTTTTGCTTTGAATCTCTTCGCGGGTGACGTCAGGTGCCAGTTCCACCAGTTTCAGGCCTTCCGGGGTGACATCCATCACGCCCAGGTCGGTAATGATGCGGTCCACCACGCCCACGCCGGTCAGCGGCAGGGTGCACTGGGGAATGATCTTCAGGTCAATCGTGCCGTCTTTCTTCTTAGCCACGTGTTCCATCAGCACAATCACGCGCTTCACGCCAGCCACCAAGTCCATGGCGCCGCCCATACCCTTGACCATCTTGCCGGGAATCATCCAGTTGGCCAGGTCGCCCTTGGCACTGACCTGCATGGCACCCAGGATGCTCAGGTTGATCTTGCCGCCACGGATCATGGCAAAGCTTTCGTGGCTGCCAAAAATGCTGGAGCCTTTGAGCGTGGTTACGGTCTGTTTGCCGGCGTTGATCAGGTCGGCATCGACCTGGTCTTCGGTCGGGAACGGGCCAATGCCCAACATGCCGTTTTCAGACTGCAGCCAGACTTCCTTGCTGCCGGTGTGGTTGGCCACCAGCGTGGGGATGCCAATGCCCAGGTTCACATAAAAACCGTCTTCCAGTTCTTGGGCAGCGCGTGCTGCCATTTGGTCTTGTGTCCAGGCCATGTTCAAACTCCTGCTTTCTCGGTGATGGTGCGCTTCTCAATGCGCTTTTCGGGGTTGGCATTGAGCACAAGGCGGTGCACATAAATGCCGGGCAGATGCACCTGATCGGGCTCAAACGTGCCGGTTTCCACAATCTCTTCCACTTCCACCACGGTGATCTTGCCGGCCATGGCAACGGCGGGGTTGAAGTTGCGGGCCGTAAAGCGGAATTGCAGGTTGCCCGACTTGTCGGCGCGGTGCGCCTTGACCAGCGCCACTTCGGGCACCAGCGCGCGTTCCATCACATAGGTCTCGCCATCAAACTCGCGCAGTTCTTTGCCTTCGGCCACGATGGTGCCCACACCGGTCTTGGTGAAAAAAGCCGGAATGCCAGCGCCACCGGCGCGCAGCTTCTCGGCCAGCGTGCCCTGGGGCGTGAATTCGAGTTGCAGTTCACCGGCCAGGTACTGGCGCTCGAACTCCTTGTTCTCGCCCACATAAGAAGAAATCATCTTCTTGATCTGGCGGGTTTCCAGCAGCTTGCCCAGGCCGAAGCCGTCGACGCCTGCGTTGTTGGAAATCACGGTCAGGTCTTTCACGCCGGTGTCCTTGAGCGCTTCAATCAGCGCCTCGGGAATGCCGCACAAACCAAAACCGCCCACGGCCAAAAGCTGGCCATCCTGGACGATGCCTTTGAGCGCCGCGTCGGCGCTGGGATAAATCTTGTTCACTGCGCTGTTCTCCTGGTTAACAGATGGGCATACGATACTACGTAACCACATACGTAGTTTTTCGTAATGGCCAACCCTTGGGCCATTCCCTTCACCACGCAACAAACGCGCCATGGACATTGATTACCGCCTCGCATTCGAGATGGCCCCGGTCGGGCTGGCCCTCTCCAGCAACCGCACCATCATGGACTGCAACCAGCACCTGTGCGACATGTTTGGCGCCGAGCGGGCGCAACTGGTAGGCCAGTCTTTTCAGGTGCTCTACCCCAGCGCCGACGAGTACGAACGTACCGGCGCACGCATCGAGCCCATCCTCAACCGCAAGGGCACCTACGCAGACGACCGCATCATGAAGCGCGTCGGTGGTCGCAGCGCCGGAGAACCCTTTTGGTGCCACGTTACCGGCCGCGCGCTGAACCAGAGCGCACCGCACGAGGCGGGCATCTGGGCCTTTGAGGACCTGAGCGCCAGTCGCCCGGTCAAGGCTGAGCTAACGGCGCGCGAGCGCGAGGTGGCCGCTTATCTGATGCAGGGGCTGACGAGCAAGCTGATTGGCAAGGCCCTGTCCATCAGCCACCGGACCGTTGAGATTTACCGGGCGCGGTTGATGCGGAAATACAAGGCTTCGACTACGGCGGATCTCGTTGCCAAGTTAACTGCTGGATGAGTTTGTGCCTTAACTTCCCTTCGGGACGCAAGCCGGCATGGCACTCAGCGCCGTCCGTGTCCCCCGCCCGCTGTGCGGACTCCTCCTTTACCTACCGGCGCCAAGCGCCATGCCGGCCTGTGTCTGGCTGCTTTGTTTTTTGCGCTTGGTTTATGACCTACTTCGCGTTGCTGGCGACGTACTGCCTCAGCACGCCGTCCATACGCGCCTGCCAGCCTTCACCAGTCGAGCGAAAGTACGCCACGACTTCCGGGCTGTAGCGTACAGAGACCAACAACTTTTTGTTGTCCGACTTGGGGCGTCCACGCAAGGACTTGAGCGGAACCATCGCATTGAGTTGTTGGGGCGTCAGGGGCTGCGCTTCGGGGTCAGCCTTGGCCGCAGCCGTGATGGCCTTGTCTTCCTCCACGCTGGGCATGGCTACCGCTGGGCGCTTAATTGCTTTGGACATAGTGCTTCACCTCTCGTCTATTGGCCTTGCGCAAACTGATGATTCTGCGAATCCACTCTCGGTCCACAAAGGCCACGCAGTACAAAACCCCGGTGGCGGGCGCGAGCGCGACCATGCGCAGCTCGCCGTAGTCCTGGCGTTCATCCATCCACACCAAGGCAGCCTCCCAATCCAATGTTGAAGCCAACGCAAGCGAAACCCCATGCTTCTCTTGATTGGAGGCGTCCTTGACCGGATCGAACTCAATTTGCATTAATTATTGTAGCTACCATAAATTACCAATGCAAATAGAAATGGGGCACTCAGCAAAGCTGATTGCCCCATTGAATGAACCAACTACCTAATCAGTACGTTTCCAGCGCCAGCAGTCCCGTTGCCGTATTGGAAATTGGGATGTGGTAGTTGCTGTGCACCTTGCGCACGCCGCTGTTTTCACCTGCTGACAGGGCCGAGCGCATGGCTAGCCAGGCCAGCAGCTCGATGCCTTGGGTGCCGGTTTTTTCTACCAGTTCGTGGATGCTGAACTGGGTGGCCCAGGCGGGGTTGTTTTCCAGGCTTTCCAGAAACTTCAAGTCAAAGTCCTTGTTGATAAAGCCGGCGCGCTCGCCTTCCAGTTGGTGGCTCAAACCACCGGAAGCCACAAAGGCCACCTTTTTGTCGCTGTCCCATTGAGCCACCGCCTCACCTACGGCACGCCCCAGGGCAAACACGCGCTTTGCGTTGGGCAGGGGGAACTGCACGGTGTTGATGCACACCGGCACCACGGTCACCGGGCAATCGCCTTCGGGCCAAAACAGTTTGAGGGGCAGCGTGCAGGCGTGGTCGACCAGCATTTCCTGGCAAGTGGTGATATCAAACTCCTGGTCAACCAAGTGGTTGATGATTTCCCAGGACAAGTCAAGTTCGCCCTTGAACGGGGGCAGCGTGGGGATGCCCCAGCCTTCGTCGGCGTTGTTGTACTGCGCGGCGGCGCCCACGGCGAAGGTCGGCATTTTGTCCAGGAAAAAGTTCAGGCCGTGGTCGTTGTAGAACATCACCACTACGTCGGGCTTGACCTTGCCAAGCCACTGCTGCACGGGCGGGAAGCCGTCAAAAAAGGGCTTCCAGTAGGGCTCTTGCTGCGCGCCACGATGGATTGCGCCGCCGATAGCGGGAATGTGGGAAGTGCCCAGACCGCCGATGATTTTTGCCATGCTTGTTGCTCCTGAGTGTCTTGAAATTGCTTACTTGCCTGCAGCCACCAGCATGGCCTTGAATTCGTCTTTGCTCATGCCGCGCTGCTGTGCGCCGATGTCCTGCATGTCGAGCTTGAAGATGCCAGCGAACTTGGCCAGGTAATAGGCGTTGCCTCCCTCTTCAAGCAGTTGCAAGACCTGCTTGGAACGGATCGCCGCCTTTTGCGAGTCGGTCAGGCTGTACTTGGTCATGTAGGTCTCTTCGTCTTTCAGGAACTCGGCGCGGTTTTCGGCGGAGTTGAACGAGAAGCACATCTTGTTCAGGGCATAGCCCCGCTTGGCGTACTCGCCGTCGAACGGATTGGTGCCCGGGATTTTGGGCAAAGCCGGTTTGGAAGGCACGGTTTGTCTCCTGCTGAAATGGGATGTTTGCTTGAAAGTGCTCGCAGTGTCCGGTTTTCATTGCTAAAGATAAACAGATCATTCATGATTAAATACATGAGTAAATTCGATCATTTGGACTTGGATGGGCATCTGCTGCAGTTGCTGATGGTGGTGGTGGAAACAGGCTCGGTCACCCGCGCCGCCGAGCGCTTGGGCGTCACCCAATCTGCCGTGAGCCACTTGCTGGACAAGCTGCGCGCCATCACCAACGACCCGCTGTTTGTCAAATCCGGGCGCGGCATTGTGGCCACTGAGCGTGCCGAAAAGCTCGCCGAACAGGCCCGGGAACTGCTCTCGTCGCTACACGGCTTTGCGCAAAGTGACCCGTTTGACCCCACGCAGTGGAAGGTCCACATCACCATTGCCGCGAACGACTTTCAGCGCGACCTGTTGTTGCCCGCGCTGATGGCGCGCCTGCGCCGCAATGCCCCGCTGCTGACCCTGCGCGTGATTCCGTCCGATGTGCCCAGCCTGGAGATGCTGCGCAATGAACACTGCCAACTGGTCATCAGCCCGCGCCCGCCGGACGGAACCGACGTAGTGCAAAAGCGCCTGTTTGAAGACGACTACCGGGTGTTTTTTGACCCGCAAGTGCGTAAGGCACCTGCCACCAAAAAGGAATACCTGGACGCAAAGCACGTGACCGTGGTCTATGAGCCGCGCCGCGCGCTCGATCTGGACCAATGGCTGGAGGACCAGGGAATCCGGCGTACCTTTGAAGTTTCTGTGCCCGGCTACGCCGGCGTCGCGCCCTTCATCATGGGCACCGACTTGTTGACTACCGCGCCCAGCCTGCTAGGCCGGCACATGCTGCACAACCTGGCCAGCAGCGCGGTGCCGCTGCCCTGCCCCAAGTTGCCCATGTACCTGGTGTGGCACATGCGCCACCAGCACAGCCCCGCCCATGGCTGGCTGCGCAAACAAGTCGAAGCGGTGTCGCAGGCCACTTTGGAGCAGCAAACCCCGCCCGGGTCGCAAACGCTCTTAACTTCCTAGCATCCTTTTCCCTGATAGGGGTCAAAGCCCTGCAAACGCGTTGGGTACTCCCGCATGTATCTTGATTGCCGTCAAAATGTTGCCGTCAGGGTGGATTAAGAATGGCTTGAACTTGGGGTTTAGCGATCGCAATCGGTTAGCCACACGTGTCTAGAAATTAACCAAATCATTAGTTGGGGTTTGAGATGAACAACATAAAGATCGGAGCCCGTTTGGGCGTGGCGTTTGGCGTCGTACTGGCGCTGATGGTGGCCATCATTGCCATAACGCTGATCTCCTTCAGCAAACTCCACGAAAAAATGGACGATGTGGTGATCGAGGCGTACCCCAAAGTCATTTCGGTCTACGCCATTCAGGGCAGTATGAACCAGGTCGCCCGTGCCACCCGCAACATGCTTCTGCTCAAAGACGAAGCCGCCATCGCCAAAGAGGCAGAAACGATCGTCAAGGCGCGCGAACGCATCACCAAGGAAATGGACTTCCTCACCACCAACATCACCAGCGCCAAGGGTCGCGAGCTGTTGGCTGAAGTCAAAACCGCCCGCGCTGGCTATGTGACGGATCTGGAAGCCCTGCTGAAACTGGTTGCCGACAAAAAGCAGGACGATGCCGTAGCCCACCTGATCGGCAAAGTGCGCGTCACGCAGGCCGAGTACTTCAAGCGGCTGGATGCCCTGCTGACCTTTCAGGATGACCTCGTGAAGGCTTCCGGCGCTGACGCCGAGTCCACCAACAAGACAGCCTCCCTGACCGTGGAAGCATTGGGTGTGATTGCCGTGGCACTGGCGGCCTTCCTCGCGCTGCTGGTAACCCGCAGCATCGTGCGCCCGGTGCAGCAAGCACTCGACACAGCCCATAAGGTGGCCGAAGGCGATCTGTCCATTCAAGTGCCCCAAGGCGGTAGCGACGAAGTGGGCGAACTGCTGAAAACGCTGCAAACCATGGTGGGTAGTCTGGCCAAGGTGGTCAGCGAGGTGCGGGTTGGCTCGGAAGCGGTGTCTACGGCCAGCGCCGAAATTGCCATGGGCAACAATGACCTGAGCGCACGCACCGAACAGCAAGCCAGCGCACTCGAAGAGACGGCCGCCTCCATGGAAGAACTGAGCGCGACCGTGAAGCAAAACGCCGACAACGCTCGCCAGGCCAACCAGTTGGCGCACAGCGCCTCAACGGTGGCCGTCAAGGGTGGCGATGTGGTGGGCCAGGTGGTTCACACCATGCGCGACATCAACGACAGTTCGCGCAAGATTGCCGACATCATTAGCGTGATTGACGGCATTGCCTTCCAGACCAACATCCTGGCGCTGAATGCCGCCGTGGAAGCGGCCCGTGCCGGTGAGCAAGGCCGTGGCTTTGCCGTGGTGGCCAGCGAGGTGCGCACACTGGCCGGCCGCTCGGCTGAAGCCGCCAAGGAAATCAAGGCACTGATTACAACCAGCGTGGAGCGCGTCGAGCACGGCACCAGCCTGGTCGATGAAGCCGGCGTCACCATGGGTGAAGTGGTGGCTTCCATTAAGCGCGTGACCGACCTCATGGGCGAAATCAGTGCGGCCAGCAACGAGCAGGCCGCCGGCGTATCGCAAGTGGGCGAAGCCGTGGTGCAAATGGACCAGGTCACGCAGCAAAACGCTGCGCTGGTCGAAGAAATGGCCGCTGCCGCCAGCAGCCTCAAATCGCAAGCGCAGGACTTGGTGCAGGTGGTGTCCACCTTCAAGCTCAACGCCGCCGATGGGGCCACCCGGACATCGGTGCGCTCGTCCAACCCCAAACCTTATCCGGGCCAGGACCGCCGGCTTGAAGCGCGACCGACTGCCAGTGCAAAGCCCAAGGCATCCGCCCCACCCCCTGCGCCAGCACCCGCAAAACCCGCTTCGTTGCCCAAGCCAGCGCCCAAACCCGCCCCCAAGGCGGCCCCGGCACCCAAGGCCGCCGCAGCCGACGATGATTGGGAAACCTTTTAATTCATCCCAGGGCTTGGCGCAGGTAGCAGGTTAGGCCCAGGGTGGCGAACTCAATAACCCCAAGCCCGCCACGGTCAAGCCACAGTTAAATCAAACGATTGATTTAACTGACTAGAATTCGCGGCATGTCCGATGCCGCCGAATTGCCCGCCAGCCACGCCAAGCCCCTGCGCAGCGATGGGGCGGAGGCGCGCAACCGCCTGCTCGACGCCGCGCTGGCCCTGTTTGCCGAAAAGGGTTTTGCCAAGACCTCCACACGCGAGATCGCGCTGGCGGCGCAGGCCAACATTGCGTCCATCAGCTACTACTTTGGCGACAAGGCGGGCCTGTACCGCGCCGTGTTTCAGGATCCGCGCAACAACCCGACGCTGGACCCGGTCGATGCGTCTGCAGCCGGAGTGCAGGACGTGCGCGCTTGTATTCAAGGCCTGCTGCGCGGCTTTGTGGAGCCGCTGAAGTCGGGCGAACAGGCGCGCCAGTGCATGAAGCTGCACTTCCGCGAAATGGTGGAACCCACCGGCATGTGGCAGGTTGAAATTGACAGCAACATCAAGCCGGCCCATGAAATATTGACTCGCGCTTTGGCCGCACACCTGGGTCTGCCCGAAGCCGACGACGACATTCACCGCCTGGCCTTTCAGATTTCGGGCCTGGGCATCATGCTGCATGTTGGCATGGACGTGGTGCAAGCCATCCGCCCGTCGCTAATCGGCTCCGCTGAGGCGCTCGACACCTACCTTACGCGACTGATCGACGCCGCCATGGCGCTGGTCGAAGCCGAGGCGCAGCGCAGACAAAGCTTTTCCGCGCTGGCAACACCGCGAGCCCCCATTTAAGTTTCTTGAACCCTCCCTCCCAACCCAGCACACCATGAACCTGCTCACTCCCCGCTTATTGGGAACCGTTGCGGCACTTGCCATGCTGTCGGCCTGTTCCACCACCCTGCTACCGCCCTCCAAAGTCGAGGCGCCGGTAGCCCCTGCCTGGCAAGCCCCGCTGCCCCACGCCGGCACCGTCGTGTCACTGGCTAACTGGTGGCAACAGCAGGGCGACCCTGTTCTAGCCGAATTGATAGCAGCCGCACAAGGAGCAAGCCCCACCGTTACCAACGCGCTGGCCCGCATTGAAGACGCGCGCGCCAAGCAGGCGATGGCCTACGCTGCGCTGGTGCCCAACGTCAATGCCCAGGCCAGTGCCGTGCGCGGCGTGAACCAGCCGCAGGTGCCGGTGGCCACCACGTTGCAGGCAGGGTTGCAGGCTTCGTGGGAACTTGATCTGGTGGGTGCCAACCGGGCCGTGAACGAAGCTGCCGCAGCGCAAGTCGCCAGCTCCCGCGCCCAATGGCACGATGCCCGCGTCTCGGTCGCAGCCGAGGTGGCCAGCCTGTATTACGTCCAGGGCAGTTGCCTGCAACTGCTAGCTGCTGCCCGCAATGACGCCGCGTCGTATCAGGAAACTGCGCGGCTGACAGACATCAACCTGCGCGCCGGCTTTGTCAGTTCCGGCATTGCCGCGCTGGCGAGGGCCGGTGCCGCCGACAGCAACAACCGCCTCACCCAACAAGCCGCCCAGTGCGACCTCAACACCAAGGCGCTGGTGGCGCTGACCGCTCTGCCCGAGCCGCAACTTCGCAGCAAACTGGCCTCCGCTTGGGAAAAGCCCGCACAGGCGGCTCCGGTTTCGGTGAATAGCGTACCGGCCCAGACCATTGCGCAGCGGCCCGATGTGTTTGCCGCCGAGCACGATGTGGTGGTGGCCGCTGCCGCCGTGGGCAGTGCCAAGGCGCAGCGTTATCCGCGCCTGAGCCTGAACGGCTCGATTGGTGCCATGCGCGTCAGCAGTGGTGGCGTGGACCTCAACGAATCGACCTGGTCTTTTGGCCCTCTGGCCGTCAGCGTGCCGGTGTGGGATGGTGGCCAGCGTGCTGCGGCCGTGCAGTCGGCCGAGGCGGCTTATTTGGGCAGCATTTCGATTTACCAGGCCAGGGTACGCCAGGCCGTGCGCGAAGTGGAAGAAGCGCTGGTCAACCTGCACAGTACCGAGGCCCGCACCGCCGATGCCGCAGTGGCCACGCGGGGCTACGCCGAGTCGCTGGGCGCTACCCAGGCGCGCTATGACCATGGCCTGGCCAGCCTGATGGATCTGGAAGAAGCGCGCCGCATGGCTCGCGCAGCCCAATCGGCCCAAATATCTTTGCAAGGCCAGCGCAATCTGGCCTGGGTGTCGCTGTACCGAGCCCTGGGCGGTGGCTTTGACCCCGGCACCGTTGCCGAAGCGCGCACCGCCAGCGCACCCTGAAACCACGCAATCGCACCCCGTTTTTCCTATTTGTTAAGTGAGAACTCCAATGAACCGCTTGCAGCTAAAACCCCTCTCCCTGGCCCTGCTCATTGCCGGTGCCGTCGCCTTCGGAGCTTTGGCCCTGTTTGCCCCACGCAGCCAGGCCGCCGATGAAGCCAAACCGGCAGCCACTGCCAAGGCCGCGCTCACCGTGTCCACCGTGCAGCCGCAAAGCGCCAAGTTAGGCATTCAGCTCGCCGCCAATGGCAGCGTGGCCGCCTGGCAGGAAGCCAGCGTGGGTGCCGAAAGCAACGGCCTGCGCATTGCGGAGCTGCGCGCCAATGTGGGCGACAACGTGCAGCGCGGCCAGGTGCTGGCCAGCTTTGCCACCGAGACCATTCAGGCCGACGTGGCGCTGGCCCGCGCGGCCCTGGCCGAAGCCCAGGCCAATGCCGCCGAGGCCCAGGCCAATGCCGAACGCGCCCGTGCCGTGGCCGGCAGCGGTGCCGTGAGCGCCCAGCAGATTGGCCTGTACCTCTCGCAAGAACAATCGGCCAAGGCCCGGGTGGACTCGGCCAAGGCCCAGCTAGACGCGCAGTTGCTGCGCCAAAAGCAAACCCAGGTGCTGGCGCCCGATAGTGGCGTGATCTCTGCACGCAATGCCACACTGGGTGCGGTGGTGGGCGCGGGCACCGAGTTGTTCAAACTGATCCGCCAGGGCCGGCTGGAGTGGCGCGCCGAGGTGACGGCTTCCGAATTGGCACGCATTGTTCCGGGCACTTCGGTGTTGGTCACCGCGCCCGGAGGCGCCCAGCGCAAGGGCAAGGTCCGCATGCTGGCACCCACCGTGGACGCCGCCAGCCGGAACGGCTTGGTCTACGTGGACCTGCCCGGTGCGGCCGGCACCTTCAAACCAGGCATGTATGCGCGTGGTGAGTTTGAGCTGGGCCAAAGCACGGCGCTGACCGTGCCACAAACGGCCGTGGTAGTGCGCGACGGCTTCAGTTACGTCTACCGCGTGGGCGATGACCAGCGCGTGAGCCAACGCAAGGTGCAAACCGGCCGCATTACCGGCGACCGGGTCGAGGTTCTGAATGGCGTCAAACCCGAAGACCGGCTGGTTGCCAGCGGCGGCAGTTTCCTGAGCGATGGCGACCTGGTGAAAGTGGTGGAAGCCGCCCAACCCGCCGCTGCCGCCAAGACCAACTAAGGAGCCGCCTGATGAGCCCCACCTTTAGCCAACTGCCTGACGCCCGGGAGCACGCATGAACGTTTCCGCCTGGTCCATCAAGAACCCCATTCCGGCGGTCATGCTCTTTGTGATGCTGACCTTCGCCGGCATGATTGCCTTCAACTCCATGAAGGTGCAGCAGTTTCCCGACCTGGAGCTACCCACCATCACGGTGAACGCCTCGCTGCCGGGAGCGGCACCGGCGCAGCTCGAAACCGAAGTGGCGCGCAAGCTCGAAAACGCGATCGCCCCGCTGCAGGGATTGAAAAACATCTACACCAAGGTGCAGGACGGCGGCGTGACCGTGACCGCCGAATTCCGCCTGGAAAAACCCACCCAGGAGGCGGTGGATGACGTACGCAGTGCGGTGCAAGGGGTGCGCAGCGAGTTGCCCTCCGATGTGCGCGACCCGATTGTCAGCAAGATGAACCTCTCGGGAGCCCCGATTCTGGCCTTCACGGTGCGTGCGCCGAGCATGGACGATGAGGCCTTGAGCTGGTTTGTGGACAACACGGTGGCGCGGCGTCTGCTGGGCGTCAAGGGCGTGGGTTCGGTGGTTCGGGTGGGCGGCGTCAGCCGCGAGGTGCAGGTGGCACTGGACCCGATCAAGCTGCAAAGCCTGGGTGCCACCGCCGCTGACATTTCGCGCCAGCTCAAGCAGGTGCAAACCGAAAGTGCCGGCGGCCGTGCCGACCTGGGCGGCAGCGAGCAGCCCATGCGCACCTTGGCCACGGTCAAGAGTGCGGATGAGTTGGCCCGGTTGGAGCTAACCCTGAGCAACGGCCAGCGGCTGCGCCTGTCTGACGTCGCCAGCATCAAGGATACGGTGGCCGAACCGCGCGCACTGGCGCTGCTCAACGGCAAGCCGGTGGTCGGGTTTGAAATCACCCGTAGCAAGGGTGCCAGCGAAGTGGAAGTGGGGGCAGCCGTGCAACTTGCCCTCAAGGAACTCAAAGAGCAGCACCCCGACCTGGAGTTGACCGAAGCCTTCAACTTCGTGCAGCCGGTGGCCGAAGAGTACGAGTCATCGCTGACCATGCTGTTTGAAGGCGGTGTGTTGGCGGTGATTGTGGTGTGGCTGTTCTTGCGCAATGTGCGGGCCACCTTTGTCTCGGCTGTGGCGCTGCCGCTGTCGGCCATTCCGGCCTTTATCGGCATGGCCTACCTGGGCTTCACCGTCAATACCGTGACGCTGCTGGCGCTTTCGCTGGTGGTGGGCGTGCTGGTGGACGACGCGATTGTGGAAGTGGAAAACATCGAGCGCCACCTGAACATGGGCAAGTCGCCTTACCAGGCCGCCATGGAAGCGGCCGACGAAATCGGCCTGGCCGTGATTGCCACCACCTTCACCCTGATTTCCGTCTTCCTGCCCACCGCCTTTATGGCGGGTATTCCGGGTAAGTTTTTCAAGCAGTTCGGCTGGACGGCCGCGCTGGCGGTGTTTGCCTCCCTGGTGGTGGCCCGTGTGCTGACGCCCATGATGGCCGCCTACATCATGAAGCGCAGCCCGCGCCCGCACAAAGAGCCGTTCTGGATGGCTGCCTACCTGCGCGCCAGCAAGTGGGCCTTGAGCCACCGCTGGATCACGCTCGCCGCGGCGGGTGCGTTCTTTATCGGCTCGCTGATGCTGATTCCTTTGCTGCCCAAGGGCTTCATTCCGCCCGACGACAACTCGCAAACCCAGGTGTACCTGGAACTGGCCCCGGGTGCCACCCTGGCCCAGACCCGTGATGCTGCCGAGGCCACGCGCCAGCTGCTGAGCAAGGTCGACCACGTCCATAGCATTTACACCACGATTGGCGGCGGCGCTGCCGGCTCCGACCCGTTCATGCCCGCCGGAACCAGCGAGGTGCGCAAGGCCACGCTGACCATTCTGCTGACCGAGCGAGGCCAGCGCCCGCGCAAACAGGTGATTGAAAACAACATTCGCGCGGCCCTGTCGGACTTGCCCGGCGTGCGCAGCAAAGTAGGACTGGGTGGTTCGGGCGAGCGCTACCAACTGGTGCTAACCGGCGAAGACCCGCACGCCCTGGCAAGCGCCGCCGCAGCGGTGGAAAAAGACCTGCGCACCATTCCCGGTTTGGGCAGCATCACCTCCAGCGCCAGCCTGATCCGCTCGGAGATTGCGGTGCGGCCCGACTTTGCCCGCGCGGCCGACCTCGGCGTGACCAGCAGCGCCATTGGCGACACGCTGCGCATTGCCACCGTGGGCGACTACGACACCGCGGTGGCCAAGCTCAACCTGAGCCAGCGCCAGGTGCCCATCGTGGTCAAGCTCGACACCCAGGCCCGCCAGGACCTGGAGGTGCTGGGTCGGCTCGCGGTGCCCGGTGTAAAGGGTCCGGTCATGCTGAGCCAGGTCGCCACGCTGGAGATGACGGGCGGCCCGGCGGTGATTGACCGCCTCAACCGCAGCCGCAACATCACCATTGAAGTGGAACTATCCGGCGCGCCCCTGGGCGATGTGACCGAGGCGGTGGACAAGTTGCCCAGCGTTCGGAACCTACCAGCGGGCGTGAAACAACTCGCCCTGGGCGATGCCGAGGTCATGGGAGAACTGTTTGCCAGCTTTGGCCTGGCCATGCTGACCGGCGTGTTGTGCATCTACATCGTGCTGGTGCTGCTATTCAAGGACTTTTTGCACCCCTTCACCATCCTGACCGCGCTGCCGCTGTCGCTGGGCGGTGCCTTTGTGGGCCTGCTGATCGCCGACAAGAGCTTCTCGATGCCGTCGCTGATCGGCCTGATCATGCTGATGGGGATTGCCACCAAGAACTCCATCCTGCTGGTGGAATACGCCATCCTGGCCCGCCGGGGCAGCGACGGCAGCGACGGTCACCCGGTGGCGGCACCGATGAGCCGCTATGACGCGCTGATCGACGCCTGCCACAAGCGCGCCCGCCCGATCGTGATGACCACCATTGCCATGGGCGCCGGCATGGTGCCACTGGCGGTGGGTTGGGGCAGCGCCGACAGCAGCTTCCGCAGCCCGATGGCGGTGGCGGTAATTGGCGGCCTGATTACCTCCACGGTGCTCAGTCTGCTGGTGATTCCGTCGGTTTTCAGCGTCATGGATGACTTTGAAAAACTGATGCGCCGCCTGCTGGGACGCTCGCAAAAGACCTAGCAAAGCGGTGGGTTCGGGCTGAAAACAATGCATTTCAAGAGGTGCAGCCGGGCTGAATCCAAGTAATATCGCTGGCAAATGATCACAAAGGGACGGAGCGGGCGTGGGCTATCCAAGGGCTAGCCGCCACCGCACGCCCTGATCCCTCGGTGCCGCACCTGACCCTCGATGCCCAGCAAACAAAATACTGTCAACCACCAGAGCCAGCCCGGGACTTTCGCTGAAGCGGAAAATCCGTGGAAGCTGGCGCTCGAAGGTTCCGGCTTGGGTATTTGGGACTGGAACCTGGTGACCGGAGAGCAAACGCACTCCGCCCGCTGGGAAGAAATGCTGGGCTACCAGGCCGGCGAACTCCACGGGGGCTACCAGGAATTCGAATCGCGGGTGCACCCCGATGACTACAAGGTCATGCAGGACCTGGTGTCCCGCCACCTGGCCGGTGAACTCCCCCAATACTCGGCCGACATCCGGATACGCTGCAAAGACGGCAGTTGGGTCTGGATCGTTTCGCGCGGCACGGTGGTGCAACGTGATGCAGAGGGCAAGCCTCTGCGCATGATTGGCACCCACACCGACATCACCCAGCGCAAGGAAGCCGACACCCAATTGCGCAAGAGCGCGGCGCTATTGCGCGACATCATGGGCAGCATCACGCAAGGCCTGTTTGTCATGGATGCTGCGCAGCGCGTGATTGCCTTCAACCCGCGCGCCTGCGAACTGCTGGAGGTTCCGGCGGAGATGCTGGCGGCGCACCCGACGCTCAAACAGGTCCACCTTTTTCAGTTGGCCCGAGGTGACTTTGGCAACGATTTTGAACGGGTCGAGGAATCGGCGAGGAACTATTTCCGCTCGGCGGGTGCCATAGCGCCACCCCCCCGCTACCTGCGCCATTTGCGCGATGGCCGGACACTGGAAATCAAAACGCAGCCTTTGCCTGAAGGTGGCATGGTGCGGACCTTCTCCGATGTATCGGAGTACGTGCGCATTCAAAGCGACCGTGCTCGGCTGGACAGCCTGCTCACTGCCACCCAGTCGCTGGCGCAGGTGGGTGGCTGGGAAGTGGACATGCTGGCCGACCAGGTCTACTGGACCGAGGGCGTCTACCGGATTTTGTGCACCTCCCCCGAGGAATACCAGCCAGGCTCGGTGGTGGCCACCATGGAGCGCTTCTTTACGCCGGAGTCCATGACGCTGCTGCGCGCCTTTTACTTTGATGCCGTGCAGCGGCCGCAAACCCATGATCTGGAACTGCAGGCGATTACCGCCACCGGCATCCGCATCTGGATTCACTCGGTGGGCACCTCGCACTGGGAGGACGGCAAGCTGATTTCCAGCACCTCGGTGATCCAGAACATCACCGATGCCAAGCTGACCCAAAACGCCTTGTTGGAGTCCGAAAACCGCTGGAAGCTGGCGCTGGAAAGCACCGGCGACGGCGTTTGGGACTGGCACATTCAAAGCGGCGTGGAGTATTTCTCCAAGCGGCTGATTGAGATGTACGGTTTTGCCGAGGGCGAACTGACCAACACCGCGCTGGAGATGGACCAGCGCACCCATCCGGAGGACCGCACGCAGATGGATGCGGACCGCGATGCCCATTTCCAGGGCCATACGCCGACCTACGCCAATGAGCACCGCGTGCTGTGCAAGGACGGCAATTGGAAATGGGTGCTCAGCCGGGGCATGATCATTAGCCGCGATGCCCAGGGACGCCCCTTGCGCATGATCGGCACCCACACCGACATCACCGACCGCAAGAACGCCGAGGCGCTGATCCGCCACCAGGCCTTCTTTGACACCCTGACCGGATTGCCCAACCGGCGCATGCTGCGCTACCGGCTGGAGCAGGAAATCAAGCGCTGCAAGCGCGAATCGCAGCAACTCGCGGTGCTGTTCATTGACCTGGACCATTTCAAGGAAGTCAATGACACGCTGGGACATGACAGCGGCGACCAGTTGTTGCAACTCGCCGCCCAGCGCCTGAAGCACTGCGTGCGCGACTCCGACACGGTGGCGCGCATGGGCGGTGACGAGTTCACCCTGATCCTGACCGACATTGCCGGCGCGGAGCAATTAGAGCCCCTGCTGCAAAAAATTCTGCGTTCAATGGATGCCCTGTTTCAGATTGGAAACGAACAGGTGTTTGTGTCGGCCAGCATTGGCATCACGCTGTATCCGCTGGACGCCACCGAAATTGAGGACCTGTTGCGCAATGCCGACCAGGCGTTGTATGTGGCCAAGGGTGAGGGACGCAACCGCTTCAGCTTTTACACCCCGGCGCTGCAAGAGGCTGCGCAAACGCGGGTGCGCCTCGCCGCCGACTTGCGCATGGCCCTGAACGACGGGCAGTTCCGCGTGCTGTACCAGCCGATTGTCGAATTGGCGACCGGCTCCATCCACAAGGCCGAGGCACTGATTCGCTGGCAGCACCCCAAGCGCGGCATGGTCAGCCCGGCAGCCTTTATTCCGATTGCCGAATCGAGTGGCCTGATTGTGGACATTGGCGAATGGGTGTTTCAACAGGCCGCAGCGCAGGTGCTGCAATGGCGCCAGTCGCTGCACCCGGATTTCCAGATCAGCGTCAACCGCTCACCGGTTCAGTTCCGCCATGTCGATGCCGGCCAGGCGTCCTGGGGCATGCAGTTGCAGGCCATGGGCCTGCCCGGCGAGGCGCTGGTGGTGGAAATTACCGAAGGCCTGCTGCTTGACACCAGCGAGGTGGTGGGCGAACAACTGCTGGCGCTGGGCGATGCCGGCATCAAGGTGTCGCTGGACGACTTTGGCACCGGTTACTCCTCGCTGGCCTACCTGCAGAAATTCGACATTGACTACATCAAGATCGACCAGTCGTTTGTGCGCCACCTGATCCCCGAGTCCACCGATCTGGCGCTGTGCAAGGCCATCATCGTGATGGCCCATGCGCTGGGCATGAAGGTGATTGCCGAAGGGGTAGAAACCGAACAGCAACGCAGCCTGTTGCTGCAAGCCGGATGCGACTACGCGCAGGGCTACCTGTTTGCGCGCCCCATCAGCGCCCCCGAATTGGAAACGCTGGTTCGCATGGTCTGACCCGCAACAACGGCATCTGTTCCAATCGACCGCATGACAACGCCCCACGACATCGAACAGCGCCTGGAGGCGCTGGAAATCAAGGCCAGCTTCACCGAAGATGTGGTCGACAAGCTGGACCAGATCATCATCCGCCAGCAGCAAACCATAGACGCGCTGATCGGCGAAGTGCGCGCCCTGCGCGAGCAGTCGGCGCGCGCCTCCGAGGGCGGCGCCCCCCGTAATCTGCGCGATGAATTGCCGCCACACTACTAAGGAAGACACCGTGCGTTTCCCCCTGCCCGACCTCAACACCCTGCCCGAAGACATCAAGGCCCGGATTCTCGAAGTCCAGGAAAAGTCGGGCTTTGTCCCCAATGTTTTTCTGGCGCTGGCCCGGCGCCCGGCTGAGTGGCGCGCCTTTTTTGCGTACCACGACGCGCTGATGTTGCGTGAAGAATCGAGCCTGACCAAAGGCGACCGGGAAATGATCGTGACCGCCACCAGCGCGGCCAACGAGTGCCTCTATTGCGTGGTGGCCCACGGCGCCCTGCTGCGCATTTACGAGAAAAAACCGCTGGTAGCCGACCAGGTGGCCGTGAACTACCGCAAGGCCGACATTACGCCCCGCCAACGCGCCATGCTCGACTTTGCCATGAAAGTCTGCCTGGCCAGCCACACCGTCGAAGAAGCTGACTTTGTGGCCCTGCAGGAGCACGGTTTCAATGACGAGGACATCTGGGACATTACCGGCATCACGGCTTTTTTTGGACTCTCCAACCGGGTGGCGAGCGTCACCGGCATGATGCCCAACCCTGAGTTTTATGTGTTGGGTCGCGCACCCCGCGTGAAGTCTTAGGCCCATGGTGCCCAGTGCCATGCGGCGGGCATTTGGCGCTCTGATCTGCCTGCTGGCCTGCGCGCCGGCGTGGCTGGGGGCGCAAGCCCTGGCGCAGCCCGAACTGGCAGGTGCCACTACCGCCAAAACCGGTTGGGCCAGGCGCAGCTATGCCGTCGCCGCGGCCAACCCGATCGCCACCCAAGCCGGGCTGGAAATGTTGCAGGCCGGTGGCAGTGCCATCGATGCGGCCGTTGCGGTGCAAATGGTTCTCACGCTGGTGGAGCCCCAAAGCAGTGGCATCGGTGGCGGCGCCTTCTTGATGCACTTTGATGGCAAATCGACGCAGGCGTTTGACGGGCGCGAAACGGCCCCCGCCGGCGCCACACCGGCGCTATTCCTGACAGCCAACGGACGGCCGATGGGCTTTAAAGACGCAGTGGTGGGCGGCCGTTCTGTCGGTGTGCCGGGTGCTGTCGCCATGCTGTTTGAGGCCCACCGCCAACACGGCAAGCTGCCCTGGAAAACCCTGTTCGCACCAGCCATCCGGCTGGCAAACGAAGGCTTTGCGGTCAGCCCGCGCATGGCCACGCTGCTGGCCAGCGAAAAGGCGCTGCAAGGCGATGCCGTGGCAAAGGCCTACTTTTTTGACGCCGACGGTAAGCCCTGGCCGGCCGGTCACCGCCTGCGCAACCCGGAACTGGCAGCCATCCTGCAGTCCATCGCCGAGCAAGGTCCGAGTGGGCTAACCACCGGCCGCACTGCCGAGGCCATGGTGCAGGCGGTGCAAACGCACCCGAACGCCGGCACGCTGTCCCAGACCGACCTCGCCACCTACCGTCCGGTGCTGCGGGAGCCCATTTGCTTTGACACGACACCAGTCACCATGCCAGCGGTGCGCGTCTGCGGCATGCCGCCCCCCAGTTCGGGCACGCTGGCCATCGGCCAGATTCTGGGCATGCTGGAGGCCAGCGGCGTTGCGCCCTCTGCGCTGACCAATGGTTTGCCTGACGCAGCTTGGTTGCACCGCTACACCGAGGCCTCCCGCCTGGCCTTTGCCGACCGCGCCCAGTTTGTTGCGGACCCCGACTTTGTGGCTGCTCCGGGTGGTGACTGGCGCACGCTGCTGGCACCCGCCTATCTGCGCCAGCGGGCTGCCGCCATTCCTGCCGACCCTGATGCACGCCGCATGCCGGCGGTGGAACCCGGCAAACCGGGCACCACGCCCCTGGCCTGGGCGCCGATGCCCGACCAGACCGAGTTCGGCACCTCACACATCTCGATCGTGGATGGCTTTGGCAACGCGCTGGCCATGACCACCACGATTGAAGACGCCTGGGGCTCGCGCCTCATGGTCAACCGGGGCTTGGGCCTGACGGGCGGTTTCCTGCTCAACAACCAACTCACGGATTTCAGCTTCGAGCCCATTGGCCCAAACGGCTTGCCCATTGCCAACCGGGTGGAGCCGGGCAAGCGGCCGCGCTCATCCATGTCGCCGGTTCTGGTGTTTGACAAAGAAAGTGGCCGCCTGTTGATCAGCGCAGGCAGCCCGGGCGGCGCCATGATCATTCACTTCACCGCCAAAACCCTGTACGGCATGTTGAACTGGGGCCTGAACGCGCAGCAGGCCATCAACCTGCCCAACTTCGGCACCCTGGGTGGACCAGTGTTTCTGGAGCAAGGCGGCTTTCCAGCCAGCACCCTGGATGCGCTGCGGGCCCGCGGTCACACCGTAACCGAGGTGCCCATGCCCAGCGGACTGCAAGCCATCATGCGCACGCCCACGGGCTACTTTGGCGGAGCCGATCCGCGCCGCGAGGGTGTGGTGTTGGGAGACTAATTAATGGAGCCCCCACGCTGCCCCACTGCGTGTGGGTCGCTGCCCCCCGAGGGGGCGCATTTCCCCTTGGGGCGGCCCTGCGGGGAAACCAACCCCCACGCAGCGCCGCATAATCTCATCCCCCTATGGCCATTCCGCAAACCTTTATTCAGGAACTGATCGCCCGCGCTGACGTGGTGGAGATCGTGGGCCGCTACGTGCCACTGAAAAAGGGCGGGGCCAACTTCATGGGCCTGTGCCCTTTTCATGGCGAGAAGTCACCGTCTTTTTCGGTCAGTCCGACCAAGCAGTTCTATCACTGCTTTGGCTGCGGCAAGAACGGCAACGCCATCAGTTTCCTGATGGACCACGCCGGCATGACCTTTATTGAAGCGGTGCACGACCTGGCGCAGCAATACGGCATGGTGGTGCCCGAGGACGACGCCTCGCCGCAAGACCGCGCCCGCGCGCAGGAGCAGCGCGAAAAGCAGCACACCCTGACCTCAGTGCTTGAAAAAGCCGGCGAAGCCTACCGCAAGCAGCTTAAGGATTCGCCCCGCGCCATCGCCTATTTCAAGGGGCGCGGCCTGTCGGGCGAGGTCGCCAAGCAGTTTGGCCTGGGCTATGCGCCCGAGGGCTGGCGCAGTTTGGCCAGCGTGTTTCCGCATTACGACGACCCGCTTTTGGTGGAAAGTGGCCTGGTGATTCATGCCCAGGAAGACGGCGAGGAAGAAAAGCGCTACGACCGCTTCCGCGACCGGGTGATGTTCCCGATCCGCAATATCAAGGGCGAGTGCATCGGTTTTGGCGGCCGCGTGCTGGGCGACGAAAAGCCCAAGTACCTGAACTCCCCCGAAACCCCGGTGTTCAGCAAGGGCCGCGAACTCTACGGCCTGTTTGAGGCCCGCGCCTCGCTGCGCGACATGGGCTATGTGCTGGTGACCGAGGGCTATATGGACGTGGTGGCGCTGGCGCAACTGGGCTTTCCCAATGCGGTGGCCACGCTGGGCACCGCCTGCACCACCGACCATGTGCAAAAGCTGTTCCGCTTTACCGACGCGGTGGTGTTCAGCTTTGACGGCGACTCCGCCGGACGGCGCGCCGCGCGCAAGGCACTGGACGGTGCCCTGCCCTATGCCACCGATGTGCGCAGCATCAAGTTTTTGTTCTTGCCGCCCGAACACGACCCCGACAGCTTTATCCGCGCCCACGGCAAGGAGGCCTTTGCCCGCTATGTGTCCGAGGCCACGCCGCTGAGCCGCTTCCTGATCGAATCCGCCCGCGACGGGCTGGACCTGAACACCGCCGAGGGCCGCGCCCACCTGTCGAGCAATGCCAAGCCGCTGTGGAACCTGATGCCCGAGGGCGCCCTCAAGATGCAGTTGCTGGGTGAGCTGGCCGACCTGGTACAGCTCACCGGCCGGGAATTGGCCGAGCTCTGGAACCCCAGCGCCCCGGCCACCCAGCCCGCGCGCGAAGGCGGCTGGCGCAAGAAGCAGGACGGCTACTCCCCAAACGAGGGGGCCGGCCAAGGCAGTCGCCGCCCCTGGGGCAATACGTCGTATGGCGGCGGCTTGCGCGGGTCCGCGTCACGCCCCGCTGGCCGCGCGCTGCCCAACAGCCGCGCCGACCATGCCACCCGGATTCTGCTGGGACATTCCGGCCTGTGGCAGACGCTGGGCAACGAAGACCACGCCCTCTTGTGCGAATTGCCCGAACCCCACGGCCCCCTGCTGGCTTGGCTGGAGGCCCAACTGCATGACCACGGCGCGCTGCCCTGGGAGGCGCTGCAGCAGGATCTGACCGGCCATCCGTCGCAGGAGGCGGCGATGCGTTTGATGTCGGGCGCCGCGATTCCGGTGCAGCCCGAAAACGAATCGGGTGCCGAATTGCGCGATCTGCTGGATCGCATGCTGGTGGAACGGCTTAAATTGCAGGAAACCGACGCCATCGAGGCCTCCAAGACCGACCCTTCGGCCCTGCAGCGCTACCAGGCCCTGCGCGCGCGGCGGGTGCAACTGATGGCGCAATTAGAAAAATCCCAATCCGACGGTATAATCCAAGGTTGATTCGGCAAGAGCGACAGCAACACCTCCGGGCCAGGCCAACGTAGACCCAAGTTCTCAACAGGCCACCTAACCGCAAGGACTGCATCCCAAATGATCGCCCTCCCATCTTGCCAAGGGAATCTCTCTCCCGTCCCTGCCACCTGAGGCCGTTTTTGCACAGCCTGGTTGGCGTTCTGTTCGCCTGAAATTTTTTTGATGATTCGAGGTTTTCGCATGCCTTCTCAAAAATCCGCCAAGCCCGCTCAGTCCGCCGCCAAACCTGCCGCAAAGTCCGCCGCCAAGACCGACCAGAAAGCCCCATCCGTGCCCGCATCCAAATCCAAAGCCAAACCCGCTGAAGTGGAAGTCGAAGAAGTCGTAGCCAAGAAGAAGCCTGGCCGCCCGCCCAAGGCTGCCGCCGCCGAATCCAGCGCGCCTGCCAAAACCGGTGCCAAGCGTGGCCGTAAGCCCAAAGCGGCTGCGGGTGCAGCCGCCGGTGGAGAGGCCGATGACATGGACATGTCGGATATTGAGGCCGATTTGGTTGGTGAACCCGAGGTCGCGACCACGCCTACCGGCGAAAAGGTCAAGCCGCTGCGCATGAAAATCAGCAAGGCGAAGGAACGCGCCTTAATGAAGGAGTTCGGTCTGGACGAGACCGTGCTGTCCGAAGAAGACATGGCCAAGCGCCGTTCGCGCCTGAAGGCCCTGATCACGTTGGGTAAAACCCGTGGCTACCTGACCCACGGCGAAATTTCCGACCACTTGCCCGACAAACTGATCGACGCGGAAACGCTCGAAGTCGTGATCTCCATGTTGAACGACATGGGCGTGGCGGTGTACGAACAGACCCCCGACGCGGAAACCCTGCTGCTGAACAACAACGTGTCGACCGCCGCCACGGTGGAAGAAGCGGAAGAAGAAGCCGAAGCCGCGCTGTCCACCGTGGACAGCGAGTTCGGCCGCACCACCGACCCGGTGCGCATGTACATGCGCGAAATGGGCACGGTGGAACTGCTGACCCGCGAAGGCGAAATCGAAATCGCCAAGCGCATCGAAGGCGGCCTGATGGCCATGATGGAGGCGATCAGTGCATCGCCCGCCACGATTGCCGAAATTCTGCGTCTGGGCGAAGAAATCCGCGAAGGCAAGGTCGTCATCACCACCATCGTGGACGGTTTCTCCAACCCCAACGAAGCCGACGACTATGTGGCCGAAGAAGATTTCGACGAGTTTGACGAAGCCGACGACGACGACGGCAAGGGCGGCTCCAAGGCGCTGACCAAGAAGCTCGAAGAGCTGAAAAAGCAGGCGCTGGAGCGCTTTGACAAACTGCGCGAATTGTTTGAAAAAGTGCACAAGGTCTATGACAAGGAAGGCTACGGTACGCCCAACTACGTCAAGACCCAGAAGCTGCTGAGCGAAGAGCTGATGACCATCCGCTTTACCGCCAAGGCGATTGAAAAGCTGTGCGACATGGTGCGCGGCCAGGTGGATGACGTGCGCAAGAAAGAGCGCGAACTGCGCCGCATCATTGTGGACAAATGCGGCTATCCGCAAGACAACTTCATTGCCGACTTTGCCGGTCGTGACAAGAACGGCCAGCCCGCACCTAGCAACCTGCTCAACCTCAAGTGGATTGAAAAGCAGGCCGCTGCCGGCAAGCCCTGGAGCGCGATCATGGGTCGCAACATTCCGCCGGTGCAGGACCTGCAGCAAAAGCTGGCCGACATTCAAGCCCGCGTGGTGGTGCCGCTTGAGCAGCTCAAGAGCATCAACAAGCGCATGAACGAAGGCGAAGCCTCCAGCCGCGCCGCCAAGAAAGAGATGATCGAGGCCAACTTGCGCCTGGTGATCTCGATCGCCAAGAAGTACACCAACCGCGGCCTGCAGTTCCTTGACCTGATCCAGGAAGGCAACATCGGTTTGATGAAGGCGGTGGACAAGTTCGAATACCGCCGCGGCTACAAGTTCTCCACCTACGCCACGTGGTGGATTCGCCAGGCCATTACCCGCTCCATTGCGGACCAGGCGCGCACCATTCGTATCCCGGTGCACATGATCGAAACCATCAACAAGATGAACCGTATCAGCCGTCAGCACCTGCAGGAGTTCGGCTTTGAGCCCGATGCTTCCGTGCTGGCGGAAAAGATGGAGATTCCGGAAGACAAGATCCGCAAGATCATGAAGATCGCCAAAGAACCGATCTCCATGGAAACGCCGATTGGTGACGATGACGACAGCCACTTGGGCGACTTCATCGAAGACAGCGCCAACACCGCGCCCATGGACGCCGCCATGCAGGCCGGTTTGCGCGATGTGGTCAAGGACATTCTGGACAGCCTCACGCCGCGCGAAGCCAAGGTGCTGCGCATGCGTTTTGGTATCGAGATGACCTCCGACCACACGCTGGAAGAAGTGGGCAAGCAGTTTGACGTGACCCGCGAACGGATTCGCCAGATCGAAGCCAAAGCTTTGCGCAAACTGAAACATCCAAGTCGCTCCGACAAACTCCGCAGCTTCACAGACACGCTGTAATCGAAAAACAAAGTGGGCAACAGGCCCACTTTGTTTTTGAGGGGCTTACGCTTTGGACCATCCCGTATTCGCTCTGCTGGACGACTGCAACGCAACGGAACAGCATCCCAGCAGCAGGCTGTACACCGGCTTGGTGCGCGAGCACCGCTGCACGGACCCGCGCACGCTGAATACCTTTTGGCAGCAGGTGGAGCAGGACCAGCAAATGGGCCTGCACGCGGTGCTGTTTGCCGATTACGAATGGGGCTGCAAGTTACAGCAAGCCGGTCTGCGAACCACGGACGGCGACGCCCCCGGCGCCCTGCGTGTATTGATGTTTCGCCAACTGCAGCGGCTCTCCAGCGCGGAAGTTAACCACTGGCTGGCCGCAGCCGATGGCGACCAACCCTCCCCCGCCGGAATACGCGACCTGAAGCCTGACACCGAACCGGCACGTTACGCGCAAGACATTGCCCACATCCGCGCCCGCATTGCACAGGGCGAGACCTACCAGGTGAACTACACCCTGCGCATGGTGGGCGCGCAGTACGGCTCGCCGATGGGTTTGTACCGACGCCTGCGCACCATGCAGCCGGCGCCGTTTGCTGTGTTGGCCCGGCTTCCGGTAGCGAGCGAGCAAGACGTTGCCTGGGTTCTGTCGCACTCGCCTGAACTATTCGTGCAGCACTGCGCCGGGCAACTCAGCGCGCGCCCCATGAAGGGCACGGCCAAGCGCATGGCCAATGTCCAAGCCGACCAACAACAGATCGAGTGGCTGCAACAGGACGCCAAGAACCGCGCCGAGAACGTGATGATCGTGGACTTGCTGCGCAACGACTTGGGCCGAATTTCCAAGACCGGCTCAGTCCGGGTGCCGCACCTGTTTTCGGTAGAAACCTATGCGACCGTGCACCAGATGACCTCCACGGTGGAGTCGCACCTGCGGCCTGATGTGGGTTTTCCCGATGTGCTGCGTGCGCTGTTTCCGTGTGGCTCCATTACCGGCGCGCCCAAACTGCACACCATGGACCTGATTGCGGGGCTCGAAGCCGCACCGCGCGGTTTGTACTGCGGTGCGATCGGCTGGCTCGATGCGCCACAGTCACCCGCGAAGACTGGCGATTTTTGTCTGTCGGTAGCCATCCGGACCTTGCTGCTGGGCGCTGAGCGCGACGGGCAACGACGTGCAAGCCTGGGCGTGGGCAGCGGCGTGGTGATGGACTCCAACGCTCACGATGAATATGCCGAGGTGCAGACCAAGGCACGCTTTCTCACCGCCATGGACCCGGGCTTTACATTGTTTGAAACCATGCGCGTGCGCGGCAACCGGATTCACGCGCTAACGCAGCACTTGCAACGCCTTAAACAGTCGGCCCATTCGCTGGGTTTTCAGTTTGACAAAGCCCGCATTCAAACCGCCCTCAATCAACAACTGCAGCTATTGAACCCGGCGCAGACCTACCGCCTGCGCCTCGACTTGCGACACGACGGTGGCATCCAACTGCAGCACGCCGTCTTGCAAGCCTTGCCTGATGGACCTGCACGGCTGGTCTTGAGTTCTAGTCCGGTACGGCCTGCCGAGGCGGCCTTGCTCAATTTCAAAACCTCTCTGCGCGGGGACTACGACACGGCTATCCAGCAGGCCATGGCGCTCGGTGCGTTTGATGCCATCTTTGTGAATGCAGCCGGCGAAGTCTGTGAAGGCGCACGCAGCAACCTGTTGGTAAAAATTCAGGGGCGTTGGATCACGCCGCCGCTGGCCAGTGGCGTGCTGCCCGGTGTGATGCGCTCGCGCCTGCTCAAACGCTTTGCGCAAATTGAAGAAAGGCCGCTTCCATTGGCCGAAGTCATGAAAGCCGATGCGCTGCTGGTGTGCAGCGCCTTGCGTGGTGTTCAACGCGCCAAGTGGCTTCGAGACGAGGCTGGCAAAGTCGTGCTACTTTGAGCACGAGAAGGCTTAGCGCAATGCGCGCGCCGTGCGCTCTTGAACAAACGCGAAGGCGAACTTCAACACTTCGTCGAGGGATTGCTGCATCGCACGCCGTTCCACTTCGGTCAGGTAGAACATCATGTCCACGTCGTGGCGCACATAGCGCGCAGGCAAGCGGTTCAGCGCAAGGCAGGCCACATCGGCCAGCATATCGGCGGTGAAACGGGTGTTGGCCTCGTCGTGGGCCCGCATCGCCACCTCCTCAAAAACCAGCCGTTCGTAGTAGTTGTGAACCTGGTCAAAGTTGTATTCCATTATTTTCTCCAGTACCTGCGCGATCCTTGTTTTCACCAACCTTAGCACCTCGAACCGCACCTGACAAGGGCGTCCGTTGGGCTAAACTTTGCCTCCAGCTATGAAACTTGTAGCGAGCAAATAATTGCGATAAGCTGGCCAAAAGAATCGGAAGTCAGAGGTTAAGGGCATGAGTGTGAAGGAATCAGCGGCCGTCGGACAGTTGCTAGGGCTGCTGGAAGCGCGCTACGCCCTGCGGGTGATCTGGGCCCTCAAAGACGGCCATGCCCAAACCTTTCGCCTGCTGCAAGACAGCGTCGGCGGCATCACCCCCAACACCCTGAACACCCGCATCAAAGAACTGCGCGAAGCCGGCTTGCTGACCCACATCGGCGAGGGCTATTGCCTCACCCCCCTCGGCATGGATCTGGCCAAACGGCTGGGTGAACTGCCAGCCTTTGCGGCCCGTTGGGCCAGCAGCCTTTCCAAGAAAACCCAGTAGCCCAAGCAGGCCGACCAGCGGTTTGCTTGCGGCATAATTTAGGGTTACCCCGCGCTCGCATTACAGGAGCGCGCCACCAGCGCCTTGGGCCTGATTCACCACATCAAGGAAATTGAATGCAAACCACCGCAAGCGGACTTCAGTATGTTGACACCACCGAAGGCAGCGGCGCTGAAGCCGTCGCCGGCAAACGCGTCAAGGTGCACTACACCGGCTGGCTTTACAACGATGGCGTGCAAGGCGCCAAGTTTGATTCCAGCAAAGACCGCAATGACCCGTTTGTGTTTGGTCTGGGTGCTGGCATGGTCATCAAGGGCTGGGACGAAGGCGTGGCTGGCATGAAAGTGGGCGGCGCGCGCACCCTGATCATCCCCGCAGCTCTGGGCTACGGTGCCCGTGGTGCGGGCGGCGTGATCCCCCCCAACGCCACGTTGAAGTTTGATGTCGAACTGCTCGACGTAATCGGCTAAATCCCGGCTCCCGCCCCGTTTGCCGGATTTTTTCGGCCGGGGCCTTGAAATCATTTGGATTGCCCCCAGTTGCGGGGCAACGTTTTATTCGCAGCCTGTCTGGCTGCTATTTCCAGCATGTCTGAACCCGTCAACCCCACCCCCACCGAACCCGTGCAAAACCAGCCCAGTCCGGAAGAAATCATGGCTGCCATGAATGCCCAGGAAGCCGAAGCGCTGCCCAAACTGCAGGCCGAGTTTGCGGCCCTGCAGGCCAAGAGCAGCGAACTGGCCGACCAGTTTCTGCGTGCCAAGGCCGAGGCCGAGAACGCCCGCCGCCGTGCCGAAGACGAAATCAGCAAGGCACGCAAATTTGCCGTAGAAAGCTTTGCCGAAAGCCTGCTGCCCGTGGCTGACAGCCTGGAGGCGGGCCTGATCATCAAGGACGCCACCGCCGAGCAAATCCGCGAAGGCGCGCAGGCCACACTGCGCCAACTGATTGCCGCGCTGGAGCGCAACAAGGTGATCGCCATCAACCCGGCCACCGGCACCAAATTTGACCCGCATCAACACCAGGCCATCAGCATGGTGCCCGCAGAGCAAGAGGCCAACACTGTGGTCTCGGTGCTGCAAAAGGGCTACTCGATTGCCGACCGCGTGCTGCGCCCGGCACTGGTGACCGTGGCTGCGCCCAAGTAGTCACACCCTATCCACCGCAAGGGCTTGAAAGCGCACAGGCTGCCCACACCTTATCCACATCTGAATTTTTTGAATTAGCAGGAGTACATCATGGGAAGAATCATCGGTATTGACCTCGGCACCACCAACAGCTGCGTGGCCATCATGGAAGGCAACAGCCCCAAGGTCATCGAAAACGCAGAAGGCGCGCGCACCACGCCGTCCATCATTGCGTACCAGGAAGACGGCGAAGTGCTGGTCGGCGCCTCCGCCAAGCGCCAGGCCGTGACCAACCCCAAGAACACGCTGTATGCGATCAAGCGCCTGATCGGCCGCAAGTTCACCGAGAAGGAAGTGCAGAAGGACATCGACCTGATGCCCTACAAGATTGCCGCAGCCGACAATGGCGACGCCTGGGTTGAAGTGCGCGGAACCCGCCTGGCGCCACAGCAGATCAGCGCCGACGTGCTGCGCAAGATG
>ERZ1034363.346-NODE-346-length-33140-cov-6.990624_pt1 | contig 33140 bp, 34 predicted proteins | sample MGYA00520616_ERZ1034363 | MGnify/ENA primary metagenome ERZ1034363 (study PRJEB33736, sample SAMEA104284506) | Azolla filiculoides | biome: Urban; feature: Water surface; material: Ditch water | place: Netherlands | collected 2015-10-28 | depth 0-0.1 m ... | reverse complement strand
CAGGGACTGCTGGGTTCCGCTGGTAATGATGACCTGGTCCACATCCAGCGGCACGCTGCGAAACACACGCAAGTAGTCGGCTACGGCGCGGCGCAGCGGGGCGTGCCCGCCCGAGTAGCTGTAGTCCAGCATGTCGGGGTAGGTCATGCGCCAGTGCTTGTTTTGCAGGCGCTGCCACAGGGCCACGGGGAACGCGCTGAAGTCGGCCAGGCCGGGGGTGAAGGGTTGCACCTCCAGTTGCGTGGCGCAAAACGTGGGGCTGAGTGCCGTGCCGCGCTTGGATAACTGGGCCTGACCGGCCGAGGCGCGCGCGTGGTGTGCGCGGGCTTGTGCCTTGGGTACGTTGTCGTTGACATAGGTGCCGCTGCCCACGCGGCTTTCCAGGTAGCCCTCGACGCTGAGCTGGTTGATGGCGGCCACCACGGTGTTGCGCGAGAGGTTGAGGTCCTGCGCCAGGTCGCGGCTGGAGGGCAGGCGTTCCCCCGGGCCGAGCTTGCCGTCCAGCATGGCGCGGCGCAGCGCCTCGTACAACTGCCGGTGCAGGGGCATGTTGTCTTGCTGGCTCAGGCGCGCCATGTCGGTGAGTAGAAGTTCGGACAGCATGCAGGTTCCCGTTTTGGTTCATTCTCAATTGGCACCATGGAGCCACTTTAAATGGCTCCGCTTCACGACCAATTCTGCAACAGAATGGGGCACAGAACTCGGAGACACGAATGACGAAGCCACCTTCGCTGGTCTGGTTGCCTGCCGACCATCGCCTGCTTGGAACAGAGGAGCGCAGCATGCCTTTTCTGGTGCTGGGCGACAAATACGCCCGGGCCGTGAAGACCCATGCGGGCGCACAGCCGGTGGTTTTTCCGCTGGCCGAGGCCAGCCAGATCGACGCGCTGCTGGCACGGTACGAATTGGCAAAGGTTACGGTCAACGCCTTGAATCGTCGTGAGTCCTTGCAGCAGTTTGTCGAAGCGCGCCAAGCTGAGGGCGAGGCCGTGATGATTGACCAAGACCTGATCGACGAAGCCGGGATTACCAACTGGCAGCAGGTCAGCATGGGCGAACTGCGCGCTTTCCGCGATGCGCTGAAGAATCTGGAGCACCTGGCCAACTTCAAGAACAAGCTATTGCGCAAAAAGAAGGCAATCGACTTTGCGCTGGTCAAAGATGAATTGCTGGCGGCGATTGATGCGATTCGATGGGAGATGCGCGATCCTGCGCAATAAAAAGAGAGCGTTATGTTTTTAGAAACGACGGTAGTGCTGCTTGTGGGTGGCTATTTGATTGGGTCTTTGTCTTTTGCAGTGATCGTGAGCCGTGTGATGGGCTTGGATGACCCTCGCACCTACGGCAGCCAAAACCCAGGCGCGACCAACGTGCTGCGCTCGGGCAACAAAAAAGCGGCCATCGCCACCTTGTTGTTTGATGCGCTCAAGGGCTACTTCCCCGTGTTGTTGGTCAAGCTGTATGGCCCAGCATTTGGGCTGGATGACCAAGCCGTGGCTTTGGTGGCTATCTCGGCGTTCATCGGCCACCTGTGGCCTGTGTTCTTCGCCTTCAAAGGCGGCAAGGGTGTGGCCACTGCTGCAGGTGTGTTGTTTGGTGTGGAGCCCTTGCTGGGCGCTGCTGTGATGGGCACTTGGTTGCTGATGGCTGTGGTGTTTCGTTACTCGTCGCTGGCGGCTTTGTCAGCCTCTTTGCTGGCGCCTGCCTACTATTTGATGGGCAACCAAGTGGTGTGGCAAATGAGCGAAGCCGAATTGCTGGCTGTGATGGTGATGAGCGCCTTGCTGCTCATGCGCCACAAAGACAACATCCAGCGTTTGGTGTCGGGCCAAGAGTCAAAGATTGGTGCGAAGAAAGAAGCCCCAGCTGAAGAGTCAGAAGCACAGGCATAAAAGCTTGCTGCTTTGTGTAGATGCAAAACAAAAGGGCCTCTGTTGAGGCCCTTTGTGTTTGATGCTAAGGCGTGGCTTAGTCGCGGAAGTTGTTGAACGACAAAGGCAAGTCGGTCATGTCTTTGCGAATCAGGGCCATGGCGGCTTGCAAGTCGTCGCGCTTGGTGCCGCTCACGCGCACCGCATCGCCTTGGATGGCGGCTTGCACTTTGATCTTGCTGTCTTTGAGCAAGCGTTGAATCTTTTTGGACACTTCGGTTTCAATGCCGTTGCGGATTTTGATGACTTGCTTGACCTTGTCACCACCCACTTTTTGCACATCGCCTTTGTCGAGGAAGCGCACGTCCACTTCGCGCTTGGTCAGCTTGTTGCGCAGCACGTCTTCGACTTGCACCAACTGAAAGTCGGCATCGCCAAACATGGTGATCTCTTTGTCCTTGAGTTCAACGGCGGCAGACGTGCCTTTGAAGTCAAAACGGGTGGCGATTTCTTTGGAAGTGTTTTCAACGGCGTTTTTCACTTCGACCAAGTTGGGTTCGAGTACGGTGTCAAAAGAAGGCATGGCAGTCGGCTTTCAAATTCAGAATGAGACAATTGTCGTATGTTAGTGGAACCCAACTACCCCCTTCAAGCGCACAACAGCTTTGGCATTTCAGCAAAAGCCTTGCAATTGGTGCATGTGCACACCGAGGCCGATGTGCACGCTGTGCTGGCTGATGCGGCCTTGCGTGATGTGCCCAAGTTTGTGCTGGGCGGTGGCAGCAACATTGTGCTGACCGGCGACGTGAAGCCCTTGGTGCTCAAGGTGGAAATCAAAGGCATGCGCTTGGTCGAAGAGACCGACAAGGCTTGGGTGGTCGAAGCCGCCGCTGGCGAAAACTGGCACGACTTGGTGGCGTGGACGCTGGACAACGGCTGGCCCGGCCTAGAAAACATGGCCCTCATTCCGGGCAGCGTGGGCGCGTCGCCCGTGCAAAACATTGGCGCGTATGGCGTGGAGCTGCAAGACCGCTTTCACTCGCTGGATGCGATTGACCTGACCACCGGTCAAACCTTCAGCCTCGATGCCGCGCAATGCGCGTTTGGCTACCGCGACTCGGTGTTCAAGCACGAGAGCAGCGGCCCGAATGGTTTGGGCTTGGCAGGCAAAGCCCTGATTACCCGCGTGCGGTTCTTGTTGCGCAAAGACTGGAAGCCCGTGCTGGGCTACCTCGACCTCGAACGCAAAATGGCCGAGACCGGCATCAGCAACCCCACGGCCCAGCAAATTTTTGAATGGGTGTGCGCCATTCGCCGCGCCAAGCTGCCAGACCCAGCGGTCATTGGCAACGCAGGCAGCTTCTTCAAAAACCCCACCGTCACCCAAGACCAGTGCGACGACATCATCGCGCGTGAACCCAAGGTGGTGCACTACCTGCTGGATGACGGCCGCATCAAGCTCGCAGCCGGTTGGCTGATCGACGCCTGCGGCTGGAAAGGCAAAACCGTAGGCAATGCGGGCGTTTCCGAGAAACAAGCCTTGGTGTTGGTCAACGTCGGTGGCAAAGAGCACCCTTGCACGGGCGGCGAGGTGATGACCTTGGCAAAAGCCATTCAAACCAGCGTGTATGAGCGGTTTGGCATTCGCTTAGAGCCAGAGCCTGTGGTGGTGTGAATTTGTAATTCGTAGCAAGGGCGTATTCATGATGACTCCAGAGCAACTCGTTCGTCGCGTCACCGCCATCACTGGCTATGCAAGCCATGCCGGTGTGGAAGTTGTTTCTGCCAAGGCTGGCCGCGTGACACTTTCTTTAGATAAAAAGCCTGAGCTCACCCAGTTCAATGGGTTCTTTCATGGCGGCGTGGTGTCCGGCTTAGATGACAATGCCGCGGGAGCTGCTGCAACCACAGAGTTGCAAGCTGGCAAAGTCGCTGTGACGGTGGATTTGCATGTCAACTTCCTCAGTCCCGCCAGCGGAGATAGGCTGTTTGCCAAGGCGCGCGCCATCCAAGTGGGAAGCACGATTTGCGTGGTCACGGTCGACATGGAAACAGAGACGTCGGATGGTCTCAAGTCCTGCGCAATCGCCAGCGTGACCTTGCGCGCGGTCGATATGCCTGCTTTGCCTGAATCGCCTCGGGCTTAACTTAGGCGGTGACCGTGCAATAAAAAAGCGACCCGTGGGTCGCTTTTTTGCTTCAGGAAAAGAAGTGTTTACTTCTTAGAGCCGCCTTCGAGCTTGATCATGTCAGCGCCTTCGCCCAACGACAGCAAGCCGGTGTGTGCGTAGATGCCCAGCTTGGCGCGTGTGTCCACGATGTCCAAGTTGCGCATGGTCAATTGGCCAATGCGGTCGAGCGGGCTGAACGGCGCGTCTTCCACCTTTTCCATGCTCAAACGCTCTGGGGCGTAGGTCAGGTTGGGGCTTTCGGTGTTCAAGATGCTGTAGTCGTTGCCACGGCGCAGCTCTAGGGTCACGGTGCCGGTCACGGCGCGTGCCACCCAGCGTTGGGCGGTTTCGCGCAACATGATGGACTGTGGGTCGAACCAACGGCCTTGGTACAACAAGCGGCCCAAGCGCAGGCCGTTGATGCGGTACTGCTCGATGGTGTCTTCGTTGTGAATGCCTGTGACCAAACGCTCGTAAGCGATGTGCAACAGCGCCATGCCGGGGGCTTCGTAGATGCCACGGCTCTTGGCTTCGATGATGCGGTTCTCGATCTGGTCGCTCATGCCCAGGCCGTGGCGGCCACCGATTTCGTTGGCTTTGAGGAACAGCTCGACCGGGTCGGCGTATTCCACACCGTTCAGGGCCACGGGCATGCCTTCTTCAAAGCGCACGCTCACTTCTTCGGCCTTGACTTCCACTTCGGGCTTCCAGAACGCCACGCCCATGATGGGGTTGACGATCTTCATGCCGCTTTGCAGGCTTTCCAAGTCTTTGGCTTCGTGGGTCGCGCCCAGCATGTTGCTGTCGGTGGAGTAGGCCTTTTCGGCGCTCATCTTGTAGCCAAAGCCGTTGGCGGTCATGAAGGCGCTCATTTCGGCGCGGCCACCTAGCTCGTCGATGAACAGCTGGTCCAGCCAGGGCTTGTAGATCTTCAGGCTCGGGTTGGTCAGCAGACCGTAGCGGTAAAAGCGCTCGATGTCGTTGCCCTTGAAGGTGCTGCCGTCGCCCCAGATGTTGACGTCGTCTTCCTTCATGGCGGCCACCAGCATGGTGCCAGTCACGGCGCGTCCCAGCGGGGTGGTGTTGAAGTAGGTGATGCCACCGGTGGAGATGTGGAAAGCGCCGCACTGGATGGCGGCAATGCCTTCGTGGGCCAGCTGGGTGCGGCAGTCGACCAGGCGGGCTTTTTCGGCGCCGTATTCCATCGCCTTGCGGGGAATCTCGTTGTAGTCCGACTCGTCAGGCTGACCCAGGTTGGCGGTGTAGGCGTAGGGCAGGGCGCCCTTTTGCTTCATCCACAACAGGGCGGCAGAGGTGTCCAGGCCGCCCGAGAAGGCGATACCGACTTTTTGCCCTTTGGGCAGGTTTTGCAGGATGGTGCTCATGTTCTGAATCCGATCAACCAAAGTGGCAGATGTAGTGGTAAGGCTCGGTCACGCGGATCTCGAACTTGGAGTTGCCGGGGATGCTGAACTCTTCGCCTGCGCTGGACTTGACCCATTCGCTGCTGCCGTCGAGCTTGTATTCGCAGGAGCCGCCCACGCATTCCATGATTTCAGGCGCGCCGGTGTTGAAGGTCAGGGTGGCAGGCAGGATCACGCCCACCGACAGCTTGGTGCCGTCGGCCAGCGTCAGGCCGTGGCTGACGCATTTGCCGTCAAAGTAAACATTGGCTTGGGTGTTGACGGAGACGCCGTCGATTTTTTCGGTGGTCATGGGTGGTGTTTCCTGGGGCGGGCAGGGCCCGCGGCTATGGAAAAGGGCGTCTTGAGACGCCCTTTGTGTCAAATCAAGCCCGCATTTTAGGCCAGACGGCCCGTCGGCCCTGAGATCGGCGACGCGGTGCTTTCAGCGCCAGTGGCCGTGTCGATGACCGCCGTCCCAGCCCCAGCCCAGATTGACGCTGGTGTAGACCGGTGGGTAGCTGCGGTAAACCGGTGCGGGCACATAGACCACGCGGGATTCGGTGACGACGGTGGCGGGGGCCATGGCACTCACGATGGCGCCTGTGGGCACTTCTGAGCGCGGTGCACTCATGGGCGTCACTTGCAGCGGGATGGTGGGGCCTGGGTCTTGGGGCAATTGCACGTTGTATTGCTTGCCTGCGTATTCATAGACCACGTTGTAGCCAATCAGGCGGTTTTCGTAGACCGTTTGCGTGGTGCAGGTGGTTTGGGGTGGGGGCGGGTTGTTTTGGCTCTCGATCTTGTTGCCCAAAACGGCACCACCGATCACCCCGGCCATGGCGGTCAGGCCTTTGCTGTCTCGGCCACCCAATTGGCTGCCGATCAAGCCTCCGGTGATCGCGCCAACGATGGCACCGCCGCCCGATGTTTGTGTTGGAGGCTGGGGGGCGTTTTGTGTGCAGGTCTGGCGAGGCACGGCCACTTGCTGATAAACGGCGGTGCGCGAAATCACTTGCCCCACTTCTTGGGCTTGCGCACCCGCTGCTGCAATGCACAAGAGGCTGGTCATGGTCAGTTTTTTCATGGGTTCATTCCTTACGTTCACCTTGTTCATGAGTTTATGCCGGGTGGGCGGTCTGAACGGTGGTGCTTGGGTAAAGTTTTGTGACGCACCGCTCAAGCGGGCCATTGGTCTGGCGCGAAACCCACGGTGATTTGGCCCGAGGGCCAGACAATCACAGGCCGTTTGATGGTGCTGGCATGTTCGAGCATGACTTTTTTGGCGCTGGCGCTGTCGGTCACGCTGGCTTGCAAGGCGGCGTCGAGCTTGCGCCAGGTGGTGCCTTTGCGGTTGAGTAGGGTTTCCCAGCCCACGGCAGCCAGCCAGGTGTCGACCTCGGCCGCCGGAACGCCTTGTTTCTTGAAGTCATGAAATGTGGGGTCGAGTCCGTGGTCGGCCAGCCAGGTTCGGGCTTTCTTGACGGTGTCGCAATTGGGAATGCCGTAAACAATGGGGTGCATGGGGTTTGCTGAAGGTGAATGGGGCAAGACTGGGCGACAATCGCCGCCTATGAAGACTCTACAGGAATGGCTCGACTGGTGCGAGCAGCTACACCCCGTGGCCATTGACATGGGCTTGGACCGCGTGAAAACCGTGGCCGACCGCATGGCTTTGCGCTTTGACTGCCCGGTGATCACTGTGGCGGGCACCAATGGCAAGGGCTCGACTTGCGCCATGCTGGAGGCTGTGTTGCTGCAGGCCGGTTACCGCACAGGCGTCTACACCTCGCCGCACCTGGTTCATTTTGAAGAGCGCTGCCGCTTGCACGGCGAATCGGCCTCTGCTGAAGCATTTGCCGAGGCTTTTGCTGCTGTGGAAGCGGTGCGGGGCGATGTGAGCCTCACCTATTTCGAGTTCAGCACCCTGGCTATCTTGCATTTGATGGCCAGTTCCAACCTGGATGTGGCCATTTTGGAGGTGGGTTTGGGTGGACGACTGGACGCCGTCAACATCATCGACGCCGATTGCGCGGTGATCACCAGCATCGACATCGATCACACGGCCATTTTGGGCAAAGACCGCGAAAGCATTGGTTTTGAGAAGGCGGGCATCATGCGCAGCGGGCGTCCGGTGATTGTGAGCGACCCCGTGCCGCCGCAAAGCGTGATCGACCATGCGGCCGCCATCGGGGCTGAGCTGTGGCAATTTGGCAAGGACTTCAATTTTTCGGGCGACAAATTGCAATGGGCTTGGGCAGGGCGCGGTCGCCGTTACAGCGGCATGGCTTATCCGGCGTTGCGCGGGGCAAACCAGTTGATCAATGCATCGGGCGTGCTGGCGGCGCTGGATGCCTTGCGTCAGCGCATCCCGGTGACCGCGCAGGCCGTTCGCAACGGCTTGGCCATGGTGGAGCTGCCGGGGCGTTTCCAGATCGTGCCGGGCCAGCCTGTGCTGGTGCTGGATGTGGCACACAACCCGCACTCGGTGGCGGCTCTGGCGGTTAATTTGGATGCGATGGGCTTTTACCCGACCACCCACGCGGTGCTGGGTGCCATGGCCGACAAAGACCTTTTGCCCATGCTGCAGCGCGTCAATCCGATGGTGGACAAGTGGTATTTCACCGATTTGCCCTTGCCCCGGGCGGCCAAAGCGGCCGATTTGCAGCAGGCCTGGCAAGCCCAAAACACCCGCACCGATACCCAATCCAGTGTTCACGTTGACCCCATGCTGGCGCTGCAGGCGGCCATCGATGCGGCTGACCCGGCTGATAGAATCGTCGTCTTTGGCTCCTTCTATACCGTGGGCGGTGTTTTGAAAGACGGCATCCCGCGTCTGCAAGCCAAACACCTCAGCCCGTGAGCACCCGCCATGGCCTTTTTCAAGTTCCGATTTCCTGGTCAAACCGCTTCTGCCGAGGCGGTGAGTTCTGGTCCCAACGAAAACATCGAAGTTGTTCGCCGCCGTGCGCGCCATCGTTTGATGGGCTCCGTTGTGCTGGTGTTGATTGCGGTGGTGGGTTTTCCGCTGCTGTTTGACACCCAGCCCCGCCCTGTTGCGGTCGATACGCCCATCGTGATCCCTGACCGGCAAAGCACGTCGCCTTTGACCAGCGGTACGCCTGTGCCTGCAGCCCAAGCGCCTGCCAAGCCCTTGCTCCCCGCATCCGAGGCCGTGCCACCCCAAGCCAGCCTGGACGCACGTGAAGAGGTGGTTTTGCCTGCAGCACCCGCAGTGGCTGCGCCAGTGCCAGACACTCCCAAAGCGGTGCTACCTGCTGACAAGGTGAAAGAAAAAGAAACTGTGGCCAAAAAAGAGCCTGCCGCCCCCGCCAAGGCTGAAAAGCCTGCCGCGGCGGCCAAACCCAAAGACGACGGTGGCAAAGCCCAAGCGCTCCTGGACGGCAAGTCTGCCAAGGCCACTGCCGGCCGCGCGGTCATCCAGGTGGGGGCGTTCAGCGATGCGGCCAAAGTGCGCGATGTTCGTCAGAAGCTGGAGCAAGCTGGTCTGAAAACCTACACCCAGGTGGTGGAAAAAGATGGCAAGAGCACCACCCGAATCCGTGTGGGCCCCTATGAAACACGGGAAGAGGCTGACAAAGTGGCCGCGCGCATCCGCAAGCTCGACTTGCCGGCATCGATCTTGAAGCTCTGACATGGCGATTGCCCTCACCGATTGGATTTTGTTGGGGGTTTTGCTCGCCTCCATGGTGGTGGGACTTTGGCGTGGGCTGGTTTATGAGGTGTTGTCATTGGCAGGCTGGGTCGCGGCTTTTGTCGTCGCACAGTGGCTGGCCCCCGATGTGGTCGGGTGGCTGCCTTTCATCAAGGGTGCGCCAGCTTCGGTGCAATACGCGGTGGCTTTTGCCGTGGTCTTTGTGGTCACCGTATTTGTGGCGGGCCTGGTGTCCTGGCTGATTAAGAAACTGGTGGAAACCGTAGGCTTGCGCCCGGTAGACCGCACTTTGGGCGGTGTCTTTGGTTTGGCGCGTGGGGTGGTTTTGCTGCTCGCTTTGACGGTGGTCTTCCAGTTGACAGGGCTTTCGCGAGATACGTGGTGGTCCACGGCCCAAGGCCCGGTCTGGCTCGAGGTCGTCCTGACGGGCTTGAAACCGCTTTTGCCTCAGACCTTTGTGGAATATTTGCCCTGAATTGCTCAGAGTTATTCGATTTTTGAACGGGAAAAAGTATGTGTGGAATTGTCGGCGTTGTCAGCAGCGCACCGGTCAATCAGTTGATTTATGACGCCTTGTTGCTGTTGCAACACCGCGGCCAGGACGCTGCGGGCATCGTCACGCAGCTGGACCGCAAATTTTTCATGCACAAGGCCAAGGGCATGGTGCGCGACGTGTTTCGCACCCGTAATATGCGCAGTTTGCCCGGCAACTGCGGCCTGGGCCAGGTGCGTTACCCCACTGCGGGTAACGCTTTCAGCGAAGAAGAAGCCCAGCCTTTCTATGTGAACGCGCCTTTCGGCCTGGTGCTGGTGCACAACGGCAACCTGACCAATGCCCACGCCTTGAAGGCCGAGTTGTTTTCCAACGACCACCGCCACATCAACACCGAGAGCGACTCCGAAGTCTTGCTCAACGTGCTGGCCCACGAACTCGAAAAAACCACACGCGGCTTGCCCCTCAAGCCCATGGATGTGTTTGAGGCCGTGCGCGGCGTGAACCGCCGCGTCAAAGGCTCTTATGCCGTGATTGCCTTGATTGCTGGCCATGGTTTGGTGGCTTTCCGTGATCCGCATGGTATTCGCCCCTTGTGCATGGGGCGCGGTGAAGATGGCTCCATCATGCTGGCCAGCGAGTCCGTGGCGTTGGACGGCACAGCCCATCAGTTTGAGCGCGATGTGGCACCGGGCGAGGCGATTTTTGTCGATCTGGAAGGCCAGATGCACACCCAGTATTGCTCTGAAAAGTCGCAGCTGAGCCCTTGTATCTTTGAATACGTGTACCTGGCCCGCCCAGACTCCACCATGGACGGTATCTCGGTTTATCAGGCCCGCTTGAACTTGGGCGAGACCTTGGCCAAGCGCGTCATCTCCACGGTGCCGCCCAGCGACATCGATGTGGTCATTCCAATTCCCGAGTCCAGCCGCCCCAGCGCCACCCAGTTGGCCCATTTGCTGGGCATCCCTTACCGCGAAGGTTTTGTGAAAAACCGTTACGTGGGTCGGACCTTCATCATGCCCGGCCAGGCTGTGCGCAAAAAGTCGGTGCGCCAAAAGCTCAACACCATCGTGAGCGAATTCAAGGGGCGCAATGTGTTGCTGGTGGATGACTCCATCGTGCGCGGCACCACCAGCCGTGAGATCGTTCAGATGGCACGTGATGCGGGTGCCCGCAAGGTTTACATGGCCAGCGCGGCGCCGCCCGTGCGCTACCCCAACGTTTATGGCATCGACATGCCGACCAAAGAAGAGCTGGTGGCGCACGGCCGCAGCATCGAAGAAATTCGCCAGATCATTGGCTGTGATGCCTTGATTTACCAAGACGTGGACGCCATGAAAACAGCGGTGGCCCAAGCGCGTGTCAACGCGGCTGGCGCGCTGTCTGACTTCGATGCCTCTTGTTTTGACGGTATTTATGTCACGGGTGATATTTCGGCCAACGACATCAGCCGTTTGAATGAAACCCGCCTCCAAGTGGAGGAGGGTGATGATGACAATTCGCGTTTGGCACTGCCCAACGCCAGCGTGTGAGCCCCGCCATGACCGAAGCCAACCGATTTGACGATCTGCACATCGAAACCTTGGCGGTGCGCGCCGCAGTTGAGCGCAGCCAGTACGGCGAAAATTCTGAAGCGCTGTACCTGACCAGCGGCTATGTGCAGCCCACAGCCGAAGCGGCCGCCCGCCGCTTTGCAGGTGACGAAGAAGGTTACACCTACGGCCGCTACGGCAACCCCACCGTCAGCAGCATGGAAATGCGACTGGCCGCGCTGGAAGGTACAGAAGCCGCCATGGGTACGGCCTCTGGCATGTCGGCCATCTTGATGATGTGCATGGGCTTGCTCAAAGCGGGCGACCACGTGGTGTGTTCGCGTTCCATGTTCGGCTCGACCATCAAACTCATTGGCTCTGACCTGGCTAAGTTCGGCGTGGAATCGAGCTTTGTGTCGCAGACCGACTTGAAAGAATGGCAAGCGGCCATGCGGCCCAACACACGTTTGTTGTTTGCCGAAACGCCCACCAACCCGTTGACCGAAGTCTGCGACATCCAGGCGCTGGCCGACATGGCCCACAACGCGGGCGCTTTGTTTGCCGTGGACAACTGCTTTGCCACGCCCGCCTTGCAGCGCCCCGCCGCCATGGGGGCCGACATCATCATGCATTCAGGCACCAAGTACCTCGATGGCCAGGGCCGTGTCATGGCCGGGGCCTTGTGTGCCTCGCAGCAAATGATCACCGAGAAGTTTTTGCCTGTGCTCAAGAGCGGTGGCATGACGCTGGCGCCCTTCAACGCCTGGGTGGTCCTCAAGGGCCTGGAAACACTGGACTTGCGCATGCGTGCGCAGACCGCCCGTGCACACATTCTGGCCGAGTGGCTGGAAAAACACCCCTCGGTTGCGCGCGTTTACTACCCCGGCTTGGCCAGCCACCCCCAGCACGATCTGGCCATGCGCCAAATGTCAGGTTTGGGCGGCGCGGTTTTGTCCTTTGAAGTGAAAGCCGATGGCCCCGAGCAATCACGCGCACGCGCATTCCATGTGCTCGATTCGATGCAAATGCTGTCTCTGTCCACCAATCTGGGCGACACCAAAACTTTGGTGGCCCATCCCGCCAGCACCTCCCATGGCCGCTTGACCGAGGCTCAGCGCCTGGCTGCTGGCATTGGCCAAGGCCTGATCCGTGTGGCGGTCGGCCTCGAATACCCGCAAGACATCCAAAAAGACCTCTCCCGTGGTCTGGACACCCTTTGATATGACACAAAGCCTTTCAAGCTCTTCTGCACGCACGCGCACCCGTTTTGCCCCATCGCCCACGGGCTTCATTCACCTGGGCAACATCCGCTCGGCTTTGTACCCTTGGGCTTTTGCCCGTGCCACCGGTGGCGACTTCATCTTGCGCATCGAAGACACCGATCTGGATCGCTCCACGCAAGCCTCGGTGGATGTGATCATCGAAGGCATGGCCTGGTTGGGCTTGGACCACGACGAAGGTCCGTTCTACCAAATGCAACGCATGGACCGCTACAAAGCGGTGCTGGCCGATTTGATTGCAGCAGGTCATGTTTACCCCTGCTACATGAGCATGGAAGCCTTGGACGCTTTGCGCGAGCGCCAGATGGCCAACAAGGAAAAACCCCGTTACGACGGCACATGGCGTCCGACAGAGGGCAAAACCTTGCCCGCGATTCCCGAAGGTGTGAAACCCGTGCTGCGCTTCAAGAACCCGATCGGCGGCGTGGTGGCCTGGGACGACAAGGTCAAAGGCCGCATCGAGATCAGCAACGACGAGCTGGACGATCTGGTGATTGCCCGCCCGGATGGCACACCCACCTACAACTTTTGCGTGGTGGTGGACGACATCGACATGGCCATCACGCATGTGATCCGTGGCGACGACCATGTGAACAACACGCCGCGCCAGATCAACATCTTCAAGGCCTTGGGTAAAGAGCCTCCTATCTATGCCCACTTGCCCACCGTGCTGAACGAGCAGGGCGAGAAGATGAGCAAGCGCAACGGTGCCAAGGCGGTCACGGCTTACCGCGACGAAGGCTATTTGCCCGATGCCATGGTCAACTACCTGGCGCGTCTGGGCTGGAGCCACGGCGACGACGAGATTTTCAGCCGTGCACAGTTTCTGGAGTGGTTCAACTTAGACCACCTGGGCCGCAGTGCCGCGCAGTTTGACGAAGCCAAGCTCAAGTGGGTCAATGCCCAGCACCTCAAGGCCATGGGCGATGCTGAATTGGCCCAACACGTTCAGCCTTTCCTCGCCAAACTGGGTGTGGTGGCCGACGAGCGCTTGCCCAGCATTTGTGGCTTGTTCAAAGACCGTTGTGACACCCTCGTGGTGTTGGCCAACTGGATCTCTGCCTTCTATTTGGACGTCGTGCCCAACGCAGAAGAAAAAAACCAGCATGTGACCGATGCGGTCAAGCCCGCGCTGGCCGTTTTGGCTGACAAGTTGGTCTCTTGTGCATGGGACAAGGCATCGATCGCAGCCGCCATCAAGGAAGCTTTGGTCGAAACCGGTCTCAAGATGCCGCAGTTGGCCATGCCCGTGCGCGTGCTGGTCATGGGCACGGCGCAGACCCCATCGCTCGACGCTGTGCTATTTTTGAGTCAGAGAGAAAAAATTATCGCGCGCCTCAAAAACGCATAAATTTCTGTCTATAATTCAAGTCTCGACACCAACGAGGCATAACGAAAAGCAGCAATGCTCAACGTTGTACCAAAGGGGGTATAGCTCAGCTGGGAGAGCGCTTGCATGGCATGCAAGAGGTCAGCGGTTCGATCCCGCTTACCTCCACCAAAGTGTCGAAAAGATTCGCAAGAATCAGTCCAGGTTATGACCCTATCGTCTAGAGGCCTAGGACATCACCCTTTCACGGTGAGTACCGGGGTTCGAATCCCCGTAGGGTCGCCAAGTTTTGTAGCACTTGGTCAGTTTGCATCAGCACTCTGACAAAAGTTACAGCTACCAGGAGTGGTAGTTCAGTTGGTTAGAATACCGGCCTGTCACGCCGGGGGTCGCGGGTTCGAGTCCCGTCCACTCCGCCAAAAAATGAGAAACCGTTGTAAGTCTATGATTTGCAGCGGTTTTTTCATTCTGAAATCAAAAGCAGTTTTCGCACAGTGCTACACACAGGTGCTACACATGGCCGCGAAAACCCCCCGCCTATATCAAAGCCGCCACGCCGGTTCGTTGCATCACATAGACCTTGGCCCGGCTTTTGCCAATGTTCAGGAAACTGCCTGGGCCTTGTTGACCGACCACGCGGCGGATCAGGAAAAACCACAATCCAAAAAATACCAGAGAAGGCAATATCCACGACATCACATTGCGCAGCCAGGTGTTGTCGATCACCCGTGTGTAGGGGACTGGGTAAAAGCCAGGTGCTGGAATGTCCATGTTTCGTGAGGTGGTCAACAGACATCGTGTGCAGAAAAATCGACATTGAGGACGGAGGCTGTTTTGCGAAACAGCACTCGGGGCGATGCGTAATTCCACCGCGCTCCTCATTGTCATACGGCACCCGCGCCGCACATTTTCACGTCTGGAGAAAACACCATGAGCAACCTCACACGATTCAACCCTTTCAGCGAACTGCGTGACCCTTTCAATGAAGACTTTTTCAAAGGGTTTGCAATGCGCCCCACGTACCGACTCATGGAGGGCGAGCCACAAATGCGACTGGACTTGACGGAAGACGATAAAAACTTTTTTGTCAAAGCCGAGATTCCAGGTGTCAAAAAAGAAGACATCAAAGTGTCCGTGGAGGGCAATCAGGTCTCCTTGAGCGCCGAAGTGAAAAAAGAAAAACAGGAAAAAGAAGGTGCCAAGGTCATTCGCAGTGAGCGCTATTACGGCAGCGTCTCTCGCAGCTTCACATTAGACGAGAGCGTGGACCAATCTGCGGCTTCTGCCAAATACGAAAATGGCGTGTTGCAACTGACTTTGCCCAAAAAGCCCAACGGCCAAAGCCATCTGCTCAAGATCGCCTGATGCCTCCGCTTGGGCTACGGCCCAAGTGAGGCATCGCCTCTCCTCTCCTGTGGGGCTTGCCCTCACCCCTCACACCAGAATGTGGTGTTTTCCAACCGGGTACACGCTGCTCGCTTGCGGACCTTCATCGCCCATGTCTTCGACGTAATACACCGGGGTGCCGACCTGCAACTTGTCGAAGTCTTCGCCAATCAGGCTGTTGCGGTGAAAGTAAAGCCAGCGGCCATCCACCGATTCAATCCGCCCGAAGGTTTTGTCGGGCGCGATTTCGGTGATGTGGCCGTGTCGCTTTTCTTCATGGCGTTTCACATGGCCTTGTTGGTTTCTCGCCAGGTCTTCCAGTTGACGGCGCATGGCATCGAAAGCATCTCGAAGCGCCACATACACGTCGGTGTAGGCATGGTTCTGGTCGGGCTCTCGACCTGCAATCAGTTCATGTCCGGGGACTTTCAAATCAATTCGGACATGGAAGTGGTTGCCTTGGGTGTGGTGGCGGTGGCGCTGCTCGATCACAACGCGGCAGCTGTTGATGGTCGGGTAGAAGTGCCCTAGCTTGTCGACTTTTGAGCGCACCCTGGCTTCGACCGCTTCGGAGGTCTCCAGGTTACGAAAGTTAATTTGAAGTGGGATGGGCTGAGCGGCGTTCATGCGTGCGTGTCCTTGATGACGAACCAGAAAGGTGTGTGGGTACGTCCAAAGCAGACTCTGGCGCAGATGACCACGCTGTCATCTTGCTGTGCGCGTGGCGGTGTGTCTGTTTCCTGACTCACCCAGGCCTTGCCATGACGTGTGCTGTGACACCGACATGCCGCAAGGCAACGGACATCAAGCAAGAGCGCATGCGCCGTGATTAAGTCTGGCGTGTCAACTTGCCCCTTGCGCGGCATCAAGGGCTTGTTTTTGACCCAAGACGGCTTGTGACCTTCACACGCTGGCCATCCGTGATGGTGCCCGGGTAGAGCAGCACCGAATCACCAGATCGCACGCCGGCCCCTTGATCAGGTATTACCCAAGCCATGTCGGCGTTGCGTTCTTTCACCGTCACACTTTTGGCGTGTGCACGGCCGTTTTGGATCACCAGGACTTGCCAGCCTGTGCCTTCGCGCAGCAGTGCAGCGCTGGGCACCAGCAGGGCGTTCTCTTGTGCGAACAGCGTGATGTGCGCGGCCACACGAAACCCATCGCCCAGGCGCTGGGTGCTGTCCGGCAAGGGGGCCAAGTCGATGAGCACATTGACCCGTTGTTCCTCGATTCCCAGTGCAGAGACTTTGGTGAAGGCCACTGGTTCAATGCGGGTGACATGGCCAGACATGGGCGGCGCGCCAACGCCTGCCGAAATGAGCACTGTGGTCCCCGTTGTCATCTGCCGTGCGTCGGAAGACAGGACACCCACGACCGCCTCCATGTCACGGATGTCACCGATCTCCAGCAAAGCTTGCCCTGCCACGACCGGGGCATTGCTGCTCAGGTGCAGTTTGACCACTTGGCCATCGACCGGGCTTTTGAGGGACAAGGTGTTTTGGGGCGTCAAGCTCGAAGGTCGCGACTTGGCCAAAGCCGCTTGGGATTCGGCCAGCGAGAATTCTGCAACCCGCAATTGGGCTTGACCCGCAGCCAAGGCCTGCGCTGCTGCACGGCTGGCCAACAAAGCCTGGTCCAGCGCTGCAGCGGCAATGAAGTTGTCTTTGGCGAGTTGTTGGGCCCGTTGCGCTTCCAGTTCGGTTTGCGTCAAAGTGGTTTGCAGGCGTTGAAGTTGCGCTGCGGCGGCCATGCGTGCCGCATCGTCTCGGCCCACACGTTGTCGCAAAATCAAGCGGTTACGGTCGTCAATCATGTTGGGTGCCAGCGGCACGAGGGTGGCCACCACATCGCCAGCCCGCACATAGTCCCCGACTTTGAGCGCGGGCCTGATCAGCTCGGCAGGCATGGGGGCTGAAATGACATAACGATTTTTCACGCGCAACTGACCGTCTTCGTCAATGGCCTGTTCAAAGCGCCCGGTGCTGACCGTGCCGACCTCCACCACCAAGGGGCGAGGCATCAGTGCCCAGATCGCCAAGGCGATGACGCCCAATCCGGCCAGGCTCCAAGGCCCCCAGCGCTTCAAAAAACCAGGTGAGGTATTCGGGTTCATTCGCGTACTTTCAAAACGGCGACCAGATCCAGCTGGTCAATTTTTCGACGCACCAGCAAGGCACTGACCATGCCAGCCGCCAAGACAATGAGCGCAGCCCAGGCATAAGTGGACGGCGCGATGATGACGGGGAAATCGATGTTGTCGGAAGACATCAAGCGCATCAGGACGGTCGCCAGTCCCCACCCTGCAGCTGCGCCGAGGGGCAGGGCCAGCAAGAGTTCGGTGGCCAGTTGGCCCAGCAACAAGACCGAGACTTCGGCGCGTGTCATGCCCAGAACCCGCAGACTGGCCAGTTCCCAGGCGCGCTCTGACAGGCTGATGCGGGCAGCGTTGTAGACAATGCCCACCGCCATGGCGACGGCAAACAGCGTGAGAATGCTGCTGAAAACGCCCATGCTTTTGGAGGTGGTTTCCTGGAAGCTGGCGAGTGAGGCGGCTTTGTCGAACACGGCGGTGATGAGCGGGGCTTGTTTGACGGCTTGCCAAAACGCACCCATGGCCAAAGGGTCGACGTGCAGGGTGGCTTCACTCGCGACAGAGCCATCGCGCGACAAGGTGTTCAGAGTGGCAAAGTCCATGAAGGCTTGCTTGCCCATCAGGGTGTGCACGATCTCCACCACCTCGACTGTGGCACGGGCCTGGTGCCACATGCGGAACTCCACTTCGACCTGGTCGCCCACCTGCAATCCCAGTCTTTTGGCCCATAGCCATGAGACGGCCAAGCCTTGAGGCGGGATCCGGATGGGCCCGCGCTGCTCGTCTACAGGCCGCAGCAGCCGTGTGGTGCCCACCAGCCCCAGCAGATTCCCGTCTTCGGCCATGCCTCGCCAGTGCAGGCGCACGGCTTCGCTGCGGTAGGGTTCGGCGTGGATCACACCTGGCAGGCGTTTCAGGTCTTGCATCACCGAGGGGTCTACTGGGCGTTGAAAGTTGACCACCACATTGCCGCGTTGGGTTTGACGAAACTGGATGTCCACGATGTGTGCAATGGCGTCCAGCCAGAAAGCCCCCGAAATTTGCAAGGCGACCGCCAAAGCAATGCCGGTGATGGTGAACACCGAACGCCATGGGCGTCGCTCGAAATTGCGCACCACCATGAGCGTGCCTGCACTGACGTGTTGACCCCAGCCCAGTCTTTCGATCAGGGTTTGTTGGTAAGTCGGGGGCGATGGGGCTTGCATGGCCATGGCGGGTTTCAGGCGCACCACGGTGCGGATAGCCCCCCAAGTGCCCAGGATGGCGGCTGTCAGGGCGACGCCTGCGGCTGCGATGACCAGCCAGGGTGTGGTGCCATAGGCCAACTGGTTGAAACGAAAAATGGCGTCGTACATGTCCAGAACGAGCAGGCCGATCCAGCGGCTGAGCAGCAAGCCCGCGACCAGCCCGAGGCCAGTGATGACCATGGCCAAGCCCAGGTAATGCCGGACGATCGCGCGGTCGTCATACCCCAGCGCCTTGAGTGCCGCGATCTGGCTGCGTTGCGTCGCCACCTGTCGGCTCACCACCACATTCAGTATGAACATGGAGACAGCCAAAAAAATCGAGGGCAGTACCGTGCCCATGACCTTCAGTTGCGAGAGTTCGTCGCTGACGATGCGTGCAGAGATTTGTTTGTCGCGCCCTACCGCACCCCGTGTGCCATAGGCGTTCAGTACGTGGTCTGTCTGCTCAATCACCGCTTGCAGCCACGCAAGATCGTGCAGGCGCAATGAGGCCTGGTTGAACGCGCCTTGCATGTCAAACACCTGGGTCATGCGCTCCTGATCCACCCACCAGATGCCAAATGTCCGGTCATCGGGGGCACCGCCGCGCGAGGCAAATACGTATTCGGGTGACACGGCTGTCCCCACCAAATGAATGTTGTGCAGACGACCGTTCAGGATGGCCTGCACACGGTCGCCGGGTTTGAGGTGTCTGGCGACAGCGAAGCGGTCGCTCACCACAGCCTCCAATGCATGCCCGCTCTCTGGCCAGCGACCGCTGCGCAGGCTCAAAGCGTTCAGGCCTTGCCGTTGTTCGTGCACCCGTGCCAGGTCGAGGCCGATGAAGCGACCCGTGACGGGCGCTTGTGCATCGGGTAGGGCGATTTGTGCGTCCATCACCACACTGAGCTGGACTTCGGCCACGCCTTCGATGGCAGCCAGACGATCGCGCAAGACCACCGGCGCCCGTTTGAGGTGAATGAACACATCGGCCAAGCGGTTGTTTTGGTAAAAACTGTCGCGCGAGCCTTTGAGTGATTCGTGCACCGAGAACATGCCCACAAAACCGGCCACACCAATGGACACCACGACAGCGATGGTGAGCACCTGCGCCCACAAGCGTTGCAGGTCGCGCCACAGTTTGGTGTGCAGTGCTGTCATGGTCAGATCACCATTGCAGCGTGGCGGCGGCCACTTTGTGGGGGTTCACCTGGATGTCCACAATGCGGCCATCGGCCATGCGCATCACGCGGTCAGCCATGTCGGCAATGGGGGCGTTGTGGGTGATGACCACCGTGGTCGTGCCCAGTTCGCGGTTGACTCTTTCGATGGCCTGCAACACCACGATGCCGGTGGCACAGTCGAGCGCACCTGTGGGTTCGTCACACAGCAGCACCTGGGGTCGTTTGGCGATGGCCCGGGCAATGGCCACGCGTTGCTGTTCACCACCGGAGAGTTGCGACACAAAGTGGTTCATGCGGTCCGTCAGGCCCACCAAAGCCAAAGCGTCTTCAGGTCGCATGGGGTCTTGGGCAATGTCGGTGACCAGTGCCACGTTCTCCAGTGCCGTGAGGCTGGGGATCAGGTTGTAGAACTGGAACACAAAGCCCACATGTTCGCGCCGGTAGCGGGTGAGTTCGGCATCGCTGGCACCGGTCAGGTCGTGTGCCTCGCCCTGATGGACCCATTGGGCCGTTCCTGCCGTGGCGTTGTCCAAGCCCCCCAGAATGTTGAGCAAGGTCGATTTCCCGCTGCCCGAAGCTCCGAGCAAGACCACAAACTCGCCGGGCGTGATGCGCAGGTCTATGCCGCGCAAAGCCTGAACCGCAGCAGCCCCTTCGCCATAGACCTTGGTGAGGTTCTGGGCAATGAAAACGCACTCGTGCGATTGCGGACTTGGGGGCTGGGTCATCTGGCTGACAGGGCTGGGCTTGTGTTTGGGCCGCGCATCACATCACGAGGGTGCATTGGCGAAAGTCTTGAACGTTATGCATTGGCGCATGTCGTTGGATGACGTGGCTTGATGCGGATCAATCCATTCGCATGAATGCGCGCCTTGAGCCAGAGGGCCTATACCGACAGGTCAATTGACCGGTGCATGGCCATCCCGAAAAATGAAATTTCATTCAGACTGAAAGAAGGATCGTGGCATGGCTCAAAAACATTGGATATTGGTGGCCAACGCGTCGCATGCGAGGGTTTTTGAGCGCACATCGTTCACCGAGCCTTTGGTGGAGTTGACCGATTGGCTTCACCCTGAAAGCCGCATGGCCGCCAGCGAGACCGAGCGGGCGCCGTTGGGCCATTCAGCGGCGGGTCGGGCGGGGCTGGCTCCCCGGTCAGACCTCAAACAGCTGCATCGCAGCGAGTTTGCAAAAACGCTGGCGAAGTATTTTCATGAGGCGGTTTTGAACCACCGCGTGAATGCCTTGGCCGTGTTCGCCTCTAACCCTTTCATGGGGGAGTTGCTGTCGCACCTGGACGCGTCTGTGCAACACACCCTTGTGGCGAAACACGTGCTGGATTTGACGGCATTGAACGTGACAGAGTTGGACAAACGCCTACGCACTGAATTTCGGTTGTAGCAACGCCAGCACCTGTGCGTCGTCCACTTGTGGGAACTGTTGGTAAAACTGCGCCACAGCCATGAAGTCTTCAGGGGCGGACAGGCAGACCGTTTCGTCAGCCAGGGGTTGGATTTTGGCCAAAGCTTCCGGGCTGGCCACCGGAATGGCGCAGACCAAACGCTGCGGGTGGTGTTGGCGCAGGGCTTTGAGTGCCGACATCATGGTGGCCCCTGTGGCCAAGCCATCGTCTACCACGATGACCACGCGCCCCTGAACCGGAATCGCTGCCCGAATTTGGCTGTATTGCTGGCGCCGCGACTTCAGGGTTTTCATCTGCCGCTGGATTTCATCTTTCACATATTGCGGGTTAATGCCCATCGCGGCGGCGAAAGGGGACAGATAGGCCAGCCCTGTTTCGTCCACTGCGCCGATGGCCACTTCGGGCTGAAACGGTGCACTCAGTTTGCGCACCAGCACCACGTCCATTTCCCCATGCAGGGCTTGCGCCATCCACACCCCCATGGGCACAGCGCCACGGGGGATCGCCAGCACCAAAGGGTTTTGGCCTTCGTATTTGTTCAGCGCTTTTGTTAATTGGTGGGCTGCATCAAGGCGGTCTTTGAACATGGTGGGTTCCGTTGGCGTGGTTTGACTGGATTGTCAAAACAAGCCGCATCGGCTGTCTGTGTCGGGTGCCACAGACCAGGCCCTCGACAAGCGGTCCCTGATGTGGCTTGCATACCGGTTGCCCAACCGGAATGAAAAAAAGCCGCTCAACGTATGCTGAGCGGCTTGTGCTTTACCCCCCCATGCTTGTCGGGGGGGCTTGTCGTTCGCTGGGGCTTACAGGCCTGCAGCTGCTTTCAGTGCAGCAGCGCGGTCGGTGCGCTCCCAAGTGAAGTCGGGCTCGTCACGGCCAAAGTGGCCATAAGCGGCGGTCTTGCTGTAGATCGGGCGCAGCAGGTTCAGCATCTGGATGATGCCTTTGGGGCGCAAATCAAAGTGTTCGGCCACCATGGCTGACAACTTGTCGTCCGAAATCACGCCAGTCCCTGCGGTGTTCACGGTGATGTTCATCGGGCGGGCCACGCCAATGGCGTAAGCCACCTGCACCTGGCACTGGGTGGCCAGACCTGCGGCCACGATGTTCTTGGCCACATAGCGGGCAGCATAAGCGGCCGAGCGGTCGACCTTGGACGGGTCTTTGCCTGAGAACGCGCCGCCACCGTGCGGGCAAGCGCCGCCGTAGGTGTCCACAATGATCTTGCGACCCGTCAGGCCGCAATCACCCTGAGGACCACCGATGACGAAACGGCCAGTGGGGTTGATCAGGTATTTGGTGTCTTGCAGCCACTCTTTGGGCAGCACGGGCTTGATGATCTCTTCGATGATGGCTTCGGTGAAGCTGGCCTTCATCTTGGTGGCGGTTTCCGACTGGTCGGGGCTGTGCTGGGTGGACAGCACCACGGTGTCGATGCTGTGGGGTTTGCCGTCCACATAACGCATGGTCACTTGGCTCTTGGCATCGGGGCGCAAGAAAGGCAGACGGCCGTCTTTGCGCAGCTGGGCCTGGCGCTCGACCAAGCGGTGTGCGTAATAAATAGGGGCGGGCATCAGCTCGGGCGTTTCGCTGCAGGCATAGCCAAACATGAGGCCCTGGTCACCTGCGCCGATGTTCAAAAAGTCATCCGATGCGTGGTCCACGCCCTGAGCGATGTCGTTGGACTGCTTGTCATAGGCCACCAGCACGGCGCAGCCTTTGTAGTCGATGCCGTATTCGGTGTTGTCGTAGCCGATGCGCTTGATGGTGTCGCGGGCCACCTGGATGTAGTCCACATTGGCTTGCGTGGTGATCTCACCGGCCAGCACGACCAGACCGGTGTTGGTCAGGGTTTCGGCGGCCACGCGGCTCAGCGGGTCTTGCTCGAAGATCGCGTCCAGAATCGCATCAGAGATCTGGTCTGCGACCTTGTCGGGATGGCCTTCGGAGACGGACTCCGAGGTGAAGAGGTAGTCGTTGGACATGAAAAAGGCTCCTAAAGTTTCATCGGTTTGTCGGCGTTGCCGACCCTGAAAACCCGGAGCCTGGCGAACGCTTTAGCAGAATTTGTGAATCGCCCTGCAAGTAGTTCAGTTAACTCGGCGATGCGCGGATTATAAAAGATCGCAAAGGCCCCGCCAAAATCATGTCCAATACAGCCCATGGACATACCCACCCCAATTGAAAACCGCCTGGTCGACCTGGAGATCAAGGCCGGTTTTACCGAAGACCTGCTGGACCAGCTCAACGCGCAGGTGTACCGCCAACAGCAGCAAATTGACGCGCTCATTCAGGAACTTCGCCAGATGCGCGACCGCCTGCCCGAGTCGGGCGGCGGTGCCGAACTGCGTAACTTGCGCGACGAAATCCCGCCGCACTACTAACCCCTCTTGTTGAAGCCGATGCACAGCATTCAGGACATCCGCGACCATCTGCGTGCACTGGGGGCCAACGAACGGCATGAACAGCGCGTGCTGCGCCTGTGGGCGCAAGCCAAGCCGCAGGACAGCGGTCGCAGACCACTAGAGAGTTTCATGCCCACGGCCGTGCGCGAGACCCTGCCTGCGCTCAGCCAAATGCTGAGCGGCCTGGCCACGCTGCGCGAGCAGCACCCGGGGCAAGACGGTTCGGCCCGTTTGCTGGTGGGCCTGCAAGACGGCCAGACGGTGGAAAGCGTGCTGTTGCCGCGCGACGGTCTGTGCGTTTCATCCCAGGTGGGCTGCGCAGTGGGCTGCGTGTTTTGCATGACCGGGCGTGAAGGCCTGATCCGCCAGGTGGGCAGTGCCGAGATCGTCGCGCAGGTGGCTTTGGCTCGCACGCTGCGGCCCATTAAAAAAGTCGTCTTCATGGGCATGGGCGAGCCTTCGCACAACCTGGACGCGGTGATGGATGCCATTGACCTGCTGGGTACGGTGGGCAACATCGGCCACAAGAATCTCGTGTTTTCCACCGTGGGCGATGCCAGGGTGTTCGAGCGCTTGCCGCAAGGCCGCGTCAAACCGGCACTGGCCTTGTCGCTGCACACCACGCGTGCCGATCTGCGGGCGCAACTGTTGCCCCGTGCCCCGCGCTTTGACCCGCAAGATTTGGTGGAAGCCGGCGAGGTTTATGCCCGCGCCACCGGCTACCCGATCCAGTACCAGTGGACCTTGATTGAGGGCGTGAACGACAGCGCCGAAGAAATCGACGGCATCGTGCGCCTGCTCAAGGGCAAATACGCGCTGATGAACATGATCCCCTACAACGCGGTGCCCGATTTGCCTTATGCCAGGCCCAGCTGGGAACGCGCCGCCGAGATCGCCCGAACATTGCACCAGCGCGGCGTGCTCACCAAGCTGCGCCAGTCGGCGGGGCAGGATGTCGATGGTGGGTGTGGGCAACTCAGGGCGCGGGATGTGCAGCGCGTGCAACCCATGAAAATGTTGATGTCGGGGCTGAAGCCCGCGACCTACAAATCTGTCCTGTAGGTCGGCACCTTCAGGTCCGACGTCTTTCTGTTCAACGCCCCGGCAGCTTGACCAGCCCGCTGGACAGGGCGGTGCCTGCCAAAATCACGGCGCCACACAGCAGCATCCAGGCGGTCACGGTTTCACCCAGAAACAGCACCCCATAAGCGATGGCAAAAACCGGCACCAAAAAGGTGACCGTCAGCGCCCGCGCAGGCCCCGAGTTCTCGATCAACTTGAAATACAGGATGTAGGCCACGCCTGTGCACAGCACCCCCACCACCAGCAATGCCCCCCAGGCCGAGGCGCTGGGCCAGTGGTCCGGCCGGAACCACAGCGCAGGCAAGGCCAACGCCAGCGTGGCGCCGATCTGGCTGCCGGTGGCGGTGACCAATGGCGGCAGGCTGGGGATGTGTTTTTTGGTGAAGCTCGCGGCCAGCGCATAGCAAGTGGTGGCCGCCAGGCAGGCCAGCACGGCCCAGGCTGGGGCAATGCCCGAGGCGTTGGGCTTGAAGCTGGCTTGCCCACCCGCCAACAGCACCACGCCGCCAAAGCCGATGGCCAGACCCACGGTGCGCGACAGGCTGGGTTTGTCACCCAGCCAAACCCAAGCGACGAGCGCGCCAAACAAGGGCACGGTGGCGTTCAGGATGGATGAAAAACCCGTGGTGATGTGCATCACGGCAAACGAGTACAACGCGAAGGGAATGCCGCTGTTGAGCACGCCCACAAACAGCACGGGCTTCCAGTGTTGGCGCAGTTCGCCCCAATGGCCTTTGGCCAACATCAGGGGCAGCAGGAAGACCGAGGCAATGGCCACACGAATGGCGGCGGTGGGCAAAGCGCCCAGTTCGAGCGCCGCCACACGCATGAACAAAAAAGAGGAGCCCCAGATGGCGGCCAGGATCAGGAAGTCGGCCAGCCAGCCTTTGGCATGAGAAGTGGTCATTTTTTTGGGGTGGTCAGACAGCCGTGTGGCCTTCAAGTTTCAGCAGCGCTTCTTTGCGCCACAACCCACCAGCGTATCCTGTGAGTTGACCGCCCGCACCCAGGATGCGGTGGCAGGGCACGATGATACTCAACGGGTTGCGGCCCACGGCTGCGCCCACGGCGCGTACCGCCTTGGGCTTGTCCAGTTGCTTAGCCAGATCGCCATAGCTCCGGGTCTGGCTTGCAGGGACGGACAGCAAGGCCTGCCACACCGATTTCTGAAACGGGGTGCCGGCAGATAAATCCAGAGGCAAATCGAACTTGCTTAATTGGCCAGCGAAATAGGCCAGCAATTGATTTTTAGTCTCTTGCAACAGGGGGTTGGCGGCGTTGGCCGTCCAATTTTGCATGTCCACCTCGCTGGGCTCATGGCGCTGGCCTTCGAACCAAGCACCGCTCACACCCTGGGGCGTGGCCGTCAGAATCATCGGCCCCAAAGGGCTGTCGAGGCGAAGGGTGTCGGTGAGTTTCATGGGCAGGCGTTTCGGCGTGAAGGCGAATGGGGCAGCTAGCAACTGCGAAAAGTGTTCATGTTAGCCACAAATACAGGCCATGGTTGAGTGGCTTGGTGGGTTTCAAGTCGGTGCTTAGGGTCCGATTTTGAACCGCTTGCCGCCTACAATGCAGGTGCAACCCCAAGGTCGGCCTCTGTGGCCTTTTTTATTGGTTCATCCCATGCAAGTCACCCCCTCGATTTTCAAAGCCTATGACATCCGTGGCGTGGTGCCGTCGACCCTGAATGAAGCCGTGGCCGAGGGCCTGGGCAAGGCTTTTGGCACCCAGGCGCAGGCCGAAGGCCAGACCACGGTGGCCGTGGGTCGCGATGGCCGCCTGAGCGGCCCCAGTTTGACGGCCGCGCTGATCCGAGGCCTGGTGGCCGCAGGCATCCAGGTCATCGACATCGGCATGGCCACCACGCCCATGCTCTACTTTGCGGCCAACACCGCTTGCCAAAGCGGCATCCAGGTGACCGGCAGCCACAACCCCAAGGACTACAACGGCTTCAAGATGGTGCTGGCCGGCCGCGCCATTTATGGCGACGAGATTCAGGCCTTGCGCCAGATGATGGAAACCGAAACCTGGCAGCTGCAGGATGGCGGGAGCGTCAGTCAGCTGGATGTGCTTGCCGACTACACGCAGCGCATCGTGGGCGACATCCAGTTGTCTCGCCCCATGAAAATCGTGATCGACTCGGGCAACGGCATCGCGGGTGCTTCGGCTCCCGGCATCTTCCGAGCCCTGGGCTGCGAAGTGATCGAGCTGTTCAGCGAGGTCGACGGCGAGTTCCCCAACCACCACCCCGACCCCAGCAAACCCGAAAACCTGCAAGACCTGATGCAGGCCCTGAAAACCACTGGCGCTGAATTGGGCTTGGCTTTTGACGGCGATGGCGACCGTTTGGGCATCGTGACCGCAGACGGCAACAACATCTACCCCGACCGCCAGATGCAGTTGTTTGCACAAGACGTGTTGAGTCGCGTGCCGGGTGGCACCATTTTGTTTGACGTGAAGTGCTCGCAGCGCCTGGCTCCGGCCATCGAGGCCGCAGGGGGCAAGCCCCTGATGTACAAGACAGGCCACTCCCTCATCAAGGCCCAGATGCGGGCCATTGAGGCTGCAGGCGGCCAGGCCCCTTTGGGCGGCGAGATGAGCGGCCACATCTTCTTCAAGGAGCGTTGGTACGGTTTTGACGATGGCACTTATGCAGGCTGCCGCTTGCTCGAAATCGTCAGCCAATCACCCGATGCCAACGTGGTGCTGAACGCCTTGCCCACCAGCTTCAGCACGCCCGAACTGAACGTGGCTTGCGCCGAAGGCGAACCGCACAGCGTGACCAGCGCTTTGCAGGTGCTGGCCGGCGATGCCTTCAAGGCCCCTGCCAAAGTCTTCACCATCGACGGCCTGCGTGTGGACTGGCCAGATGGCTTCGGCTTGATCCGCGCCTCCAACACCACGCCGGTGCTGGTGTTGCGCTTTGAAGGCCAAACCGAAGCGGCCTTGCACCGCATCGAGGGTGACATGCTGGCGCTGTTGCGCTCGGTCAAGCCTGACGCGCAGATTCAGGCTTCGGCGCATTGAGCGGATCAGTCCATAAAGAACCATCCATGAACACACCTGATTCTTTGTTGAGCACTGACCCCGAGGTCATCGTGTTCAACCTCAAGCAACGCTATACCGGCGTCTCAGCCACCATCAACGCGCTCGTGCCCTTGCAAGCCAAGCAGTGGCGCTTGGGTTTTTGTGGCACGCGCATGTCCAATGGCATCGATGGCATGACGCTGGGTCAGGCGATTGCCCTGTCGCGCAAACCGCCAAAAGGGCGGCCTTTTCGCATCTGGCATGTGCGGCGTGACCCGGAAATGATGGCCGCTATTTTTGCCCGTGATGTTTTGCGTCTGCCGATCAAACTGGTGTTTACCTCGGCCGCTCAGCATTTGCATGGCCGCTTTCCGCGCTGGCTGATTTCCAAAATGGACGCGGTCATCTCCACCACGCCCTTGGCTGCCAGCTTTGTGCCCAACACCACGGCGGTGGTGCCCCACGGCATTGATCTGTCTCGTTTCAGTCCGCCACCGGACAAACTCACAGCATGGGCCGACTCGGGCTTGCCCGGTCAGTACGGCATTGGCGTGTTTGGCCGGGTGCGCCCTGACAAAGGCAGTGATGTGTTTGTGCAGGCCATGATCCAGGCCTTGCCCCAGCTGCCGGGTGCCACGGCCGTGATCGCGGGCTTGGCACAAGCCCAGCACCAGGCCTATCAACAAGACCTGCAGCAACAGATCGACGCAGCCGGCCTGCACGATCGCATTGTCTTTCTGGGCGAAGTGCCTGCAGGCGAAGTGCACCGTTGGTACCAGCGCTGCTTGCTTTGCGTGGCTTGCCCGCGCTACGAACCGTTTGGCCTGACGCCATTTGAGGCGGCGGCAACGGGTTGTGCGCTGGTCTGCTCACGCACAGGGGCTTTTGACCAATTGGCCATACCCGGCGAGACCGGTGAAATGGTGGACACCGGCGACGTGCAAGGACTGGCCCATGCGGTGTTGTCCGTGCTGCGCGATCCACAGCATGCGGTCCAAATGGGTGAGGCTGCGCGAGCCAGGGTGACCGAGCATTTTTCGCTGGCCCGAGAGGCCGAGGGCATTGGCCGCGTGTACAACGGACTCTTCGATAAGGCATCCGTTTGATGGCGGAGACTTCGTCCGGGCTGAGTTGGGTCGAGCGTTTGGTGTTGGCTGCCTACGATGTGCTGATGCGGGGCTTGCAACCTTTGCTTCGACGCAAGCTGAACCGCCGTGCGCAGCACGAGCCTGAATACGGGCTGAACGTGGCGCAACGCTTTGGGCAATATGGAGGAGGCTCTTCTGAAGGCGGCTTTGTCTGGCTCCATGCGGTGTCTTTGGGTGAAACCCGTGCTGCGGGCCTGCTTTTGCCGGCTTTGCGCAATGCCATGCCAGGCATGCGCCTTTTGCTGACACACGGCACCGCCACCGGCTTGGTGCAGGGCAGGGCGCTGCTGCAAACGGGCGACGTGCAGGCGTGGTTGCCTTGGGATACAGCCCAGGCCACGCGCCAATTTTTGATGCACTTCAAGCCTCGCATGGGCTTACTGATGGAAACCGAAGTCTGGCCCAACCTGGTGCAGGCGTGTCGCCATGCAGGGGTGCCATTGTGTTTGCTCAATGCCCGCATGAGTGAAAAATCCTCGCATCAGGCCCTGCGCTGGCCAACGCTTTCCGGCCCTGCTTACCGTGGGTTGAGCCTGGTGCTGGCGCAATCTGCATCCGATGCGCAGCGCCTGCAGCGTTTGGGTTGTCAGGATGTGCGTGTCGTGGGGAATCTTAAATTTGACGTCACGGTTTCCGAACAGGCCCGAATTCAGGCGTCATTGTGGCAAGGCAGTCTTTCTGACAGACCTGTCGTGATGCTGGCCAGTACACGGGAGGGCGAGGAAGCTTTGTGGTTGCAGGCACTGCAGTCCGATCCTGCTCGTCTGGAACAACTCAAATCGCTGGGTGTTTTGTGGCTTTTGGTGCCCCGTCATCCTCAGCGCTTTGACGAGGTGCATGCGTTGGTAGAGCAAGCCGGTTGGCGTTGCGAACGCAGAAGCGCATGGGGCGGCCATGAGCCCGATGCCGCGCGCATGGCCCATGCTGATGTGGTGTTGGGAGACAGTCTGGGAGAAATGCAGACCTACTACTTGGCCAGTCGCATGGCACTGCTGGGCGGCAGTTTTGCACCCTTGGGTGGGCAAAACCTCATCGAGGCCGCTGCTTGTGCCTGCCCAGTGGTCATGGGACCGCACACTTTCAATTTTTCAGATGCAGCTGCTTTGGCTGCCGAGCAAGGCGCTGCCGTGCGTGTTCAGGATATGCAGGCCGCTTTAGACTATGTAGCCTTTGCATTGACCCATCCGGAATGGCTTGCGCAGGCTCAAGCTGCGACCGTTCAGCTTTTGGACAAGGGGCGGGGAGCGGTGGCTAGCCATATCAAAGCCTTGCAGTCGATGGTGCCGCTGAGCATGGAAGAGGAGTTTGCATGAACCATGAGGCTTTTTCACAGGTCACCATTGTGGTGGTGACCTACAACAGCGCGCATTGTTTGCCGATGCTTGCACCCCTGTTGTCTGTTTGCCCGAATGTGGTGATCTCTGACAACGGGAGCGATGACGACACGGCGGTCAAGGCGCTGACGCTCTGGCCGCAGGCCAAAGTGTTGGCGCATGGCCGTAATCTTGGGTTCGGAGCCGCCAACAACCGGGCGCTTGCCCAAGTCAAGACGCCTTTTGCATTGCTCCTCAACCCGGATTGCGAAATGACGCCGCAAGCTTTGCAAGCATTGCTGGCAGCTGCCAATGATTTCAATGACGCGGCGGTTCTTGCGCCTCAACTCATGGCATCAGAAGACAGGGCAGAGGTCAATTACCGTTGGCCTTCGGCTTATTGGAGCAGTCGTGGTCCGGCTGCAGAAGGCCCCTTGTGCGTTGGTTTTGTGTGTGGTGCTGTCATGTTGTTGCGCATGGAGCGCATGGCCATGACCGGGTTCTTCGATGAACGCTTCTTTTTGTATTACGAAGACGATGATCTGTGCCTGAGGCTTTTTCAAGCCAGATTACCCATGGTGCTTTGCCCGCAAGTGAAGGTGCTGCATCGTTCGCGAGGCTCGGTTCGTGGTCGGTCGCCTTGGCGCAGCGAATACCTGCGCGGCTACCACCATGCACAATCGAAACTGATTTTTTTGAACAAGCACGAGTCTTTGCAAGCGGCCAAACGTTTGCAAAGACAATTGATCTGGACGACCACTCTGGCGCTGCCGTTGCGGGTTGTCCTGTTTTCACCCAAGTTGGTGGCCCGCATGTGGGGGCGTTGGCGCGGGTTGTTGGAATGGAACGCATCATGAAGTCTGTAGATCGACCCACCCTGTGCATTGGCATTTTGACGATGAATGAGGAACGTCGAATTGCCCAATGCATTCAAAGCGCCAAGTTTGCAGACCAGATTGTGGTCGTGGACAGTGGCAGCACAGATCGCACGCTGGATATCGCCAAGGAAATGGGCGCTGAAATTCACCGCCATGATGATTGGCAAGGTTTTGCTGTTCAACGGACACGGTTGTTGCATCATGTCAAAGCGGACTATATTTTCTTCCTCGACGCGGATGAGGTGATTGGTGATGCACTGGCCGAAGAAATCCGTGCCGCAGTGGCCAGCCAGCGCGATGCCATTTGGGAAGTTTTATGGAACCAGGTGGCTTACGGTCGCCCGCTCACGCTGATGAAATCAACGGCGGGGGTCCAGCGATTATTCAAAACGGCCTCTGTAGAAAAATTTGAAGGCGTGGTTCACGAGGGAGCCGTGATGCACAACGGATCACGCCCGGTGATCAAGTTTCGCGAACGCTTGTTGCACTACTCGCGGGAAACGGTGCATGGCAGTTTGCTCAAGCTGGCTCAATATGTGCAGCACGGGGCGGCTAAACGCGCGCAAGTCGGTAAAACCGGTGGCGTGTTGCGCGGGTTTGCATCGGCATTTGCCATCTTCCTTAAGCTCTACGTTTTTCGCCGAGGGTTTCTTTGTGGTGCAGAAGGTTTTTTGTTTTGCTTTTTCATTGCGCTGGAATGCTTTTTCCGTTATGCCGCTTTGAAATATGACTTCAATGAACCAGGGGTCGCGCTTTCAAAGCGTTGAATCACTTCACCAATCCAAGATTGATCCATGAAAATTTTGCTCGTTCATCAAACTAAGATTCCTGTCTTTTCTTATGGAGGGACTGAGCGTGTGGTGTGGGATTTGGCCAAAGGCCTGATTGAGCTGGGGCATGAGGTCACTTTTTTGGTTCCAGAGGGGTCAAACTGTGATTTCGCCAAGGTGATTTGCATCGACGCTACGAAACCGGTCATGGCGCAGATACCGTCTGACGCCTTTGACATTGTTCACTTCCAGTCGAACACGGAAATGGAACCAGATTTCCCTTACCTGGTCACTGAACACGGTAACAGCAAGCGGGAATATCCTTTTCCATTGAATACCGTCTTCATTTCCAGAAATCATGCGGATCGATATGGCTCCAAAGAATTCGTATACAACGGTTTGGACTGGTCCTCCTATGGGGCTGTCGACTGGAGCATGCCTCGCCTTCGCCATCATTTCCTGGGCAAGGGTTCCTGGCCTGTCAAGAACCTCAAAGGGGCGATTCAAGTGGCTCGCCGGGCTGGTGTGGAGTTGGCCGTGCTGGGCGGCACGCGACTGAATTTGTCTCGTACCTTCCGATTCACGCCATGGCGCTCCATCCATTTTCATGGCATGGTGGGCGGTGAGCTGAAGTTTCGGTTGCTCAATGAATCCAAAGGCATGATTTTTCCAGTGCGCTGGAATGAGCCTTTTGGCTTGGCCGTGATCGAGAGCCTGTATTTCGGCAATCCGGTGTTTGCAACCCCCTATGGTGCGCTCCCGGAGATCGTGTTGTCTGAACACGGATACTTATCTGATTCCGTTTCCGACTTGGCTTTGGCGGTTCGTGAGATGAAGTTCGATCCTCGTGAATGCCATCAACGAGCGGTTTCAATGTTTAACCATGTGGCGATGGCAAAGGGGTATCTGGAAAAATACCAGCGAGTCTTGGATGGTGAGCGCATGAATGCAACACAACCGGTGCTCAAGGTAAATGGCCATGAATTGCTGTCTTGGAATGATTGATGCGACGGCTTTATTGGAAAAGCCCACTTGATCAGCTGTAGATTCGGACCAATGAAGTCTTGAATTTCACTACATAGCCTCATGTTTTAGTCAAGTGCATTTCGCAGCAGAACTCGATGATGGCCCGTTGGACAGTGCTCCTTGGCTATGTGAGTGGCAAGATCGCATCGGTTATTGGCCCATTCAGGCCGTCAGTTGTCTCGCCAGAAAAAAGTAAAACTGCCGACTTTCGGATGATATTTTTGATAAAAAAGGACATTTAATGCTCGAGATCAGGCAAAAGACAACGGTGGCTTTGGGGTGGCTGGTGCCTGCGCTGTTTTTGTTGTTTCCGGTGGCCATGGCGCTGTCGAATGTGGTGTTGCTGTTGCTGTTGATCGGGTTTGTGCTCACTTTCAGCAGCGTTTATTTGAAGCGTGATGCCTGGAGCTGGCCTGCAAT
>ERZ1034363.345-NODE-345-length-33143-cov-7.202474_pt1 | contig 33143 bp, 33 predicted proteins | sample MGYA00520616_ERZ1034363 | MGnify/ENA primary metagenome ERZ1034363 (study PRJEB33736, sample SAMEA104284506) | Azolla filiculoides | biome: Urban; feature: Water surface; material: Ditch water | place: Netherlands | collected 2015-10-28 | depth 0-0.1 m ... | reverse complement strand
GGCAGCGCGATGGCCGCGACCTGGCCGTGCGGCCAGTCCGGCGGCGGCGGCACGTCGTAAACCACCGCCAGCGCCGCCCCACACGCCGGCTCCACCAGCACCCGGTGGTCCTCCAGGAACTGCTCGCAGGCCCGCCGCGCGCGCGCGGCCGCCACCCGCCGGCGGCGCCACCGGTGACGCCGCCGCCAACGAGCACGACGGCTGCGATAAAGAGGCCGTATACCTCGGCGCGCGATGCGCGCCCTCCAGTTACTGAACGGAAGCGTGCTGTGGTTCGTTGTGTTTTCTTGACTGATGTATTCATGGTGTTTTCTTTCCCCTCAATGAATGTGTGAAGTTAGTACTCTTCTTCGTGGTTCCACTCAGCATCTGGATCAAACCCTGACCCGTATTGGGTCTCGGGATAACCCGTCATAGGGGAGTAGCCATGGGGGCCGTTGTAGTAGTCCCCGTTATTCATGCCATCGATCTCATCTGAGTTATTGGCAGAGGTGGTGCTTGTGCTTCGTGTGACTGGTGGCGTTGATCCTGAGAGAGCTTTACCTATGGCAAAGATGAAGGCAAAGAAGCCCCAGATGATCAGCACTATTCCCCCGAATAGCAGTAGTCCAAAGAAAATATCCATTGTTGTTCCCTCCAGTTGTGACTGTAAGAGGGGGTACGGACATTCCTTCCACAATCTCAGGAACGGAAGATAAAATGAATGACATGATCGACCCCATGCTTGCTGCACGAGGAATTCTTACTCTCATCAGCCAAACAGTTGACGGGGAAGACTTGACTCTTGCTCATGAATCACTCGATTATGGCTATCCTCGGAGCGCGGTTTATTACGGTGTTGCAGCAGCACGCCAGGCAGAGGCCCCCATTGCAGAGAACATTCGCCAACTCATCATTCATGAATTCGCTTGGCCAGAAGCAGAACTCAAAGATGTCATGGACCTACTCGAACACATCCCGCTCCAAGCGGCATAAGTGAATCTAATTTGTGGGTGGAGCTGACGCTCCACCCACATCTACTTAACCCGTGATGTTGGCTGCGCCAGCTCCTCCACAGGAGGAGCTGCGAGGTCCGTGCGCACAGTAATGAGTTAGCCGGGTTTTTGCTCGCTGAGCTTTTCTACTCTGTGGCGCATGGCCTTCGAATCCTTTGCGCATGTTCCGGTTACTGAGGAACTCCTTCGGCACGTGTGGGAAGGAGAGAAAGACTCCATCAAGGGCGGCCATCGTCACGGGCTTAGACGCGAAGGAAAGACCGAATTTCCTGCAGATTGGGATCTCGCGATGGTGGATGCCTCTATTCGTGCAGTCCTGAGTCTTCCGGAGAGCATCCGGGTCAGAGGGCCGGAGCTCATCTGTTTCCGTCAAGTTGGAGAAGTTCTGATGAAAGTGATTCTTCGCAGTAATTCGGCGGGGCTGTTCATCTTTACTGCGTATCCGGTTTCAGGACACGGTGTGATTATCAACCAGAAAGGGAAGGCAATTCCTTGTCCACTCGATTTATCTGTTTTGGAGTTTTAGTATGAGATTTATGGACAATAGTGAATTCGTGGCCCGGGCGCTTAGAGATTACCTGCGCCCATTGGTGGGCGAAGCAGAGGTCACGCACATTGATAGTGATATCAATGCAGGTGAACCGGATGCAGGAATCTTCACTGGAATCAGCATTGCTCAGCACTTTGGAATTGCACTTCCACCGATTTTTCGCGAAAAGATTGTCGAACTGGGAAAGTTGCCCCTGAATTGGGACGTCATGCTTCTCGAAGACTTTGATGCCTTGCCAGCCTTTTGGCAGCAGGCTTCATAACCCTTTAGTTCAGTGCCACCAGCAATGTGCAGATGGTGCTGATCAGCAAGACAGGAACCCAGGTGTTCCTTTCCTTCTTGCTGCGTGAGATGGAGTTCATGATGAGCCCTGCCACGGTGAAGCCAAACCAAATCCAGTTGACCACGGTGTTCCAGCTGGGGTCCAACAATGTGGGAAGCACCCCGGCCTGAGCAAGGTAGTGACCTGCTTGGGCAAGCATGATGACGGCAGATACTGCTGCACCCACTCGAAGCTGCGTGGGGAGGGCGCCCTTCTTCTGGCCACCCATTGTGTATTCACCCCAGGGTGCTCCAGCAACGAGTGCTATCTGGAATGCGAACACTCCTAGAGAGATAACAACCACGATCAGTGACGCAACGGTAACTAGGTTCATGTTCTTAGTTTAGAAAGCAGAACACCCTCACCAATAGGTGAGGGTGTTCTTGTGTTTGTTGTGGCTGTTAGTCGCGGGCAATCGCGAGGAACTGCAGGATCTGCATGTAGAGCCAGACCACGGTGACCATGATGCTGAAGGCACCGGTCCATGCGAACTTCGCGGGAGCCTTGTTCTGCACACCGCGCTGAACCATGTCGAAGTCCAGGACGAGTGAGTAGGCAGCCAAGAGGATAACCAGAGGGCCAATGATCAGACCCAGGGGGATACCGAAGATCTCAACGCTGTTGAGGCCGAAGGTGCCACTGGTGGCACCGAAGGCCTGCATCAGCATGCTGACGACGGAGAAGACCAGGTACGCAATGATCGCGATGAAGAAGATCTTGGTGGCACGAGCCGAAGCGCGGATCTTGCCGTTGGCAAAGAGGGCGAGGGTGACACCGACGACCACGATGGTGGCAATGACAGCCTGAGCAACAATGCCGCTCCACTGAGCGTCGAAGACGAGGGAGATACCACCGAGGAGAACACCCTCAAGTGCTGCATAGGCAAGGATCAGTGCGGGCACTGGCTCCTTCTTGAAGATGTTGACCATGGCCAGAACGAATGCACCAATACCGGCAACGGTGATCATTCCCATGCCGAGGGCGGGGTTCATGCTGGTGATGACCCATCCGGCGACAGCGCCGACGATGAGGACCAAGAAGGAGATGAAGGACTTCGCAATGGTGTCTTCGTAGGTCATGGCGCGCTCGGGAGCGCGGTTGGCCGACGGTGCGTCATAGAGAGCCTGGAGCTCTGCAGCAGTCGCGTTAGGCGAGAAGGCCTTGTTGCCGGTGAAGGCGGGGTTGTTAACAGCCATGATGGTTGTCAGTTCCTTTCAGGAAGTTGTGCGCTTTCTGGGCGCAACAACAACGATACCGAGTGCTACCCCTGTGTTTCTTGAGAATTCGCTGTGTTTTATCGCAAGCAGCTCATATCTATCAGAATTCTCTCTACAAGATATTCTGTCAATGTGATATTCTGTCGAAGTGATATGGAAACTGCGGCTTTCGTCAGAACTCAAAAACTGGGTTCAAGGTTTATCCAAAGAGGGACAAGCAGAGGCCATCATCGCTTTTGATCGGTTGAGAGCACAAGGAAATACGCTCAGAATGCCGCACTCCAGGCCATTGTCTGGGGGCTTATTTGAACTTCGATTCAGTTGTGAAAATAAGGCAACCCGAGTCACTTATATCTATGACGTTGAGAAGCAGATCATCACGCTGACTCATTTTGTGAAGCAAAAGAACAACGAGCAAAAAGAAGTCATCCGGGCAAGAAGAGCACAGAAGCTCTATCGCCTGGAACAGGAAGGGGAGTAGGAACATGGTCGAGACATTTGACTATGAAGAGGTCAAGAATGAACTCTTTGCAGAAATGGATCCTGTTGAACAGGCGCGATACCAGCGTGCATATAAAGAAGCGGAACTCCGGACGAGCATTGCTGAGATGGTTTACGAAGGACGTGTTCGTGCTGGCTTGAGCCAGACAAAACTCGCAGAACTCGCTGGAACACGTCAGTCCGTAATCTCTTCACTGGAAAACGGAGCCCAGATTCCTCAAATCACTACTTTGATGAGAATTGCAGAGGCCTTGAATAGCCCCCTAGAAATTCACATCGGTCAGATGACAGTTACGCACTCACCACTGGCATCATAGAAACATGACCGCTCGCCCTCTCGTCATCGCCCACCGAGGCGCCAGTGGCTATCACCCCGAGCACACCCTCGGCGCCTATGAATTGGCTATTCAGCTGGGTTCTGACGCTATTGAGCCGGACCTCGTTGTCTCCAAAGATGGTGTCTTGATTATTCGCCACGAGAACGAAATCTCTGGCACCACGAACGTGGCAGAAAAGCCAGAGTTTGCGGACCGCATGACCACCAAAGTGGTGGACGGGGAAGAGCTCACCGGGTGGTTCACAGAAGACTTCACCTGGGCAGAGCTCTCGACACTGATGTGTCGTGAACGATTGCCGGAACTGCGTCCGGCAAATCGTGAACACGACGACAAGCACGGCATCTTGCGCTTCATTGATTTGCTCGAGATCGCAGATGAAGCTCCAGGTGGTTTAAGCCTGGTGGTGGAGTTGAAACACCCCACGTACTTTGCCGGGCTGGGTTACAGCTTTGAAGCATTACTGACCCAGGATCTGTTCTTAGCTGGTTGGCGCACGGATGATCCTCGCCTGATCATTGAGAGCTTTGAGAAGAGCATCATGGTGCGCTTGCGTGAACTGGGCATAGGTTCGCAGCACTTCTACATCATGGACAATCTCCACACGGCTTTTGATGAGCTGGTCTGGGCACGTTCTGAAGGTGTGCCTTCTATTAGCAATAACGATGAACTCTCTGATGCGGGCTTGGAAGCATTCGCTGGCCGCCTTGATGGCTTGGCCCTTGCTTCTTCGCTGCTCTTTGATGGCACCGAAGAAGAACTGAAGAATGGCCAAGCCATTGTTCAGAAGGCTCATGAGTTGGGGTTGAAGATCTTCACGTGGACTCTGCGCCCCGAGAATGAGTTCTTGCCACCCATGTTTAGAACGGCAGAAGGTCCTGGTTCCCGAGGGAACTGGCAGGACTTCTACGAGATGATCTGGAAGCTGGGTGTGGACGGCGCCTTCGCCGACCACCCCGACTTGGCTGTCCGTACTCGCCCGTAGACTTGACGGGCTATGAGTGAGCTTTCTTCTGCCGATCCATTACTGGATGGCCTGAACCCCCAACAGCTAGAAGCTGTGCAATACCGGGGCCCTGCATTGCTCATTGTGGCTGGTGCTGGCTCGGGTAAAACGAGCGTGCTCACCCGCCGTATTGCTTCTCTGATTCGTAACCGCGAAGCATGGCCCAGCCAGATCTTGGCCATCACCTTTACGAATAAGGCAGCAGCTGAAATGCGCGAACGCGCAGAGAAGATGCTGGGCATCGCCACCGAGGGAATGTGGATCTCCACATTCCACTCTTCTTGCGTGCGCATTCTCCGCCGAGAGGCAGAGAACTTTGGTTTCACCAAAGCGTTCACCATCTATGACTCTCACGACTCTCGCACCTTGATCAAGCGATTGATCAAGGAATACGAAGCAGACACCTATGGGCTCTCTGTCTCGGGTGTTGCGGGCAAGATTTCTCGTTTGAAGAACGAGCTCTCTGACGTGGACAGCTATTCTCGCAATGCCAACCTCAATGACCCCACCGAGGTGAAGTTCCTTGAGGTCTTCCGCGGGTATACCCGTGCGTTGCAGGCAGCGAACGCTTTCGACTTCGATGACTTGATTGCGCAGACCGTGTTCTTGTTCCGTGCGTTCCCGCACGTGGCAGACCACTACCGCAAGCAGTTCCGTCACGTCCTGGTCGATGAGTACCAGGACACGAACCACGCTCAGTATGCGCTCATCCACGAGCTGACCAGAGAGACCGCCGATGGCATGCCTGGCGGATCACTGACCGTGGTCGGTGACTCCGACCAGTCCATCTATGCCTTCCGCGGCGCAGACATGCGCAACATTGCGGAGTTCGAGCGTGACTTCAAGGGTGCTCACGTGGTGATGCTGGAGCAGAACTACCGCTCCACCCAGACCATTCTTTCTGCCGCTAACTCGGTGATCTCGAACAACTTTGACCGCAAGGACAAGAAGCTCTGGAGTGATGTGGGAGACGGTGAGCTCATTGTGGGCTTCACCGGTTACTCCGCACACGATGAAGCCCAGTTCGTCGTGGATGAGATCAGTACTCTTCACGGCAACGGTATGGGTTACAACGAGATGGCGGTGTTCTATCGCACCAACTCTCAGACCCGTGCGTTGGAAGAAATCTTTATCCGCTCTGCGGTGCCCTACCGAATCTTGGGCGGCACCAAGTTCTATGAGCGTGCGGAAATCAAGGACATCCTGGGTTACCTGGTCACCATTGCCAACCCTGCTGATTCTCTCGCTGTGCGCAGAATCTTGAACGTTCCCAAGCGCGGTATTGGCCCTGCAACCGAAACAGGTCTGCAGAACTATGCCGACACCAACCAGATCACGCTGCGCGAAGCACTGCGCTCTGCGGACTCTCTTGGATTAGGCCCCAAAGTTTCTGGTGCGATCGCCAAGCTGTCAGGCCTCATTGATGAGGCCACAGCATTGGCGGAGTCTGGTCCAGTCGGTGATGTGCTGACTCGCATCTTGGAAGAGACCGGGTATGTGGATCTGCTGCGTGCAACACGAGACCCTCAAGATGAAGCTCGTGCCGAGAACGTGGAAGAACTCTTGGCGGTGACCAAGGAATTCGACAAGAACAACCCTGGTGGCACACTCATTGACTTCCTCACTGAGGTTTCTCTGGTCGCTGCTGCCGACGAACTCGATGACGCCAGTGGAACGGTCTCCCTGATGACCCTCCACACCGCCAAGGGCTTGGAATACAACGCAGTGTTTATTACCGGCGTGGAGGAAGAACTTCTCCCTCACCGAATGTCCGCTGGTGAACCTGGTGGACCTGCCGAAGAGCGCCGTCTGTTCTATGTGGGTATTACCCGTGCTCGCAAGCGCTTGTTCCTTTCTTTAGCGATGAGCCGTGCCCAGTTTGGTCAGACCAACGTGGCAATGCCTTCTCGCTATCTGCAAGAGATTCCCTCTGAACTCATTGAATGGCGCCAGTCACCTGGCTCCGTCAATGGCCGTGACGGTTATCAGTCACGCGCATTGAATGCGCGTGGTTCTCGCTATGACGGTGGCTTTGGCTCAAGTGAACTTGGTGGCTGGGGTTCAACCGAGGGTGGTTGGAACTCTCTCGAGGCATCTCCCAAGCCGAAGACCGAATGGGCTAACCGCGTCACGAACAAGATTCGTGACAACGGTGACTTAGAGCTGGTTGCCGGCGACCGTATTTCTCACGCCGACTTTGGTGAGGGAACCGTGAACCAAGTCACTGGTGAAGGCGCGAAGCGCGTTGCCCACGTGAAGTTTGATTCTGCAGGAGCTAAGAAGCTCCTGATCAAGATCGCTCCGATTGAGAAGCTCTAGATACCTGCGTTGCCACCCAGCAGCGAACCAATGAAGTAGGTCACAGCGAGAGCAGCTGCGCCACCAATGGTCACGCGCAGGATTGCGCGGGGGACTGGTGCCCCACCAATGAATGCGCCCACGCCGCCGGTGAGGGCTAAAGCAATCAGTGAAGCAGCAACAGTTGCTGGAATCTTTGCAGCGCCGGGAACCAGCAGAACTGCGAGCAAAGGCAGGATGGCACCAGCAAAGAAGGAGATCGCCGACGAGATGGCAGCTGCCATCGGGTTGGTGAGTTCTTCCTGGTTGATACCAAGCTCAATGTCGAGGTGGGTCTTGAGGGCGTCCACCTCGGTCATTTCAACCGCAACCTGGCGTGCTGTTGCCGGCTTGAGGCCCTGTGCTTCATAGAGCGCAACGAGTTCTTCGAGTTCTTCTTCAGGGAATTCTTCGAGTTCGCGACGTTCCTTGTTGATCCACGCCTTCTCGGAGTCGCGCTGGCTGGAAACGGAGACATATTCACCCAGAGCCATCGAGATGGCACCTGCGGACAGACCGGCGACGCCGGTCAGCAGCAGGGCTGCTGGGTCTTGTGTTGCTGCGGCAACACCGACCATCAGGGCGGCGATGGAGACAATGCCGTCGTTGGCGCCGAGAACACCGGCACGGAGCCAGTTCAACTTGCTGTTGGAAGCGGCGTCGTGGGGTTCAAAACCTTGTGCGTGGACTGTTTCAGGCATAGCTCTACTTTCGCAGTTAAGTGGTGTCCACGCCACTTTGGTTAGCCATGCCTAATAGGAGGTGTAATCCGCGAAAAAAACCGGTAAAGTCGAACCAGTCAATTTATCTTGATATCAAGTTACTTTTAACTCATCAGATTTATTTACCTTCCCCTCTTTATCGCTCAACGCGGATTAGGAAATCACGTGGATCTTTACGAATACCAAGCCAGGGACCTATTCGAGAGCTACGGTGTTCCCGTGCTCGCTGGCATCATCGCAGACACCCCTGCTGAAGCTCGTGCTGCAGCAGAAAAGCTGGGCGGCGTTGTCGTCGTCAAGGCTCAGGTCAAGGTTGGCGGCCGCGGTAAGGCCGGCGGCGTCAAGGTCGCTAAGACCCCTGAGGAAGCTGAAGAAGCAGCACAGGCCATTCTTGGTCTCGACATCAAGGGCCACGTCGTCAAGCGCGTCATGGTTGCCGCTGGTGCTCGCATTGCTGAAGAGTTCTACTTCTCCGTACTTCTCGACCGTGCAAACCGCTCCTACCTCTCGCTGACTTCCTACGAAGGTGGCATGGAGATCGAGCAGCTCGCAGTTGAGCGTCCCGAAGCTCTTGCTCGCATCGAGGTCAACCCCATCAAGGGCATCGACCTGGCTGAAGCCAAGCGCATTGCTGTTGAAGCGAAGTTCCCTGCAGAGCTCGTAGACAAGGTTGCTCCTGTCTTCGTCAAGCTCTACGAGGTTTACACCGGCGAAGACGCCACTCTCGTTGAGGTCAACCCACTGGTTCTCACCGAAGAAGGCGACGTTATCGCCCTCGACGGCAAGGTCTCGCTCGATGAGAACGCTGAGTTCCGTCACGAGAACCACGCAGCACTCGAAGACAAGGCAGCTGCTGACCCTCTCGAGGCCAAGGCTAAGGCTGCAGACCTCAACTACGTCAAGCTTGACGGTGAGGTTGGCATCATCGGTAACGGTGCAGGTCTCGTCATGAGCACCCTCGACGTTGTTGCTTACGCTGGTGAGAAGCACGGTGGGGTCAAGCCCGCTAACTTCCTCGACATCGGTGGTGGAGCTTCTGCTGAGGTCATGGCTGCTGGTCTCGACGTCATCCTCGGTGACGCCCAGGTCAAGAGCGTCTTCGTCAACGTCTTCGGTGGTATCACCGCTTGTGACGCTGTGGCGAACGGTATCGTCCAGGCACTGGCAACCCTCGGTTCCGCTGCTAACAAGCCTCTCGTTGTTCGCCTTGACGGCAACAACGTCGACGAGGGTCGTCGTATCCTCGCCGAGGCTAACCACCCACTCGTAACCATCGCAGACAGCATGGATGACGGCGCCGACAAGGCCGCTGAACTCGCTGCCCGCTAAGCCCTCACGAATATTCAAGGATAAGAAATGTCAATCTTTCTGAACAAAGACTCCAAGGTCATCGTGCAGGGCATCACCGGTGGTGAGGGCTCCAAGCACACCGCTCGTATGCTCGCAGCTGGCACCCAGATCGTCGGTGGTGTGAACGCTCGCAAGGCAGGCACCACTGTGACTCACGGTGACGTTGAGCTTCCCGTTTTCGCCACCGTTGCAGAAGCAATGGCAGCAACCGGCGCTGATGTCTCGATCGCATTCGTTCCTCCTGCATTCACCAAGGATGCCGTTGTCGAAGCAATCGACGCAGAGATTCCTCTGCTCGTCATCATCACCGAGGGTGTTCCTGTTCAGGACTCTGCTGAGTTCTGGGCATACGCCAAGGAGAAGGGTGCGAAGACTCGCATCATTGGTCCTAACTGCCCCGGCATCATCACCCCTGGTGAGGCACTCGTAGGTATTACCCCTGCGAACATCACCGGCAAGGGCCCCATCGGTCTGGTTTCCAAGTCTGGAACCCTGACCTACCAGATGATGTTCGAGCTGCGCGACCTCGGCTTCTCGACCGCTATCGGTATTGGTGGAGACCCCATCATCGGCACCACTCACATCGATGCACTTGCTGCATTCGAGGCTGACCCCGAGACCAAGGCCATCGTCATGATCGGTGAAATCGGTGGTGACGCTGAAGAGCGCGCTGCAGACTTCATCAAGGCGAACGTAACCAAGCCAGTTGTTGGCTATGTTGCGGGCTTCACCGCTCCCGAGGGTAAGACCATGGGTCACGCTGGTGCAATCGTTTCTGGTTCCGCTGGAACTGCTCAGGCAAAGAAGGAAGCCCTCGAGGCTGCCGGCGTCAAGGTTGGAAAGACTCCTTCCGAGGCTGCTCGCCTGATGCGCGAAATCATGGCAAGCCTCTAATCCAGGCTGCTTTCACTCGGCGCTTCCCGTGAAGGGGAGCGCCGAGTTCGTTTAACTGCACCTGAACATCCGGGCACATCCGTTCACATCTGGTCCAAAATCATGGTCGAGCTGGCAGACTAGGAGAACTGTCTAACCTCTGGGGATTGAAAACAAACATGTCTACTGCTGTGAAGAAGAGCGCTGGCCGCTCCTGGTTGTCCGCGATTGCGTTGATTCTTGCCGTTGCTCTCACACCCGCTGCGATCATTACGCACTGGGCAACGAGTGAAGTCACCAACACTCAGCGCTTTGTTTCCACGCTGTCCCCACTGGCAGAGAACCCTGCTGTTCAAGAGACCATCATCACTGAGGTCACCACCATCATTGATAAGCAGGTGGACATCAAAGAGGTGACCACCTCACTCTTTGAAGGTTTGGGTAATGCACTGGATCTCCCAGATGCAGCCAAGAAGGCTTTGGGCATGCTTGCTGCCCCTGCAGCCAGCGGTATTGAATCCATGGTTCAGACCCTCGTCAGCGACGTGGTGAAGTCTGACGCCTTTGCCAAGGCATGGGACAAGACCCTCACCCTGACCCAGGAACAGACAGTTGCACTGCTTTCAGGTAACCCTGACTCTGTGATCAAACTTGCCAACGATGGCACCCTCACTCTTCCCCTCAAGCCCATCATCGTGGAGATCAAGAAAGAACTGATCAGCCAGGGCGTGGGCTTCGCCTCTGCTATTCCAGAAGTGAACACGGACATCACCTTGGGTAAGGTTCCTGAGCTCGCCGCTGCTCGCCTGATCTACCAGATCGGTGTGGGCGTGGGAACATGGCTTCCCTGGGTAGTTGCAGCTCTGTTCGTAGTGGGCATTGCTGCCGCTCGCCGTCGCCCCCGTGCACTTGCTGCCACCGGTAGCGTCATGCTGGCTGTCATGGCTCTGCTTGCCTTTGTCTTCACCAGCGGTCGTGTTGTCGCGACCACGGTGATTGATCCCAACTACTCACCCATCGTGGGTGCTGTCTATGACGCCCTCGTTGCGTTCGTCCTTGACGTTGTCATTGCTTTGGCCCTGGCTTCCGTCATTGCCATCGTGACGGGTTGGGCTTTGGGCACCAGTGAAAGCGCAGCGAAGTTCCGCGGCTTCTCTAACAAGCAGATCAACGCTCTGCGTAAGAGCGTGGACCCCGAGAACAAGTACTTCGCTGAATCCAGCAAGGTAATGCACCAGTACCGCGTCGTTGCCCGAGTGGTCATTATTGGTGGCATTGCGCTGATTCTCAGCGCAACTATTCCACTGACCATCGGCGATGTCTTTGGCTGGACCATTGCTGGTCTGGTTCTGCTCTTCGCTTATGAAGTTCTTCAGCGTCCAGTTGCTCCTGTTGCAGTGAAGGCTGCAGCAGCTCCTGCAGCTGCTGCACCTGCCACCAAGACCGTTGCCAAGGCACCGGTCAAGAAGGCACCTGCCAAGAAGGCCCCCGTGAAGAAGGCTCCTGCTGCTCCTGCAGCGAAGAAGCCCGCGGCAAAGAAGAGCGCAACTGGCTCAACTAAGCCTGTCGCGAAGAAGCCAGCTACCAAAAAGTCATAGCATCAAGGGGTGAACCGCACCCTCATTGCACTGCTTGCTGCCCTGGAGTCTCTCCTGGCAGTGGGTATTGGCATTGGAATCTCGTTGGTTCCCTTGAGTTTGATGTGGGCATTCCAGCTCGATACGGGCGTGGGCTGGGACGTGTTTTACCGCGCTTCTGCTGACATTTGGTTGGTAGGCCACGGTGTTGACCTCACCATCACCCTCGATCCAGCTTTGGCGGCTGCTGTTAATCTTCCCGGTGCGGAGAAGCCCTTCTTGATCTCCATTGCACCGCTGTTCTTCTCGCTTTTGACCATCTTGTTGGGTGTTCGCCTGGGCCGGAAGTCACTGGAATCAGGTGCTCGCTTTATTGGTCCCGTTGCCGCCATCAGCACCTTCGGTGGTCTGACGGTGCTCATTGCCCTTTCTTCGATCAACGCCAACGCCATGCCCACGATGTGGATGGCGTTGTCCTTCCCCACCGCCATCTTTGGCGTGGGCTTGCTCATCGGTGCCCGTGGTGAGATTGGTCACTCTGGTGGACGTGCTGAACGTGTGCAGAAGCGGTTGTCTGCGTGGGCCTTTGGTTTGCCCACCCAAGTTCAAGCTGTGTTGGCTTCCTCGCTACGTGGCGGGCTCGCTGCTGCGGCCATCGTGGTGGGCATCTCTGCCGTAGTTCTCTCTGTTCTGGTCATTGCCAACTTCTCTGCCATCTTGGGTTTGTATGAAGGCCTGCAGGGCGGTGGCGGGGGTAGCTTGATCCTCACCGCAGCACAGCTGATGTTCATGCCCAACTTCGTCATGTGGGTGGCGTCGTGGTTTGTCGGCACGGGCTTTGCTCTCGGTACGGGTTCTTCTGTTTCTCCCGTGGGCACTGACTTAGGCCTGGTCCCTGCCTTGCCTATCTTGGGCGCAATGCCGACCGCTGACTTAGCTTTTGGTTTCTTAGGGATCTTGGTGCCGGTCGCAGCTGGATTTGTTGCCGCGTTCTTTATTCGTCCTGGCCTCGTTCGTTCTCTCGGTGCTCAGCTGTCCTTCCGCTGGTTACTGTTCACCGTTCTGGGCATTGCCCTCGTGGGCGGAATTCTTATCGGATTTATGGCCTGGGCAAGCGGCGGAGCCGCCGGCCCTGGCCGCCTCGTCGACGTGGGACCGAACGCCCTGCGCACCGGCGGATTTGCTGCGGTGGAGTTCCTTATTGCCGCTGCACTGGGAATGTATGCCGGATCACGTTCCACGGGGCGTTCTTCTGCACCCACACAGGCCAAAACTCCCGAAAATAGCCCCAGCTCTAGCCGGTAGGCTTGAGGGGTGCTGAAACTCGTCGTCCTGATCTCTGGATCGGGCTCTAATCTTCGTGCCTTGCTCGAGGCCACGAACGACGACTCTTTCCCTGCACAGATTGTGGCTGTCGGTGCCGATAACGAGGCTTCCGGTTTGGCTCACGCTCGCGAGTTTGGTGTTCCCACCTTCGTGGTCTCACCTGCTGACTACGCGAACCGTGTGAGCTGGGGCGAAGCACTCATTGCTGAGATCGCTGACTACTCTCCTGACCTGGTTGTGTGTGCTGGATTCATGCGCATTCTGCCGGCCAACGTGGTTGCCGCGTTCTCGCCCAACCTCATCAACATGCACCCCGCATTGTTGCCTCTCTACCCCGGCGCTCACGCGGTGCGTGACGCCTTGGCAGACGGGGCAACAGTTACTGGTGCAACGGTTCACATTGTCGACGAGGGCGTCGACACTGGCCCCGTGATTGAGCAAGTGGAGGTGGCCATCAATGCTGATGACACCGAATCTTCTCTGCACGAGCGCATCAAGATTGTCGAGCGTGAACTCATTGTTCACACCGTTCGCAATATCGCCCACGCCCACGTCAACCTTCAGGAGTTAGCACGCTGATGAGCGGCCCTTCACACGACCCCAGCCTTTACAACCACCGCGACGTTGTTCCCGTTCGTCGCGCCCTGATCTCGGTCAGTGACAAGACCGGTCTGCTTGACCTGGCTGGTGCACTGAGCGCGGCAGGTGTTGAGCTGGTTTCCACCGGTTCCACCGCGCAGACCATTCGTGACGCAGGTCACGCCGTCAAGGACGTCAGCGAAGTCACGGGCTTCCCCGAATCTCTCGACGGCCGTGTGAAGACCCTGCACCCTTCCGTCCACGCCGGTATCTTGGCTGACCTTCGTCTCCAGGCACACGCAGACCAGCTCGACGAGCTGGGCATCCAGGCGTTTGACCTCGTCGTGGTGAACCTCTACCCCTTCCGCGAAACCGTTGCTTCAGGCGCTGCTGATGCTGATGTCATCGAGCAGATCGACATCGGTGGTCCCGCCATGGTTCGTGCTTCGGCAAAGAACCACCCCAACGTGGCCATTGTGGTCTCTCCTGCTCGCTATGGCGAGATCATGGAAGCCGTAGCCAAGGGTGGAACTTCGCTAGAACAGCGCCGCTCACTGGCTGCTGAAGCCTTTGCCCACACTGCTGCATATGACGCCGCAGTGTCAGCTTGGTTTGTGCGTGATGAGAAGTTCCCTGACACCTATGCAGTTTCGGCACAGCGTGGATCAATTCTTCGTTACGGCGAGAACTCGCACCAAGAAGCTGCACTGTATTTGGAGCAGGGTGGTCACGGCATTGCCCAGTCCACACTCTTGGGTGGCAAGGAAATGTCTTACAACAACTTCGTTGATGCAGATGCTGCCGTTCGTGCTGCTTATGACTTCATCAACCCTGCGGTTGCGATCATCAAGCACGCCAACCCCTGCGGTATTGCTGTGGGCCGCGACAAGGCAGTGGATCAGATTGCCTCTGCACACCGTCTCGCACACGAGTGCGACCCCGTCTCTGCCTTTGGTGGTGTGATTGCGGCTAACCGCACCGTCACCCTCAAGATGGCTGAGCAGGTCAGTGAAGTCTTCACCGAGGTGCTCGTTGCTCCGGGCTTTGAGCCCGATGCATTGACTCTTCTCAAGACCAAGAAGAACCTGCGTCTGCTCCAACTGCCTGAGGACTTCGGCCGTGAGCCTCAGGAAATCCGCCAGATCTCAGGCGGCTTCCTGGTTCAAGATGCCGACCTCTTCGATAGTGGTTCCCGCGTAGGAGCACTCATCAGCGAATGGCAGCTCGTTTCCGGCGATGCCGCAGACGAAGAAACCCTCGTTGATCTTGAGTTCGCCTGGAAGGCCTGCCGTTCGGTGAAGTCCAACGCCATCCTGCTTGCCCACAACGGTGCATCAGTGGGCGTAGGAATGGGACAGGTCAACCGTGTTGACTCGTGCCACCTCGCGGTCAACCGTGCGGGAGACCGCGCTGCGGGCTCCGTTGCTGCCTCCGATGCGTTCTTCCCCTTCGCAGACGGTCTCGAAGTTCTCCTCGCTGCAGGAATCAAAGCAGTCGTTCAGCCCGGTGGGTCAGTGCGTGATGAAGAAGTCATCGCAGCTGCTCAGAAGGCTGGAGTCACCATGTATTTCACCGGCGAACGCCACTTCTTCCACTAAAGGATAAATAAATGTTCACACCACGTCGTCTTATCGCTGCTGCACTAGCTGCACTCGCAGTTGCAGCGATTACTCAGAACGTCACAGGCCTAGCCTTCTTCATTGGCAACAACTTTGAAGAAGCCATTCTGTGGCAGGCAGCTTCGTTCTTCATTGGTGCGAGCACCATTCTCTTCTTCCTGCTCCTGCTAGCTGGCGTTCTGGGCTTCCTGGCCAAGCGTCGTTATGCCTGGGTCGTGGGTCTGGTTGCGTCGTCCATCTCCGCCATTATTGGAATGTTCATCCAGGCAGCGTCACAGGGTGCGACCTTCACTCCTGATGTGCTTGCTGGTGTCTTCCAGTCCTTGCTCGGTGTGAATCTCATCTTCGTTGTTGCTGGCACCATCGCAGCCGTGACCGCGGGAACAGCTATCTGGCGCGCAGTGATTGCCCGCGGTGCTGCAACCGCTCCCACCAAGGTTGCTCTCGTGCGTGCACCTGCCTCTACCCTTGCTGACGGTCTTGTAACCCACATCAAGCGCAAGAAGGTTGACCTTGAGCTCGCTGACCAGCAGTGGGATGGCTACGTTGCCGCACTGAACGCAGCAGGCTGGCTCACCGTTGAGGTTGAACCTCGCGATGACCTTGCCGACAGCGTCTTCATCGAAGACACCGTTGTCATGCTGGGCAAGCTCGCTGTGATCTCCAACCCCGGCGCTGACAGCCGCAAGCCTGAAATCGAAGCCACCGAGGCGACGCTGCGCGACCTCGGTGTTGAGTGTGACCGCATCGTGAGCCCCGGTGCTCTCGATGGTGGTGACGTGCTCAAGGTGGGCAAGACCGTTTATGTTGGCCGCGGTGGTCGCACCAACGGTGAAGGTATTCGCCAGCTGCGTGCCATTGCTGCCAAGCAGGGTTACACCGTGGTTGCTGTTCCTGTCACCAAGGCACTGCACCTCAAGACTGCCGTGACCGCACTGCCAGATGGCACCGTTATTGGTTACCCACCCCTGGTGGATGACCCAGCAGTCTTTGACCGCTTCCTGCCTGTGCCCGAGGCACACGGCACCGCTGTTGTCGTACTCGCTCCTGACACCGTGCTGATGTCTGCATCAGCTCCGAAGTCTGCAGAGCTGTTCCGTGAACTTGGTTACCGCGTCATCACCGTGGACATCACCGAATTCGAGAAGCTCGAAGGATGCGTGACCTGCCTCTCGGTGCGTCTGCGCTAAGTACTGCATTATTCGAACAGGGACCCAGGTGACTGGGTCCCTGTTCTGTTTCTAGCTGGGGCGTGCACCGGTATCGTTGAAGGGTGATTAAGCAGCCTGCCCACATTGAGAACATCCCGGCCTATAAGCCAGGGAAGTCCTCTGTGGACGGCTGGGATGGTCCGGTTCACAAGCTCTCCTCCAACGAGAACCCTTACCCACCCCTTCCCTCCGTGATTCAAGCCATCACGGATGCTGCCTCCACCATGCACCGTTACCCTGACATGGCTGCCCCTGAGCTCACTGCTGCTCTGGCGAAGCGTCTGGGTGTGGAGGAGTCAGAGCTCGCCTTTGGGACTGGATCTGTTGAGGTTGCGGGTCAGTTGATCCGTGCTTTTGCCGGTCACGGCGACGAAGTGATCTATGCCTGGCGTTCCTTTGAGGCGTATCCCATCTTGGTTCGTGGTGCTGGAGCAACTCCAGTTGAGGTTCCGCTCACTGCTGATCACCGCCATGATCTACCTGCCATGCTGGCTGCCATTACTCCTGCCACCAAGGTCATCTTCATTTGCACGCCCAATAACCCCACCGGCACTGCCGTGGGACATGAGGAACTGCGTACATTCTTGGCTCAGGTACCCAGGCACGTCCTCGTGGTCATTGATGAAGCCTACGTTCACTTCCAGAACGATCCAGAAGCAGCTCGTGGTCTCGAGCTCTACCGCGAGTTCCCGAACGTGGCTGTGCTGCACACTTTCTCCAAGGCCTATGGTCTTGCTGCTCTGCGTCTGGGATACACCGTGGCGAAGCCTGAGGTTATGGAAGGTCTCGCCAAAGTCGCTTTGCCCTTTGGCGTGACCGATATTGCTCAAGCAGCCGGCGTTGCTTCTTTGGCAGCAGAGCCTGAACTCCAGGCGCGTATTGATGTTTTGCTCGAAGAGCGCAACAAGCTCGAGGCATATCTGGCAACCACAGCTTGGGATGCACCTGCCTCACAGGCCAACTTTGTCTGGCTTGCTGCCGGTGAAGAAACTGATGCCCTGCAGGCTCATCTGATGAGCCGGGGCATCATTGGTCGTGCTTTCACCGGCACGGGCATTCGTATTTCAGTGGGTTCCCCCGAAGCTAATGACGCTTTGGTGGATGCGCTCGGTTCTTACAACCGCAGCTAGCTCTTAGGCTTCTTCTGCCTGCTCGAGGTCATCGAGACGGGCAACAAGTCCGTCGTGGACTGCAGGCCACTCGTCCTTCGTGATGGAGTAGACGGCTGTGTTTCTGAGGGTGCCATTAGCCATCACCATGTCGTTGCGGAGCATGCCGTCGAGCTTTGCACCCAGCTTCTCAATCGCTGCACGGGATTGCTCGTTCTTCTCGTGGGTGCGCAGCTCTACTGCGTTGCAACCCAAGACATCAAAGGCGTAGCTGAGCATGAGGAGCTTGGCTTCAGGGTTGATCGCGGTGCCCTGAGAGCTGCTGGCCATCCAGGTGGAGCCAATCTCCACCTTGAGGTTCTCCAGCTTCATGTTCATGAAGGTGGTCATACCAATGGCCTTATTCGTGGCGACGTCAATGGTGGCAAAGGGCATCATGGTTCCCTGGCCATAGAGGCCCAGACGGCGATCAATCTCGGCGTTCATGCCTTCGCGGTTGGGAACCACGGTGTACCAGAGCTCGTGGACCTTGCCGTCTTCGCACGCAGCAGAGAGTTCTTCAGCACGCTCGTGGCTGAGAGGTTCTAAGCGGACGTAGTCGCCTTCAAGAATGGGAATCTCAGGGAGTGCCATGTTCGTTCCTTAGTTGGTGAGGCGGTGGAGCTCACCAATGAGCCCATTTGCCAAGAAGACGAGGTCACGGATAGCGCGCTCATCGCGCTCAATCCATAAGTGCTTAGGCGTATCGGAGACAGGAACGAAGTTTTCGTGCTGTTCCCACACAAACAAGGTGCGCTCGGCGCCCAGAACATACTGCTGCCAGTAAACCTGGCGCAGATATCCCGCAGGGACGCCTTCAAAGGGCTTCTGGCTGGTTTTGATCTCCGCCAGGATCAGTGTTTCCTCCACGACGCCAATGCCGTCAGGCGTGGCCAGGTGGCGAGACTCAGCTTCAGAGTGGAACAGCGCAGAGCTGGGTTCAATAGAGAAGTTCTCTTTCACCCAGGCAGCAATTACCGGTTCCCGGGTCTTGCCGTGCTCGGTGTAAACGTTGCCAGTGAAGCTCGATCCACGCAGTTTCTCGAGCGCTGCCGTGGGGATGGCGTTCACGCTATTGAGCTTGGCCACATCCGTGGCCGTAATGCCACGAGAGCGCGCACGAAGCCAGGCAGCTTCATCTGAGCCGTCGGTGACCATGCGGGAAAGATACGCAATATGGGGTTGTTCAGCCTGGGGCTTCGTCTCGGGCATTTGTGCCACATTCGCTGCTGAACTCACGAGCTCTATTCTGTCTTGTCCTGCTGACAACGCCCAGTGCGCTCGCCGCAGACGGGCACTCTCAGGGCATTCATAGCTTTCTTAGGCAGTTCATAGGATTCTCATAGGAAAGTTCGTCATACTCATCATGTGAACGAAACAACTGCCCAAGCCCCCGTCCGCCTGACCCGTGCCGATGGTTCTCCCATCCGCGTGCTCGTCGTCGACGACGAAGCATCGCTGACTGACCTGCTTCAAATGGCCCTGCGTTATGAAGGCTGGGAAATCAAGACCGCAGCCGATGGCTCATCCGCCATCGCCACTGCGCGTGATTTCCGCCCCGACGCGGTTGTGCTCGACATCATGCTTCCGGACATTGACGGCCTGCAGGTGCTGCAGCGCATGCGTGCAGACGGTAACGATGTTCCCGTGTTGTTCCTCACCGCCAAAGACTCTCTGGATGACCGTATTGCTGGTCTGACTGCCGGTGGCGATGACTACGTCACCAAGCCCTTCAGCTTGGAAGAAGTTGTGGCACGTCTGCGTGGCCTCATTCGTCGCTCGACGTTGACCGCAGACGCCAATGAAAGCCCTGTGCTGGTTGTGGGAGACCTCGAGCTGGATGAAGACAGCCACGAAGTGCGCCGTGCTGGTCGCTTGATTGAGCTGACCGCCACCGAGTTTGAACTGCTGCGCTACCTCATGCGTAACCCTCGCCGCGTGGTGAGCAAGAGCCAGATCCTGGACCGCGTCTGGGACTACGACTTTGGTGGCAAGAGCTCCGTAGTCGAGATCTACATTTCCTACCTGCGCAAGAAGATTGATGCCGAAGGTGCTCCCATGCTGCACACCGTGCGCGGTGCGGGATACATGATCAAGCCGGCTGAATAATGTCGAACGCCACCCGCGCTCCCTGGACGCTGCGTCGTCGCCTCACGGTGACGATGGCAGCTCTCTTGGTGGTTGCTGCGGCCCTTATTGGTGTCGTCAGCGTTCTCTCGCTGCGCTCCTTCCTGGTTGATCGACTGGACACCCAGCTCAACAGTGCCGTGATTCGAACCACGGAAGCCGTCACCGACGGCATCCCCGTTCGTCCCGGTCACAACGATGGCGATAACGACCACGATGATCGCCCCAACAATGCGTTGTTGGCTCCTGGTCAGGCTGCGGGAACCTTGGTAGCAGTCATTGCTGCTGATGGTTCCACCACGGCAGGCATTCTCAACGAACGCGGTGAAGTGCGTTTGGTGGATGTCGGAGACATCACCAACTTCACCACCGTGGAGATCAGCCGCGAGCCCAGCACCATTCATGTCAACGGTTCACAGGACTACCGCGCTATTGCGGTCAACACCACCGGCGATGCCAAGCTCGTCATCGCTCTGCCGATGACCGAAGTCAACGCAGCGAGTGCGCAGCTCATCACCGTCATCTTGCTGGTGACCGCATTTGGTGTGGGAGCTGTCATTGTTGCTGGCCGTCTCTTGATTCGTTACGAACTGCGCCCGCTGGATCGGGTCGCTGACTCGGCAACCCGTGTTTCCGAGCTTCCCCTGGATAAGGGTGATGTGGAACTGGCCGAACGTGTCAGCGAAGACGACACTGACCCTCGCACTGAAGTGGGCCGTGTGGGCGCTGCGTTCAACCACATGCTCGGTCACATCTCTCGTGCTTTCGCTGCCCGTCAGGCCAGTGAAGAAAAAGTACGCCGCTTCGTGGCGGACGCCAGCCACGAGCTGCGCACACCCCTAGCTTCTATCCGCGGCTATGCCGAGCTCACTCGTCGCGGTGGTGCCGAACTCCCTGAGGATGTTCGTCATTCACTCAGCCGGATCGAATCTGAAGCCACCCGCATGACAGGCCTTGTTGAGGACCTGCTGCTGTTGGCACGACTGGATGAAGGTCGTGAGCTTCAGCAGAAGCCGGTAGATCTTTCTCGCATCATTGTGGACGCGGTGAGCGATGCTCACGCGGCCGGTCCTGATCACACCTGGGACATGGAATTGCCAGAGGAACCTCTCGAAGTCATTGGTGACCAGCCTCGTCTGCACCAGGTCGTGGTGAACCTGTTGGCGAATGCCAGGGTTCACACCCCCGCAGGCTCCACCGTTCAGGTGGTGCTGGAGAAGCAGGATGACAAGGTGCTGCTGCGCGTGATTGATAACGGTCCGGGTATTCCGCAGGAGCAGATGCCGGAGCTGTTTGAACGCTTCACTCGTGGGGATGCCTCGCGAACCCGTGCGACCGGAAGCACCGGTTTGGGTCTCGCCATTGTCAACGCAGTTGTTCAGGCCCACCACGGGTCGGTCACGGTCACCAGTGACCCAGGCAAGACCATGTTCACCGTGAGTCTGCCGGCAGCACACTAGTTTCACAAAAAGGAAAGCCCCGCAGATGCGGGGCTTTCCTTTTGAGCTTTGTGTCTTTTGGGAGGACCTTCGCTTTAGTAGCGAACGGTTGCCTTTTCCATCAGTGCATACTCGGGGTCAACCTCACGCAGCTGAGCTACGGGAGCATCTCCGAAGGAGCTGATCAAGGTAGTGGGCAGGGACACTGCCAGTGCACCCCATGAACAGCCAGTGGTCAGAGCAGCTTCGGGGCTGAGAACAGGAAGAGTGCCTGCTTCGCGGCCTGCAGCAGAAGCTTCAGGGCTGACGACCTGGCTGAGGAATCCTGCCAAGAATGCGTCGCCGGCACCGGTGGTGTTGATGACCTCAGGAGCAACAGCAGAAGCCCAGACAACGTCATCAGCGGTGATGGCGATAGCGCCATCGGGGCCGAGGCTGACCAGGGCGATCTCGAGACCAGTCGAGATGAGCTCACGACCAGCTTCGATAACGTCGCCGAGAGTGTTGAGTTCGTGGCCCACGAGAGAAGCCAGTTCGTCTGCGTTGGGCTTGATCAAGTTGACCTCGCCGCTGCGACCCCAGTGCTTGAGTTCAGGGCCAGAGGTGTCCAGACCAACACGAGCACCCAAGTCGCGGGCACGAGAGAACAGTTCGCTGAGGTCAATAGGAAGACCGGTGTCGATCATCTTGGGGTGCATGCCGGAAACAACAAGCCAGTCTGCGTTCATGTCGGAGACCTGCTCGAGCGTGGTCTCGACAACATTGCGCCAGTCTTCAGTAGTGAAGGGGATGGCCTGCTGGTTGATGTTGGTGGTGCGACCGCCACGCTCGACCACAGTGGTGTTCACACGAACACGACCCTGAACGGGCATGATGCGCAAGATCTGGGGGAACGGGGTGGAGAAGAGAAGGTACTGGTCCTGCATACCAATGGGAAGCACGGCCGAGACGGGGTGCTTGGACAGGTGCAGGGTGCGGGCTACGTTCAGGCCCTTACCGCTCATGTATTCGTGGACTTCATAGGCACGGTTCACTTTGCCGACGGTCAAATCCTCGGCAAGGTAGGTGCGGTCCAGCACGGGAGCGGGGGTCAATGTAACTACAGCGTTCACGAGGCCTCAAATCTTCGTGACAAGCCAAAACTCACTTTGTGATGCCGGTCTCACTGGCATCCGATGTGAGCATCAGCGCTAACAGGGGAGGGAAGTCTCTAGTCTACCGATTTGCCAGAGGTACTTCCTCTCACGTACTCTAGAAACAACCAAAGACCGCTGGTTATTGGCATGCTCTCGAAAGTAAGCATCCAATCGAAGTTTCGTTTCGACGAAGACCCGCGCAGGAACCTGTAAGTGATAAATACGTTCGCGTGTTTTCTTTCGCTCCAGCCCTGCGCTGGAGCTTTTTTAGTTTTAGCGGCCCGAGGCTAATCACTCCACACAAGTGGGGTGTGAGAAACCACAAGGAGCGCCATGGCGAACAAGGAAGCAATGCTCTCCGAACTCGAGAAGAATTTCTCTGGTTCGAATGCAGTTCTGCTCACCGAGTACCGCGGCCTCACTGTTGCTCAGCTCAAGGAGCTGCGCAAGTCCATCAGTGAGCACGCGACTTACGCCGTGGTAAAGAACACGCTGACCAAGATTGCCGCCGCTAAGGCTGGCATCACCGGTCTCGATGACCAGCTTGCTGGCCCATCGGCTATCGCATTCGTGCACGGCGACGCTGTCGCTGTTGCGAAGGCCCTGCGTACCTTTGCCAAGGCAAACCCTCAGCTCATTTTGAAGGGCGGCTACTTTGACGGTAAGCCTCTCGACGCTGCTGAGGTTGGAAAGCTCGCCGATCTCGAGTCCCGCGAAGTACTCCTGGCAAAGTTTGCCGGAGCTGCAAAGGCCTCTCTCTTCGGTGCCGCATACCTGTTCACCGCACCTCTGTCGAAGGCTGTTCGTACAGTCGACGCACTGCGTGCAAAGCAAGAGTCCGGCAACTAGTCACTTACTAGTTCCGGTTTAGACGAAATAACAACAAGGAGAAAATCATGGCAAAGCTCTCAACTGAGCAGCTCATCGAGGCTTTCAAGGAGCTCTCGCTCATCGAGCTCAGCGAGTTCGTTAAGGCATTCGAGGAGACCTTCGAGGTCACCGCTGCAGCTCCCGTAGCTGTTGCTGCCGCTGGCGGCGCTGCACCTGCAGCTGCTGAAGCTGCTGAAGAGAAGGACTCTTTTGACGTCGTTCTCGAGGCTGCTGGCGCAAACAAGATTGCTGTCATCAAGGAGGTGCGTACCATCACCAACCTCGGTCTGGGTGAGGCTAAGGCACTCGTTGATGGAGCACCTGCAACCGTTCTCGAAGGCGCCAACAAGGACGCTGCTGAGAAGGCAAAGGCTGCACTTACCGAGGCTGGCGCAACCGTCGTCCTCAAGTAGTCTCAACAACTACACGCTTCAGGGCGTCAACTCTTCGGAGTTGGCGCCCTTTCGCTTTAACTTCTGGGGTTAGCCCGCGAAGGTAATCCAGAGCAGCACCGCGTTCAATCCAATGATGAACACGGATGCCACCACGGCAAGGGTGGTGGTGAGGGCTGAGTTGATGTCCACACCCAAGATGGACTTGTCTCTGGTGAAGATCACCAGGGGAATGAGGGCAAAGGGGATGCCGAAGGAGAGCACAACCTGGCTAATGATCAGTGCCCAGGTGGGATCGGCACCAATGCTCAAGATGATGAAGGCAGGGATCAAGGTAATTACTCTGCGCCACAGCAGGGGAATCTGAATATCTGTCAGACCACTCATGATCTCTGCCCCGGCATACGCACCCACAGAGGTGGAGGCCAAACCAGAAGCAAGCAGGCCCACGGCAAACAAGACGGCAATAGCGGGCCCCAGGTTGGCACTCAGGGCTGCATAGACACCCTCAAGGGTGTCCGTGCCAGGAACGCGCTGCAAGCTCACTGCAGCGGTGAGCAAAATAGCTAAGTTCACCCCACCGGCAATGATCAACGCCACGGTGACATCTACCCTTGTGGCCTTGAGGATCTTGCCGCGTTCCACACCAGCCAAAACCAGACCAAAGCGGTCACGAGTCAGGGCAGAGTGCGCATAGATAGCGTGCGGCATGATTGTCGCACCCAAGATGGATGCCGCCAACAGCACAGACCCGGCACCATCGAAGCGGGGCATCAGGCCACCCAGCAGTGAGCCAGGGTCAGGCGGTGCCACCACAAGCCCCATGCCAAAGCCCACAGCAATGATGAGCAAGAGGGCAATGATGATGCGCTCAAAAGCCTTTGCTCCCGAGCGATCACGCAAAGACAACAGCAGCAAGGAGAGCAACCCCATCACCATGCCACCAGCAAGAAGGGGGAAGCCAAAGAGAAGGTTGAAGGCGATGGCGCCACCGACGACCTCGGCGAGGTCTGTCGCCATGGCGACAATCTCCGCCTGCACCCAGAAGCCACGACGAAGCCACTTATTTCGTATCCGCTCACCGAGAATCTGGGTGAGTGATTTACCGGTGGCTAAACCGAGCTTCGCGGACAGGTATTGCACCAGCCAGGCAACCAAGTTGCCCACGACCACAACCCAGACCAGCAGGTAACCAAACTGGGCACCTGCGGTCATATTGCTGGCGACGTTGCCGGGATCGAGATAGGCAACACCGGCCACCAGTGCCGGGCCAAGTAGAGGAACAACCCGCAGTGCTCGCGCTCGACGAGACGTCGAGGGTGCAGGGGAAGGGGTTGTCATCGCTACTCAATTTCGCTGGGATGGACGCGGGTGCGTCTTCCCCACCAGACTACTTGTCAGCACAGAGTCAGACATAAGTAGATTCCTCAGGAGTAACGTCTGAGGTATGAGAATTCTGCTTGTTGGCGCTGGTGGCGTCGGAGACGCCATTGCCAAGATTTCCGCACGTCGGTCCTTCTTTGAGCTCATGGTGGTGACCGACTACGACATCACCCGTGCCGAGCGCACCATCGAGTGGCTCAAGGCCAAGCACGGTGCTGCCGCGATCGAAGGTCGCTTCATCGCTGACCAGATTGATGCCTCCAAGCCGGAGAGTGTGACCGAGGTCGCCAAGCGCCATGGCGCCACCCACGTGATGAACGCCGTGGAGCCCAAGTTCGTGCAGACCATCTTTGCCGGCGCGCTCGCTGCCGATGCGGACTACCTCGACATGGCAATGACGCTGTCCTTTCCCCACCCCACCAACCCCTATTCCGAAACCGGCGTGAAGCTCGGTGACGAGCAGTTCGCTGCCGCAGGGGACTGGGAGAAGGCCAACCGCCTAGCCCTCGTGGGTATTGGTGTGGAGCCAGGAATGTCGAACGTCTTTGCCCGCTATGCGCAGGACCACCTGTTTAGCTCCATCGATGAATTGGGCACACGTGACGGTGCGAACCTGGTTGTGCGGGACGACGAAGGCAACGAAATCTTTGCTCCCTCGTTCAGCATCTGGACCACGATTGAGGAATGCCTCAACCCTCCCGTGATCTGGGAGAAGGACAAAGGCTGGTTCACCACCCCACCCTTTAGTGAGCCCGAAGTCTTCACTTTCCCCGAGGGCATTGGTCCCGTGGAGTGTGTGAACGTGGAGCACGAAGAAGTTCTCATGATGCCTCGCTGGCTTGATGCCAAGCGCGTGACGTTCAAATACGGCCTGGGCGATGAGTTCATCGGAATTCTCAAGACTCTGCACCAGCTGGGTCTGGACTCAATTGAGCCGCTCAAGGTTCGCACCGCACAGGGTCCAGCCATGGTTGCACCCCGTGACGTGGTGGCAGCTGCACTGCCAGACCCCGCCACGATCGGTCCACGCATGACAGGCAAGACCTGTGCAGGAGTATGGGTCACGGGTCTGGGTAAGGACGGTAATCCTCGTGAGGTCTACCTCTATCACGTCAGTGATAACGAGTGGACGATGGCGGAATACGACAGCCAGTGCGTGGTCTGGCAGACCGCACTCAACCCGGTGATTGCCCTTGAACTCCTGGCCAACGGAACCTGGAGTGGTGCTGGTGTTCTCGGCCCCGAGGCCTTCGACGCGGTGCCCTTCCTTGAGCTGATGGCTAAGTCAGAAGCTGACGGCGGCTATGGACAGGCCTGGGGTCTCGAAGAGCGCTAAACGCTTGTGAACACGTGCTTAGTCACGTGTGAGTAGGTGTTCCCTGGCTGCAGCACAATGCTGGGGAACTGTGGCAGCAATGGGTTGTCATTGATGCGCTGAGGTTCTAAGCAGACCCCGCCGAAGGCGGTGAGCACATGCGCCTCATCGAAAGCCTCTTCAGGGAGATATCCCGCGGTGTAAACCTGCAGGGCGGGCTCGGTTGTGAAGATCTCAAGCTTTCTTCCCGAAGCTGGGTGGCTCAGGGTCGCGGCCGCAGTAGAGGTGTGATCCTTCTCAGCCAAGATGAAGGTGTCATCCCAACCTGGGGCTGCCAAGGACAACTCGGTTACTGCAGGGGTGAGCTCACCCGTGGGGAGTTGACCTTCCCCGGTCTCCACATGCCAGGCCACGTCTGCGTTCAACTGGTGGTCATGAATCGTGCTGCCCGCCACACCCGAGAGATTCCAGTAGCTATGTGTGGTGAGATTCACGGGGCAGGCAGAGGTCGTCTCTGCACTGAGGGTGCTGGTGAAGACACCATCTGAGGTGAGCTCATAGCGAGAAACCACGGTGAGCTCACCGGGATACTCTTCTTCGCCTGCAGGGCTGACGTAGTGGAACTCTGCCGTGACTGAGTCTTCGTTCTCGAAGGTGACTAACTCCCATTCGAGGCGGTCAAAACTGTTCGTTCCACCACCGTGGAGCTGGTTGGGGCCTTCATTAGGTTCAAGTGAGAACGAGAGACCACCACCGGTGAAGTGTGCTCCGGGGATCCGGCCTGCAACACGACCCACGGTGCAACCAAGGTAGAGGTTGGCGCGGTCGGCATAGTGCTGCGGTGTGGGAAGTCCCAGCACGACGTTTCCCAACTCACCATTTCTATCGGGAACCCAGAGTTCCACGATTCGTGCACCAAAGGTGGAGACAACCATGGACACCCCACTGCCAGTTGTCAGTCGGGTGAAGCCGGAGGGTTCTCGCTGGATGCTCATCAACTTATTCTCGCTGAGTCAGGAATGCCCCCAACGCATAGCTGCGTTGGGGGCATTGGTGACCTGAAGGTTAGACCCTCACTCCGCCGCCGGAGCGCTTGCGCGACAGGGCGTCGATGGTTGCAGCTGCAATAAGAACTGCACCGGTAACGAGGAAGTTCACACCAGCGGGGAGACCGATGAGGCCCAGACCGTTGTCGATGATTGCGATAACAAGAGCACCGATAGCTGCGTGGATCAAACGACCACGACCACCGAAGAGGCTCACGCCACCAACCACAGCTGCGGCAACACCGGAGAGCACGATCGAACGACCTGCGGTCGACTCGATTGCACCAATACGGCTAGCAGCAAGAACACCGGAGACCACAGCAAGTGTGGAACAGATGATGAAGGCGGTGATGCGGATCTTTGCCACCTTGATACCTGCACGACGTGCAGCTTCAGGGTTTCCACCCACTGCGTAGAGGTGACGACCAAAGGTGGTGCGGTCCAGTACGAAGGTTCCCACGAAGAGGATTCCGATCACGATCGGAATAACGATGGGGACACCTTCGATGGGAACAACAGAAACGCTGCGGTTGACGCTCATCGCGCCGACGGCGATTCCACCCAGGATGGCAATCAATGCCACGCGAGACAGCATCAGTGCGATGGGGCGGTTAGCCACACCTGACTTTGCACGACGTGCACGGTCATAGAAGCCCAGTGCGAGAGAAACTCCCACCATCACGGCAAGCATGATCCAACCACCTGCAACAGGCATGTTGGAGTTCATGATGGCCTTGAGCTCAGGAATGTCGAGGCGGAACAGACCACCGTCGCCGAGCATGACGAGCATGAGGCCCTGGAAACCCAGGAACAGACCCAGCGTGACCACGAAGGAAGGAACACCGATCTTCGCTACGAAGATACCGATGACCCAACCAACGAGTGAACCCAATGCCAGAGCAGCAATGATCGCAACGATCCAGTTGATACCCATCATCTGGTTCAGAACTACGAACAGTGCCATACCAACACCGGCGGTCACACCTGCAGAAAGGTCGATTTCTGCAAGAAGCAGAACGAAGACCAGTGCCGAGGCGAGAACGGTGAGCTGTGCTGCCTGAACGAACAGGTTGGCAAAGTTCAGTGTGGTGAGGAAGTAGGGGCTCAGTGAAGCGAACAGAACAACCAGGGCCAGCAGTGCAATAACAGCAGGCAGTGCGCCCATTTCGCCGTTCTTGAGACGCTGACCGTATGCGGTGATCTGGTCGCGGATAGTGCCTTCGTGGCCGCTACCGATTTCAGTGGGGGTTAGCGAACTCATTACGCCACCTCTTCCATGGTCTTGGTGCCGGTGATGTAACCAACAACATCGGATTGTGTAGTTTCTGAGGTCTTCAGTGATGCGACCATGCGTCCTAAGTAGAGAACGTTGATGGAGTCGCAGACCTGGAAGACGTCTGCCAAGTTGTGGCTAATGATGATGACGCCGATGCCGTTGTCTGCGAGGCGACGAACCAGGTTCAGAACCTGCTCGGTCTGTGCCACACCCAAGGCAGCGGTGGGCTCATCGAGGATGACGAGCTTGGCGTTACGAAGAACGGAACGTGCAATGGCAACTGTCTGACGCTGACCACCGGAAAGTGAGGACACCTTCTGACGAACAGACTTCACGGTACGAACCGAGAGGCTCTGCAGTGCCTTGGTGGCCTGGAACTCCATCGAACCTTCGTCGAGGGTGCCCTGGCTCAGTTCTTCGCGGCCGAGGAACATGTTCTGAACGATGTCGAGGTTGTCGCAGAGTGCGAGGTCCTGGTACACAACCTCAATGCCGAGAGCGCCGCTCTGGCGAGGGGAGTGGAGGTGAACTTCTTCACCCTCGAACTTGACGATTCCCTCGTCATAAGGCTGAACGCCGGAGAGGCCCTTGATCAGAGTGGACTTACCTGCACCGTTGTCACCAACGAGTGCGGTGACCTTACCTGCGTATGCCTTGAAATCAATGCCCTTGAGGACATCTACGGGACCGAAGCTTTTCTTAACTCCAGAGAGTTCGATCAGTGGCACATCCATGCCCATCTCCTTTGATGTTTCATCCGACCTATGTGTCGGGGTGGGTGTCAATTCAATGACAGAAAAATTGTGGGGGTGAAACAAGAGAGACTTTGCGCCGGCCGGATCGACCGGCGCAAAGTCTCAACTATTGGTTTGTTACTTTACGCCGTACTTTGCACATGCCTCAGCGAGCTCTGCGGTGCAGAGGTCCTTGGCAGTTGCGTCGCCACCAGCAACAACGTCGATGACCTGTTCAGGACCGACCTTGATGGGGGTAACTGCGACGAAGGGGGTTCCGTCAGCGAGCTTCTTCGCTACAGAAGGAGCCTTACCACCGAGGATCTGGATAGCCAGGTCCGAAGCAGCAGCAGCTTCTACAGAGAATGGCTTGTAGACCGTGCAGGTCTGCTTGCCGAGAAGAACGTTCTGGAGACCAGCAACAGATGCGTCCTGACCCGAAACAGGAACGGTCTTGCCGTTCTTGTCAAGGATGGTGATAACTGCAGCTGCGTTGGTGTCGTTTGCTACCCAAACAGCGTCAACGTTACCGCCGAGAGAGGTGTAAGCCTGCTCGAATGCGGTTCCAGCCTTGGTTCCATCCCAGGTACCAGGAGTCTCAGCAGCAGGCTTGATGCCAGCAGCTGACATGACGGATACAGCACCGTCGTAGAACATCTTTGCGTTACCGTCAGCGGGGTCTCCACCTACGTAAACAACAGATGCGGTTGCGGGGTCCTTGCCAGCAGCGGTAAGACCATCAACGATGCACTCACCTTCGATTGCGCCAACACCCTCGTTGTCGAAGGAGACGTAGTAGTCAGCACCCTCAACTGGACGGTCGTAAGCGATAACTGGAACGCCAGCAGCCTTAGCCTTCTCGGCAACCTGGATAGCAGCACCCTGGTGGTCGGTGAGGATCATTACGCCACAGCCCTTTGAGAGCATCTGGTCAGCAATGGTTGCGTACTTAGCGGTGTCACCCTGAGCGTTCTGGATGTCTACTTCGTAGCCAGCGTCGCCAAGTGCCTTTTCGAGAGCAGGCTTGTCGCCAGCTTCCCAACGAGGCGAAGACTCGGTGTCGGGGAGGATTACACAAGCACGGGTGCTTGCAGCTGCATCGTTAGATGCACCGGCACAACCCGAGAGGGCAAGTGCGGACACAGCTGCTAGAGCTGCGATTGAGATCAATGAAGACTTCTTCATTTCTCTCCCTTCAATTTTCTCTTGGTTTCTCGGATTAACTCCGAGTCGGGCTCGACGGTGAGCCCTGTCCCTATATGTTGCCGTATCCAACAAATAAGAAACAACTTATTTTGGTCACAAAGTGGTAACAAATAGCGGGAAAAGCGTTATTTGTTGTTTCAAACTCTAAATATGAGCTTTAACGTGACGCCGCGAAAGCTGCCGCTTTTCGGTAGTTTTCGATCACTTGTGTGGCCTGAGGAGAGGAAACCGTGCCGATCGTGGCGATACTCCACGCAGGTGCATTGCCTAAGACAAGCTGTGCTGCTTGACGGGCAGCGCCATTGGCAACATATTCACCAGGCTCCGCAATGACAACGGGAACACCAAAGATCTCACCGGCAATGACCTGAACCGCAGGGTTTGCACCCGCGCCACCGACCAAGAAGATACGTGAGCAGGCAACACCCGCATCAGCGAGTGCTTCCAGTCCCGCGTTCAGTCCACACAGCATTCCCTCAATCGCAGCACGAGCAATGTTCTCGCGGGTGTTGTTCGCCAAGGTCAATCCGACCAGCTCAGCAGTTGCGTGCGGAAGGTTAGGGGTGCGCTCACCTTCGAAGTAAGGAACTAAGACAACACCACCAGCACCTGGCTCTGCTTTCAGGGCTAGTTGCCCCAGCTCATCATGCGAAACATTCAAGAGCTTGGCAAAGGAGTCCATGACTCGGGCGGCGTTGAGGGTGCAGACCAGAGGAAGTGACGAGTTTGATGCACTGGCAAAACCAGCAATGGTTCCGCTGGTGTCATGAGTAGACGAGCTGGAAACAGCGAAGACTGTTCCACTTGTGCCCAATGAGACCACGACATCTCCCTCGGCAGCACCGAGACCAAATGCGGCAGCGGCATTGTCGCCTGCACCGCACGCAACCTTCACACCACCTGGCGTCGTGCCTACTTCTTCACCTGGCAACACAACGCGAGGCAGAACAGGAATGTGTCCCAGTGCATAGCTAAGGATGTCGTCGCAGTATGTATTGGTGGCGGAGTTGAAATACCCCGTGCCACTGGCGTCAGAGCGATCGGTTGCCAGTGCTTCCAGCACAGGACCCTTCTCGCTCTCACCGGCGGGACCATATCCGGCAAGGCGCCAGGTGAGCCAGTCGTGGGGGAGAGCTACTGCAGCAACGCGTGCTGCATTCTCTGGTTCTGTGTTTTTCAGCCACAACAGTTTGGTTGAGGTGAAGGACGCAACAGGAACAGAGCCGGTCAGCTGGGCAAGATGTTCTGCCCCAAAGTGTTCGGTGAGTTCGGTGGCTGCATCAGCACTGCGGGTGTCATTCCAGAGCAGGGCGTCACGAATGACGCGTCCTTCTTGATCAAGGACAACCATGCCGTGCTGTTGACCACCGATAGAGATGGCCTCGACGTCGTCGAGCCCACCGGCCTGGGTGAGTGCTTCACCTAGAGCTGTCCACCAGTGAGAAGGGTTGACCTCGGTGCCGTCGGGGTGACTAGCTCGCCCTTCGCGAACCAGTGCACCCGTCTCGGCGTCTCGAATAACTACTTTGCAACTTTGAGTTGACGAATCAACTCCAGCCACCAGGGCCATGGTTTAGCGGGCACCCATGAGGTGTTCGATGGCGAGCTGGTTGAGCTTGACGAAACCAAAGCCGCGGCCATCGAAGTAAGAGTCAGCATCGAAGTTCTCATAAGACGCGTTATCTGCGAGGAGATCGTTGTAGGTCTCACCAGGAGCCAAGGTGGTGGTGTGAATCTCAGCAACACGAGAAGCTTCCAGTGCTGCCTTGACCTCGGGGTCTGCACGGAATGCTGCAGCACGTTCCTTGAGCAGCAAGTACATGCGCATGTTGGCAGCTGCCGAGTCCCAGACACCGGTGAAGTCTTCGGTGCGGCTGGGCTTGTAGTCGAAGTGGCGAGGACCGTTGTACGAACGACCACCGTTGGGGCCGCCGAACTCGAGCAGATCAACCAAGGAGAAGGCGTTGAGAATGTCTCCGTGACCGAAGACGAGGTCCTGGTCGAACTTGACGCCCTTCTGGCCGTTGAGGTCGATGTGGTACAGCTTGCCGTGCTCGATAGCCTGCGCAATACCGGCGGTGAAGTTCAAGCCAGCCATCTGCTCGTGGCCAACCTCGGGGTTCAGGCCCACGAGGTCAGGGTGCTCAAGAGTGTTGATGAAGGCCATCGCGTGACCCACGGTGGGAAGAAGAATGTCTCCGCGAGGCTCGTTGGGCTTGGGCTCAATCGCGAAGCGAATGTCGTAGCCCTTGTCCTTGACGTAGGCAGTCATCAGGTTGACGCCTTCGCGGTAGCGCTGAAGTGCACCCTGGATGTCCTTGGCGCTGTCGTACTCAGCACCTTCACGTCCACCCCACATGACGAAGGTCTTTGCACCCATCTCAGCAGCGAGGTCCAAGTTGCGCAGTGCCTTGCGCAGCGCGAAGCGACGTACGCCGCGGTCGTTGCTGGTGAAGCCGCCGTCTTTGAAGACGGGGTGGCTGAACAAGTTGGTGGTAATCATCGGGATGATGATGCCGGTGTCGGCGAGTGCCTGCTTGAGGCGGTCGAT
>ERZ1034363.344-NODE-344-length-33144-cov-5.876644_pt1 | contig 33144 bp, 32 predicted proteins | sample MGYA00520616_ERZ1034363 | MGnify/ENA primary metagenome ERZ1034363 (study PRJEB33736, sample SAMEA104284506) | Azolla filiculoides | biome: Urban; feature: Water surface; material: Ditch water | place: Netherlands | collected 2015-10-28 | depth 0-0.1 m ... | reverse complement strand
TTCGCTCCCCGACATGGACTCGAACCATGAACCTACGCATTAACAGTGCGTTGCTCTGCCAATTGAGCTATCGGGGATTGCTTTTCGGCGTTTTTATATTACCCCAAATGAGAGAGTGCAAAAACCGCACACCAAGTTCAGTATCTAGTAGCCAGCTTCTGTGTCGACAACCCCAATGAATTGTTCCCCTGCAACGAAGGCTGCGACGTTGCGTGAGATGCGCTCTGCCAGCAAAGGAGCTGTCATCTCAGGAGTATCTGCCATGTGAGGCGTGATGAGAACATTTGTTGCGCTCCAGAGTGGATGCCCATCAGGCAGAGGCTCAGGTTCTGTCACATCCATCGCAGCACCATAGATGAGTTCTGAATTCAATGCCGTAACGAGTGCATCCGGATCCACCAGTGGTCCGCGGGCAATATTGACTAACACAGCTGTGTTCTTCATCATGGCGAGCTCTTCAGAGCCGATGAGGTGTTTTGTCTCCCCCGTCAATGCCGCCGCAATAACCACAACATCTGCAGAGGGCAGCACTTTATGGAGCCGATCCGTTGTCACGGTACTGGAAGCTCCCGGAACCTGGCCAGCAGAGCGGCGAACCACCGTGATGTTTGTGTTGAAAGGTTCGAGAAGTCGAATGAGCTCGCGGGCAATGCCGCCAGCTCCAATAATCACGACGTTTTTGTGGAAGAGAGAAATACCTTTGGGTTCGGCATCCCAGCTCGTTGCTCGAATTCGACGTGGGAAAAGCCGCAGCAACGCAAGAATCATGCCGAAAGCATGTTCAGCCACAGGCTGGGCATAACAACCCTTTGCACTAGTGAAAACAAGGCCAGGTCGTGCTGCTTCAGCTAACACTTGCGCATATGCATCCACGCCTGCCCAGGGCAACTGAACCCAGGTGAGTTGAGGATTCGCTGCGAGGACTTCTCCAAGTTCTGCCGATTTCTTATAGGAAAGCCAGATCAAGCCACGTGTATCCGGACCAAGATTCTGAAGATCACCGCCTGCCGCGGTCACCGCCTCACGAAAGAATGCGCCACCAACAGCTGAGTTATCGTCTTGTTCTGGCATCACCGCAATTGGTCCTGCGTCGACGCGAGGGGCAGCGGCGGAAGTAGCCTCGTCCCCGAGAACAGCGCTGTGTTGTGGCACTTCACACACGCAGTCTTTCTGACGGATTTTCATGGACTAATCCTCGCGCAGTGAACGACGTTTTGTCTCAAGCTCCAGAAGTTCACGCTGGATCTCACGGCTCACTTCGCCCTGATCTACGCTGGTGCGCTGGAGACGACCAACTAGTTCGGACTTGCGGCGTACGAGGTCACGTTCAATCAAAGAAATCACGACGCCCCGGCAATAAATCTGTGTTTGTTCAGCGTTCTTCTGTGGCAAAGGTGCAACAGCAAGCTGGGTTACAAGAGGCTTGAAATCCTGCGGGAGATCGTTTTGAATGCGATCCAGCCACGTCTCTCCACCTAGTTCATTCACATTGGCACCAATGGCGTCGCGAACGGTTGCTAGGTTGGCGTCCATGATTGCGGACTGCACCGCATCAGCAGCTAGCTCAAGGCCGATGAGCTCGGGGTATTGAATCAATGCCATCAGAGCATCTCGTTCGAGACGAGTTGAAGGATCATTCTTCAATTCAAAAACACGGGGGCCTTCAGGTTCTGCAGGAGTATCTGCAGAGGCGTTGGCGGGAGAGCTAACTGGACGCTCCGTGGCAGGGCCAGCGTAGCCCTGACGCGCACCTTCAGCAGTCGTTTGCATCCCCTTTGAACGAGAGGCCTTCACAGCGTTGGAAACAGCCACCTGAGCTTCAGAAACATCCACACCGGTAAGGCGGGCAAGTTCTCTCGTGTATCCGGGGCGAAGCGCAGAGTCACGAATATCGGCCACAACAGGAGCTGCTTCACGGAGTGCGGCCACTCGTCCCTCGACAGTGTCCAGGTTGTAATTCTTTAACATCTGACGAATCACGAATTCAAACATGGGCACCTTGGCATCCATGAGATCACGAACAGCCTGTTCGCCTCGCTGCAGTCGCAAGTCGCAGGGGTCTAATCCTTCAGGGGCGACGGCGACAAAGGTCTGCGCAGCGAAACGCTGCTCTTCGGCGAAGGCTCGCATGGCGGCCTTCTGGCCCGCTGCATCTGGGTCGAAGGTGAAGATGACTTCACCGAGACCTGAGTCATCTCCCATGATGCGGCGAATGAGTTTGATGTGCTCCACGCCAAAGCTCGTTCCACATGTTGCTACAGCTGTGGTCACCCCAGAGAGGTGGGCAGCCATCACATCGGTATAGCCCTCGACCACAACGACGCGGCGGGATTTCGAGACGTCACGCTTTGCAAGATCCAGTCCGTAGAGCACTTGCTGCTTGTGATAGACCGGGGTTTCTGGAGTGTTGAGGTACTTAGGACCCTGATCATCGTCATAAAGCTTGCGGGCACCAAAACCAATGGTCTGCCCGGTCACATCACGAATAGGCCAAATCACGCGACCGCGGAAGCGGTCATAAACGCCCTTGTCTCCCTGAGAGAGCAAACCTGCTTGCAGCTGTTCTTCTTCGGTGAAACCCTTGGCCTTGAGGTGGTCACGAAGTTCATTCCACGCCTTGGGTGCGTACCCAATGCCGAAATGTTCTGCCGCTGCCTTGTCAAAGCCACGCTCCCCTAGGAACTTACGGCCTTCTGCAGCACCAGGCGTAGCCAGCTGCGCCACGAAGAATTCAGCGGCAGCTGTATTGGCAGCCAGGATGCGAGAACGGTTTCCTGACTCATTGGGCTTGCCTGAGCCTTCTTCGTAGTGAAGCTCAAAGTTGATGCGCTGAGCGAGACGCTCAATGGACTCCGTGAAGCTGAGGTGGTCCATTTTCTGAATGAAGGTATAAACGTCACCTGACTCTCCACAACCAAAGCAGTGAAAGTAGCCCACGGTGGGACGAACGTGGAAGCTCGGTGAGCGCTCATCATGGAAAGGGCACAGCCCCTTCATAGAGCCCACACCAGCGCTCTTGAGAGTGACGTAGTCGCCGATGACATCGGCGATGTTGACGCGCTGCTTGAGCTCTTCCACGTCTGCTTGACGAATACGACCTGCCACTAGGAAATCACCTGCGCAGAGTTGTTTCCGCCACAGAGACGGTCATGCCAGGCGAAGGCAGACTGGTCGGTCAAGCTGGCGACCTGGTCAATAACGATGCGACGACGAACAGCTTCATCCGTGGTTCGGTTCCAGTCGTCTGCAAAGTGTCGGTCCAAGACTTCAGTCCCCTGTGCAAACAGCGTGTTACACAGGTCAGTGAGAACTTCACGCTGTTGGGTATAGACCGGCTGACGTGAATTTGTAGTCATCACGAAAGCTGCAACGATTCCCTTGAGAACAGCAATCTCAGCACGAACCTCTGCTGGAACAATCACGTTGCCGCCAAAGCGAACCAAGTTCTGCTGCGGATGTGCTTCACGCGTGGCATGCACCGCTGCATGCGCGAATCGACCAATCAGCTGGCTGGTCAAGTTCTTGAGCTTGGCTTGCGCGATTCGCGAACCATCCCAGGTGTCAACCCAGACATCGAGGTTGTCGAGGCGGTCGAAAGCAGCAATGAGCTCATCGTGTGTGAATTCCCCACCAATCCACTCAAACATGGAGTCCACTAGTTCATCGTGGTTCACTCGAGCACCAAGCTCACCGGCATCTACGTAGCCGTTGAAGATGGCATCTTCAAAGTCATGCACGGAGTAGGCGATGTCATCGCTCAAGTCCATGACCTGCGCTTCGATGCAGCGCTGGCGATCAGGTGCGCCCTGGCGCATCCATTCGAAGACATCGAAGTCATCGGCATAGAAACCGAACTTGGCTCGACCTGTGGGATCAATCACGGCCTGCTGTTCGGGCCAGGGGTACTTCGTGCTGGCGTCCAAGCTGGCCCGGGTGAGGTTCAAGCCAAAGCTGCGACCGTTGGTCCCAAAAACTTTGGGCTCGAGGCGGGTGAGGAGACGCAAGGTCTGTGCATTTCCTTCAAAGCCGCCAATGTCTGCACACCAGGCGTTCAACGCCTTCTCCCCGTTGTGCCCAAAGGGAGGGTGCCCAATGTCGTGGGCCAGGCTTGCCGTGTCTACGACATCTGGATCCAGACGTAAACGTCCAGCTATCTCACGACCAACTTGAGCAACCTCAAGTGAGTGGGTCAGACGGTTGCGAGCAAAGTCGAGACCTGCTGTGGGACTGAGCACCTGTGTCTTTGCCGAAAGGCGACGCAGAGCACTGGAGTGAAGCAATCGAGCACGGTCACGAGCAAAGTCTGAACGACGTGAGGAGTGAGTCTCTTCGAGCATGCGCTCAGCATCAAACTCGGAGTATCCCGGAGTGATTACAGGGATAGAAGCGGTTTCGTGAATGTGATCAGACATTAGCCACCACTCGCATCGATTTCAGCGTGGGCAACAACAGCCTTCTCGGCGTCGCTGAGTGACTGTGAAGCCAACCACTGATCTGGCAGAGAAGGTCGCTTAGGCGTGCCCTGACGACCACGCTGACCCTCTGCATCTGCACCTGGGTAGGGAACAGTCCAGTCGAGCTGTCCAAGGAGGTCATCCAAGTGCTGCAAGCTGGTCACCTGAGCCAGTTGAGAGCGCACGTCTCCCCCAACGGGATAACCCTTGAAATACCACGCCATGTGCTTGCGAATATCGCGGCAGGCGTGCTCTTCTGTGTCAAAGAATTCAATCAACAGCTCAAGGTGACGGCGCAGCGTGGCAGCAACGTAACCCAGCGTGGGCTCGACCCTGTTTCCAGGTTCTTGCAAACCAGCACGCTCGCGGAACGCGGCGTCCAATTCAGCGAATAGCCACGGGCGCCCGAGGCATCCGCGTCCAACCACAACACCGTCGCAGTCGGTCTGATCCATCATCCGAATCGCGTCTTCAGCAGACCAGATGTCGCCATTACCCAGAACAGGAACACTGGTGATGGCTTGCTTAAGCTCACCGATGGCGTTCCAATCAGCGTGGCCTGAGTAAAACTCAGCGGCAGTTCGACCATGCAGAGCAATTGCAGACACTCCAGCGCCCTCAGCAGCTTTCCCCGCCTCAATAAAAGTGAGGTGGTCTGCGTCGATGCCTTTACGCATCTTGATGGTCAAAGGAATATCCCCTGCGGCCTTGACTGCTTCTTCGACAATCTCGCGGAAGAGGTCTTTCTTCCATGGCAGAGCTGAGCCGCCACCCTTGCGGGTGACCTTGGGCACGGGGCAACCAAAGTTCAAGTCAATGTGGTCTGCACGGTCTTCTGCCACCAACATGGTCACTGCTTCACGCACTGTTTTGGGGGCAACACCATAAAGCTGAATGGAGCGGATTTCTTCACTCGGGTGGGTCTGGATCAAGTGCATTGAGCCTGGTGTGCGCTCAACGAGTGCCCGAGAGGTAATCATCTCGGAGACAAAGATTCCGGAACCTTGCTCACGGCAGAGGCGACGGTAAGCCATGTTGGTAATACCAGCCATGGGTGCGAGTACGACAGGAACTTCGGCCTGAATAGGCCCAATGTTCAAATTGCCCGCCCGGGCACCTGTCTTCACACTCGTCATCGTCATTCGCTCCTGTGACTCCAGTATCCCACGTTGTGTGCTGGGACTGTAGCGGAAAGTGGAGAGTTAGTCCCTGTTTTCTGCAGCTTCTGTGAGGGCAGCTGCGAACGTTGCCGAATCCTGTGCACCAGAAATGCCGTATTTGCCGTCAATGACATAGAACGGAACACCGTTGATGCCATAAGCCTGAGCCTGGGCCATATCTGCCTTCACTGCAGCGAGGAACTCTTCCTCGTTCAACGAGCGCAACACATCGGCCTCATCAAGGCCAATTTCGGCAGCTAGCTTGGCAAGGTTTTCGCTCTTGCCCACATGCTCGCCGTCGATGAAGTAGGCCTTGAGGAGGCGTTCTTTCATCTCGAGTTGCTTGCCATGAGCCTTGGCATAGTGCAGAAGTTCATGCGCCTTGATGGTGTTGGTCTGGTGCACTTGGTCGTAGTTGTAATGCAGACCCACGCTCTCGGCGATGCCAGTAACGCGCTCTAACATCTGGTGCACCTGCTCAACAGGAATACCTTTACGTTCACTCAGGTACTGAACAGGATCGCCTTCGAAGTCGACGGGAGTATCGGGAGCAAGTTCAAACGAGTGGTACTCAATCTCAACAGGACGACCATACAGTTCAGCGCCCTTCTCAAACTTGCGCTTGCCGATGTAGCACCAGGGGCACTGCACGTCAGACCAGATATCGACCTTGATGGGATTGGTCATGAATAATCCTTTGCAACGAGTTCGATGATGGTCTGGGCAGCAGAGGCTGGCTGAGGCCGAACGGCCTTCACGAGTGCAGCAATTTCCTTGCTGCGATCAGGAAGAGTTCCTGACTCTGCTTGGGAGATGGCCTGTTCAACCTCAGCCATCGTGTGAACAGTAACGGTAGAAGCTGCTGCGATGGTCCCCAAAGGAGAGAAGTCCCAGTGCACGCTCTTTTCCCAGAAGATGGCGGGCTTCCCTGTCACAAGTGGGTATTCCGCGAGGAATGAGACTCCGTCGGTCACCAGCGCATCTGAAGCAAGCAACAGGGCTGTCAACGGGGCGCCAAGATCGGTGAACGTGTTGGGAAGAGCATCCCAGCGAGAACGCCAGTTATCGACCTCTTCTTGTGTCATCACTTCACGGTCAGTCATTGTGCCAAACAAAAACGGGTGGGGTCGAAAGACAATGTCCATCTCAGGGTGGTGCTCGGCAAAGGCGAGCATGGGCTCTCGTTGCTGGTTGAAGTGACCGAAATTCAACCAGCGATCGGCATAGCTGTGATGTGGGGCCCAAATCAGCTTGAAAGGAACCTTGCCACCTGTATGTTCTCTCACGATGGGCCAAATTGTTGGCACAGTGCCTTTGGCTTCCATCAATGCGTCAATCTTGGGAGTTCCGGTCAAGAATGCGTGATCACCACGACCGCTGGCATCAAAGGCAGCTTTGGTGTCAGCATCTTGCAAGAACACCATGTGAGCTAGCTGGTGAGTGGGCTGAGTGTATTGATGCGGAGCAACACCCGACTCCCCCGGCTCCTGCACGAGAGAAGTGGAGAAGTAGGGAACGTAGCAAACTTTGGTGAACTCGACCAGTTTTTCAATCTGGTAGTTCTTCTTGTAGTTGCGCTGCCAGGGATAGTTCAAGAACACATAGTCAGGGGCAAGCTCTTTGAGCCGGGCAAGGCCATCTTTGCTCTTCTTGAATGAAAATCGCTCATGCGCGATGCCCTGAGAGTCGAGGAAAGCACTGACTTTCTTCTCATCTCGGAACTTGTCATAGCCGGTGAGCTTGCGCGGCAGAGAAACCACCAGTGGTTCAAAGCGAGGGTCTGCCAGCATTCCTCGATAGACAGCATCAAGCGCATCCCAGGCTTCGAAATAGAAGACGAGGAAGACCACTCGGATAGGTCTGCTCATGCCACGACTTTAGGCGGAGAAAGAACTCTGCGCAGGCTATTTCGCGTTGGGCTTATCAATAGCCCCACCGAATCGGCGATCGCGACCAATGTATTGCTCAATGCTCTCCCACAGGTCTGTGCGCGAGAAAGAGGGCCAGAGCTGGTTCAAGAACACCATTTCGGCATATGCAGATTGCCAAAGCAGGAAGTTCGATGTGCGCTGTTCTCCGCTGGAACGAACAAAGAGATCCACATCGGGCATATCTGGAATGTAAAGATTCTTTGCTAAATACTTCTCAGTCACCTTGCTGGGGTTGATCTTTCCTGAGGCAACATCGTCTGCAATTTTGCGGACCGCGTCCGCGATCTCGGTTCGGCCGCCATAGTTGACGCACATGGTTAAAGTCAGAGTCTTGTTTTTCTTCGTGAGCTCTTCGGCGTATTGAAGTTCGTCAATCACGGAAGCCCAGAGCTTAGGCTTGCGGCCTGCCCAGCGCACGCGAACATCCCACTCATTGAGCTGATCGCGGCGACGGTGAAGGACATCACGGTTGAAGCCCATCAAGAAGCGCACTTCATCAGGTGAGCGCTTCCAGTTCTCGGTGCTGAAGGCATAGACACTGAGGTGTTTCACGCCAGCCTGGATTGCACCGGCCACAACATCAAGCAGAGCTGCTTCACCGGCTTTGTGGCCTTCCACTCGGGTGAGACCGCGCTGGTTCGCCCAGCGTCCATTGCCATCCATCACGATGGCCACGTGGTTGGGAACAGCACCATCAAAAGCGGGTGGATAGACACCCGTCCAGTCAATGGGCTTGTATTCGACCGCGTCTTTGTGCGTGTAGGGCTTACTCATTTCGCTACATGCTCCAAAGATCGAAGGGTTCGTTCCAAATGCCACTGTGTATAGGCAGAGACCAAGGCAGATGCCTTGCTCCAATTCTGCTGGGTATGAGCCTCAGCCGCATCCCACTCGCCACGAACGAGCGCATCTAACAACTCAACAACTTCAGGAACGATGTGCGGAGCACCGGGTGGTGCACACTTCACACAGACCATGCCACCGAGTTGAACAACAAAGCTCTCGTGCGGACCCATCTCACCACAGCGCGCACAGCTATCGAAGGTCGGTGCCCACCCTGCCAAGCTCAACGCACGCAGAAGATAAGAATCCAAAGTGAGTTCGGTGGGGTGCTCCTGCCGAGAGAGGGAGCGTAAGGCTCCCACCAGCAGCAGGTACTGCTGCGGGGAGCCTTCCAGCTCTGTGACTTTGTCAGCGGTTTCCACCATCACGCTTGCTGCAGTAAATCGTGGATAGTCATCCACGATGTCAGCGCCATAGGAAGCAATCGTTTCTGCCTGCTGAATGGTGTCCAAGCTACGGCCTTCATAGAACTGAATATCTGCGACCATGAAGGGCTCTAAGCGAGCACCGAACTTGGACGATGTTCTGCGCACACCCTTGGCAACGGCACGAACCTTGCCATGGCCTTTGGTCAGAAGCGTGACAATGCGATCTGCTTCACCGAGTTTGTGCGTGCGCAGCACCACTCCCTCGTCGCGGTAGGTGGGCATTACAGGTCTCGTTGAACGTCGATTGGGCCAGTGAGATCTGCGGGGCGAACCAACTTTGGATTACGTAAGGACTTCAACATCCGTTGTTCAGGCAGCGACCAACCGAAGCGGACCGCCAACAGGCGAAGAATGGTGGTCACTGCGACACTGAGCGGAACGCTGATTTCCAAGCCAATGTTTGCCTCGTTGCAGAGCAATAAAGCAATAGAACCAGCAGCTGCCGCAACTGCATAGAGCGAGCCCACATGCATCACAGAGATAGGCATGTTCAACAAGAGGTCTCGAATGAAACCGCCACCCACAGCTGTAATCACACCCACGAACAGAGCCGGAACAAAAGGCAAACCTGAAACCAGGGCAGCTGTCGTACCCAGGGCGCCAAACAAACCAAGTGCTAACGCATCTAGTGCCGTAATCATCCAGTCAATGCGTCGGATTACTCGTGCCAGGAACATACCTAACAGGGCAGCTCCAACTGCAACCAGGATGTACCAATTCTCAGTCAGTGCAATGGGCAAGCGGTTGAGCAAAATGTCTCGAAGGAATCCACCACCCAGACCGGTAGCTATGCCAATGACAGCAATGCCGAAAAGGTCAAGCTTGCGATCTCGGAAACCAGAAGCGTAGATCGCCCCCTGGAGACTACCGACGCCAATAGCGACGGCATTGACCCATCCGGGCACATCCAACGGCTCTGCAATCAGCATGAGTACAGGCTACGCCTGTGAGGCTCTAGGCAAGCTCAATGAGGTCGGCGTATTCCTTGTTCCAGTGGTCTTCAATACCGTCGGGAAGAATCAGCACACGCTCAGGGTTGAGCGCTTCAACAGCACCTGGGTCGTGCGAGACCAAAACAACGGAGCCTTTGTAGCTCGCCAGTGCACCCAAGATTTCTTCACGAGAAACAGGGTCCAAGTTGTTTGTGGGCTCATCCAGGAGCAATACGTTCGCACTGGAGACCACAAGCATTGCTAATGCCAATCGTGTCTTCTCCCCACCAGAGAGAACCCCCGCAGGCTTGAGAACGTCATCACCAGAGAACAGGAAGGAACCCAGCACCTTGCGGCACTCTGTTTCTGTCATGTGGGCTGCAGCAGAAACCATGTTCTGTAAGACCGAGTCCTGCACACGCAGAGTTTCGTGCTCCTGGGCGTAGTAGCCAACCTTGAGGCCGTGACCTTCGATCACCTCACCGGTGTCGGGCTTGTCTACGCCGGCGAGAATACGCAGCAAGGTTGTCTTGCCCGCACCGTTGAATCCCAGAATGACAACCTTTGAACCACGGTCAATAGCCAAATCAACTGCGGTAAAGATCTCGAGGGATCCATATGAACGAGAAAGGTCTGTCGCCATCAGTGGCGTCTTGCCACAGGGGGCAGGATCTGGGAAGCGCAGCTTCGCCACCTTGTCGCTCATGCGAACTTCATCTAGTCCAGCAAGAAGAGTCTCAGCACGACGAGCCATCTGCTTTGCTGCCACAGCACCGGATGCACGGGCACCCATCTTGGCGGCCTGAGTCTGGAGCGTGGAGGCCTTCTGCTCCGCGTTGGCACGTTCACGCTTACGGCGTTGTTCGTCCTGCTCACGCTGCTTCTGGTAGTTCTTCCAGTTCATGTTGTAGACGTCAATGACCTGGCGGTTGGCATCGAGATAGAACACTCGGTTCACTGTTTCGCCGACGAGTTCGACATCGTGACTGATGATGATCAGTCCGCCCTGGTAGCCCTTGAGGAATTCACGCAGCCAGACAACTGAGTCGGCATCCAAGTGGTTGGTGGGCTCATCGAGGAGCATTGTTTCCGCTCCGGAGAACAAAATACGAGCCAATTCAATACGGCGTCGCTGTCCACCAGAAAGAGTCTTGAGTGGCTGATCGAGGATGCGATCAGGTAACTGAAGGTTCGAAGCAATCGAGGCAGCTTCTGCCTCAGCAGCATAGCCACCGAGTGCATCGAATCGGTCTGCGAGCTCGCCATACTTGCGCATTGCTTCAGCAGCAACTTTTTCGTCAGCATCGCCCATGAGCATGCTGCTCTCAGACATGCCCTGCACGAGCGAACCCAGGCCACGAGCGTTGAGAATACGGGTGCGGGCAAGCTCTTCAGGGTCACCGGAGCGAGGATCCTGCGGGAGATAACCAATCTCTCCGCCGACCTCAATGAGGCCACCAGCTGGTTGTAGATCGCCTGCGAGTGTCTTTGTCAACGTGGTCTTGCCGGCACCGTTACGGCCGACCAACCCAATCTTGTCTCCGTTGGAAACGCGGAAGGAAACTTCCGACATGAGCACTCGGGCGCCTACGCGCAGCTCAAGGTCTTGGACGTTGAGCACAGGCTTTTCCCGATTCTTTGGTACATCTTGGCTAAGCCATAAGGCTCATTACTTCCTTTAGTATATTTCTATGTCGAACATCACTCTTGCTGCTTCACGTCCCGTGCTCGCTGACCGCATCGGTTCACGCACACTCGCTACCGATGTTGCCCTCATTGCTGCTGGTGCAGTTCTGACCGCAGGTGCAGCTCAGCTGGTTATCCCTATGTGGCCTGTGCCCATTACGGGACAGACCTTCGCGGTGCTGTTCGTCGGTGCAACCCTCGGTTCTCTCCGTGGCGCACTCTCCATGCTTCTTTATGTAGGCCTCGGTGTTGCAGGTCTTCCTGTCTTTGCTGAAGGCGGCGCTGGTCTGGCCAAGCTTGCTGGCCCCACCGGTGGTTACATGATCGGCTTCGTCCTGGCAGCAGCTCTCGTGGGCTGGCTCGCACAGAAGCAGTGGGACCGTAAGGTTCTGGGCACCATCGGTGCTTTCCTTGCCGGTACTGCCGTCATCTACGCAGTAGGTCTCCCCTGGCTTTCTGTTGCCCTTGGTCAGCTGGGTTACCCCAACGACCTCAGCGCAACTCTCCAGGCTGGTCTCTACCCCTTCATCCCAGGCGACCTGATTAAGGCTCTGGCAGCTGGCGGACTGCTTCCTCTCGTGTGGAAGCTCACCAGCCGCACCAAGTAACACCCTGAACATCACGAAAGCCCCTGACATTCGTCAGGGGCTTTCGCTTTATACAGGTGAAATGTCGCAGGGGTGCGACGAACAGATCAACCTGTAGGTCTTCGCGTATTCGCGAGTACTGATTACAGCAGAGAATCCAGTGCTTGCGCAAGGTCTTCGATGAGGTCATCAATATCCTCGATGCCCACACTGATGCGCACCAAGTTCGAAGGCACCTCAAGGGCCGTGCCTTCGACAGAGTGGTGAGTCATGAGTCCTGGGTGTTCAATGAGGGATTCAACCCCACCCAATGAAGGAGCAAGAATGAACAAATTGGTGCGGGTAGTCAGCGCAGTTGCTGCCTTCTCTCCCCCAGCAAGCTGGATAGACATCATTCCTCCAAAGAGCGACATCTGACGCTTAGCCACGTCGTGACCAGGGTGCGATTCAAGCCCTGGGTAGAGCACACGTTCCACAGCTTTGTGGTTTTCAAAACGCTCAGCGAGAGCCATCGCATTGCTGGAGTGACGTTCCATACGGACACCGAGTGTCTTGATGCCACGCAAGGTCAGATACGCATCGAATGGTGAGGAAATCGCACCCAGCCAGTTCTGTATTTGGGCTACCTTCTCGGCGAGAGCGGCATCCTTGAGTACTAGCGCTCCGCCGACCACGTCACTGTGGCCACCGAGGTATTTGGTGGTGGAGTGCAAAACAACGTCAGCACCGAGCTCAAAAGGGCGCTGAAGTGCTGGAGTGGCAAAGGTGTTGTCCACGAGAACTAATGCCCCATGCTTGTGGGCAATCTTAGAAACGCCTTCAATGTCCACGATGGTCATCATGGGGTTGGTGGGGGTCTCAATTCGAACCACTCGAGGCTTGGTGGTCTTGATGATCTCCTCGACAGAGGTGAGATCAGTGAAGTCGATGCACGAGTTCGTTACACCCCATGGACCATAGACCTGTTCAATAGCGCGGTAGGAGCCACCATACGCATCGTTTCCGAGAACAATGTGATCACCGGGCTTCAAAACAGCACGGAAGAATGCATCTTCTGCAGCCATGCCACTGGCGAAAGAATAAGACAGCAATCCACCTTCGAGAGAGGTGAGGTTCTCTTGCAGTGCTGTACGTGTCGGGTTGTCGCAACGCGAGTATTCGAAACCATTCAGGGGTGTTCCTGCCACCTCTTGCTCAAATGTTGAAGAGAGGTAGATGGGCGGGACAACAGCACCCGTGGTGGGGTCTGAGGTTTGTCCTGCGTGAATTGAACGCGTATTGAATCCCTGAGGCATGTTCTCAGGCTAAAGGAGAGAAAGAAGTTGTTAAAAATTTCTTTCCAGAATTGTTACGACGAACAGTTCCTAGATTGAGAATCCGAGGGCGCGCATCATTTCGCGGCCGTCGTCGGTGATCTTCTCAGGACCCCATGGTGGCATCCAGACCCAGTTGATGCGGAAGGCATCAACGACCTTATCCAGTGCTTCAGCGGTCTGCTCTTCAATCACATCGGTGAGAGGGCAACCTGCACTGGTCAGAGTCATGTGAATGATCAGTGCATCATTCTCGTCATCCCACTTGAGGTCATAGATGAGCCCCAGGTCAACAATGTTGATACCTAGTTCAGGGTCCATAACCTCTTTGAGTGCATCAATGCACTCGTTGTAGCGGTCGTCAGAGAGCTCAGAGGACATTGTTAGGCAATCTCGAGGTAACGGTCGTAACCCTCAGACTCGAGGCGATCAGCGAGCTCGGGGCCGCCTTCTTCGGCAACCTTGCCGTTGACGAATACGTGAACGAACTCAGGCTTGATGTAACGAAGAATGCGCGTGTAGTGAGTGATGAGGAGCACACCCATGTCTGAGTTCTCCTTGGCACGGTTCACGCCTTCAGAAACGATCTTGAGGGCGTCTACGTCCAAACCAGAGTCAGTCTCATCCAGAACAGCGAACTTGGGCTTGAGCAGTTCGAGCTGAAGAATCTCGTGACGCTTCTTCTCACCACCCGAGAAGCCTTCGTTGACGTTTCGCTCAGCAAAGCTGGAGTCCATCTTGAGGTTCGCCATTGATTCGCGAACATCCTTGATCCAGTTACGCAGAGAAGGTGCTTCGCCATCGATAGCGGTCTTGGCGGTGCGGAGGAAGTTGGTGACTGTCACACCAGGGATCTCGACGGGGTACTGCATGGCCAAGAACAGGCCAGCCTTGGCACGTTCGTCCACGCTCATCTCGAGTACGTCCACGCCATCAAGAGTGATGGAGCCGCTGTCCACGGTGTACTTGGGGTGTCCTGCGATTGTGTAAGCCAGGGTCGACTTGCCTGAACCGTTGGGGCCCATGATGGCGTGGGTTTCACCCGAGTTGATCTCTAGGTTGACGCCGCGCAGAATCTGCTTGGTGCCCTGGTCGGTCTCGACGCTGACGTGCAGGTCGGTGATCTTCAGAGTTGACATGGCTTAGATCTCTTTCGTGACGGTGGGGTCAATGAAAATCTCGCCGTCGATAACCTCGACGACAAAAACGGGTACGGGTTCGTAGGCAGGCAACGTCAGTGGCTTGCCGGTGGTGAGTTCAAACTTGGAGCCGTGAGCCCAGCATTCGAGGGTGTCGTCTTCGACGAACCCTTCAGAGAGGGAAATATCTCCATGAGTGCAAGTGTCACCAATGGCGTGGATATCTCCAGCAGCGTCAAGCACGAGTGCGACGGGAATGCCGCCCACAACAACCTTCTTGGCCTGGTTGAGCACGAGCTCACTTGCAGCACATACCTTTTCTGCAGCCATTACTTCACTCCAGCTTCAAGTTCGGCGTTGAGGGAGGCCTCAATGCGTTCAGCAAGAGCAGGTACGCCCAGTTGCTGAACAACTTCATTCAAGAATCCACGAACAACAAGGCGACGTGCTTCTTCTTCACTGATGCCGCGGGCCTGGAGATAGAAAAGCTGCTCGTCATCGAAACGACCGGTTGCTGACGCGTGGCCAGCGCCAGCGATATCACCGGTCTCGATTTCAAGGTTAGGAATTGAATCAGCACGTGTGCCCTCGGTGAGCATGAGGTTACGGTTCTGCTCATAGGAGTCGGTGCCAGTTGCCTTGTTACCGATGAGAACGTCACCGATCCAGACAGTGCGAGCACCCTTGCCCTGCAGTGCACCCTTGTAGGTAACACGGCTCTTGGACTGGGGTGCATCGTGGTTGACGTAGACCTGCTGTTCGATGTGCTGGTGGGCATCTGCAAAGTAGACACCGAGCATGTTGACCGATGAACCATCTTCAGCAAGAACAGTGGATGGGTTCACACGAATGACTTCACCGGTCAGCGAGACAACGCTGTGCTGAAGCGAGGCATTGCGGCCCACACGCGAGAAGTGGCTAGCCAAGTGCAGTGCGTCATCGTTCCATTCCTGGACAGAAATGACGTTGAGCTCTGCCTCAGCACCGACGAGAATCTCGACGTTCTCAACCAGGCGAGCATCTCCGTTGTTCTGAAGAACGACAGTTCCCTTGGAGAACGGAGCTGCTTCAATCACAATGTGGGCGGCACGGTGAGTGGTGCCGAGTGCATCACGAGTAATCGTGATCTCGGAGACATCTTCAGACATGACGGAAACCAGAAGTACTTCGGTAGCAGCTGCCCATGCGTTGGCAGATGCCTTGTCTTCAGGCAGCCCAGCGGAACCGACACGTGGGTCAGTAACCGGAATCCATGACAGAGATACTCCAGCTGTTTCTGAAGCGGTGTAGTCAAATCGCGAGCCATCGAGGTCACCAGCGATGAGTTCCTGCAGCTTCGCTACAGGGGTGAACTTCCAGTCGAGTTCACGACCGGTAACCGCGTCAAAATCGGCTGGATTAGTCGATTTCGGGCGCGCAGAACGAACTTGTACGGGAACAGTCACTTAGCCCACGGATCCTTCCATGCCGATTTCAATCAGCTTGTTGAGCTCGAGTGCATATTCCATGGGAAGTTCACGAGAGATGGGCTCAATGAATCCACGAACAATCATGGCCATTGCTTCGTCTTCTGCCATACCGCGGCTCATCAGATAGAAGAGCTGGTCTTCACTGACCTTGGAGACAGTTGCCTCGTGGCCGAGTTGAACGTCATCGACACGAATGTCGATAGCAGGGTAGGTATCAGAACGAGACTGAGTGTCCACCAAAAGCGCATCACAACGAACGGTGTTCGCAGAGTTGTGGGCATTGGCATCGATACGGATTTCACCGCGGTAACCGGCACGGCCACCACCACGAGCAATCGACTTAGAGACGATTGAGCTCTGCGTGTTAGGAGCCATGTGAATCATCTTGGCGCCAGCGTCTTGGTGCTGTCCGGGACCTGCGAAAGCAATGGAGAGAGTCTCACCCTTTGCACCTTCACCGACCAAGTAGACCGAGGGGTACTTCATGGTGACCTTGGAACCGAGGTTTCCATCAATCCACTCCATGGTTGCGCCCTCGTGCGCAATCGCACGCTTGGTGACCAGGTTGTAGACGTTGTTGGACCAGTTCTGGATGGTGGTGTAGCGAACGCGGGCGTTCTTCTTCACAATAATTTCCACCACAGCAGAGTGCAGAGAGTCGCTCTTGTAGATCGGTGCTGTACATCCTTCGATGTAGTGCACGTAGCTTCCCTCGTCAGCAATGATGAGGGTGCGCTCGAACTGACCCATGTTTTCCGTGTTGATACGGAAGTAGGCCTGGAGAGGAATCTCGACGTGTACACCGGGGGGCACGTAGACGAAGGATCCGCCCGACCACACCGCAGTATTGAGTGCAGCGAACTTGTTGTCTCCCGAAGGGATGACGGTGCCGAAGTATTCTTCGAAGAATTCGGGGTGCTCTTTCAGAGCAGTGTCGGTGTCCATGAAGATGACACCTTGGCGCTCAAGCTCTTCGTTGATCTGGTGGTAAACCACTTCAGATTCGTACTGTGCTGCCACACCCGCAACGAGTCGCTGACGTTCTGCCTCAGGAATACCCAGCTTTTCGTAGGTGTCCTTGATTTCATCGGGGAGGTCTTCCCAAGTTTGGGCTTGACGTTCCGTTGAACGGACAAAGTACTTGATGTTGTCGAAGTGAATACCGGAGAGATCTGCACCCCAGTTAGGCATGGGCTTACGGCCAAAGATTTCATACGCCTTCAAGCGCATCTTGAGCATCCACTCGGGCTCAGACTTCAGCCCAGAGATGTCCGAAACGACTTCAGCACTGATGCCTCGGCGAGCGCTTGCTCCAGCCGCATCTTTATCGTGCCAACCGAATTCATACTGACCAATGCCCTCAAGTTCGGGCCGGTCAATCAGGATGTCTGACATGGCACTCTTCCTTACGAATCTAGACTGAGAAGAGAACGCACGAACTGTCGCGAAAACCGCGGCAATCTCGCATGTTCTCGCCCTCGAGATATCGGCTTACGCACGATCACATTGAACTTACTTAGCCTAGCCTTACTTCATTAGTAAAGACAGGGTAAATAAGTTCTTCCTGAGCGAACAACAACTATTCACCAAAGGATTATTCCCATCGTGAGAACACTTATCGACTGGTTCCCCACCACGGTTGACCGTAAGGTCCGTATCGCAGCGTGGGTAACGCTGGTTGTTCAGACGTTGATTGTCGTCACAGGTGGCGCTGTACGCCTTACCGCCAGTGGCTTAGGCTGCCCCACCTGGCCCACCTGCACCGAAGACTCCTTGGTGAACACCCCCGAGATGGGTATTCACGGCATTATCGAATTTGGTAACCGCCTCCTGACCTTCCTGCTGGTCATTGTCGCGATTGTGACGTTTGCCCTCATTCTGCGCATGCGTAAACAACGTCGTGACTTGTTCTGGCTGACTCTGCTGATCGGCTTAGGTATCCCTACCCAGGCTGTCATCGGAGGTATCTCTGTACTTACTCAGCTGAACCCCTATGTTGTCGGCCTGCACTTCATCGTCTCGATCGCCATGGTTGTGCTGTCGACTGTCCTGGTCTTCAACGCATACAACGGCAATGGCCCCTGGACCTGCGCTGTCTCCGGGGTCACCATCACATTTGCGTGGATGATGGCATCGTTCCAATTCATCACCATTTGTGTAGGCGTGCTCACTACTGGGTCTGGACCACACGCAGGTGATGCTGAGGCTCCCCGTAATGGCCTCAACAGCGAACTGCTGCAACACATCCACTCCTACCCCGCATATATCGCCGTGGGACTAGCTGCGGTCACACTGTTTCTTGCCATCCGCCATAAATCGGCGGCTCTTCGCATTGCTGTGATCGCGCTCTTGGCCGTCAACGCAGCACAAATCATGGTGGGTATTGCTCAATCACGCATGGGACTGCCTGAGCTCCTGGTGGGGCTGCACATGCTCCTGGCATGCTTGGTCACCATTGCAGTGACAAATGTGCTGCTGAACCTGCGGAAGCCAGTCAGCTAGCAGTTCTGCTCAGCTAGAAAGGCAGCAGAGCATCAATGGCTACCGCAAGGAATATCAGCGATAAGTAGCCATTGGAGAAGTGGAACAAGCGCATGGGCTTGGGATCTTCATCGCGCAGCGCTCGTGAGTAAAGCATGTGGCTTTCTGCCAAGAACCAAATACCTGACACGGTCGCAATAGCTGTGTACACCCAACCCATGTGACCGATGGGCACGAGGAGCAAGGTTGCTGCAAAGGTTGCCCAGGCATAAAGAACAATCTGAAGCCCCACGGTGACACGTCCACGCACCACGGTGAGCATGGGAACGTTGGCGTTCTTGTAGTCCTCGCGGTAACGCCAGGACAGAGGCCAGTAGTGCGGTGGCGTCCACAAGAAGATGATGAGGAACAGAACGACAGGAGTCCAGGTCAGCGAACCGGTGACTGCAGCCCAGCCTATGAGCACGGGGAAACCACCGGCAGCACCGCCCCAGACAATGTTCTGTGGGGTGCGGCGCTTGAGTACCAGGCTGTAAATGATGACGTAGAAGGCAATAGCTGAGACGGAGAGTGAAGCAGCCAACACATTCGTAAAGAGCAAGAACCACACTGTGGAGATGATTGCTAATGCCCAGGCGAAAACGATCGCTTCACGGTCAGAGATTTCACCTGTGACGAGAGGGCGGCCCTTGGTGCGGTTCATCACACGATCGATATCGCGGTCGATGTAGCAGTTGAAGGTTCCGGCAGAACCGGCGCTCATCATGCCGCCGAGGAGAACGACGAGAACCAGCCACAGGTTGGGAATGCCCTCCTGAGCCAAAAACATGGTCGGAATGGTCACTGCGAGAAGCAGTTCCATCACGCGAGGCTTAGTCAGCGAAACATACGCCGCAACTTTGCGCTTAAAACCGACCTTGGACACCGCTGTGGTGCCAGATTCGGAAGCGTTCATAAGTCCTCAAGTGATGAGTGCGCGAGAGCCTCAAGTCTACGGGAGGTAAAGGTTCGACATATGGCACGTTCCCCGCCAGCGTAAGCCTGCGCACGCCTATACTTAGAGGAGCCGTTATTCGGCGTGCATGGCTGTAATTTCCAGTCATCGTAATTTCTCCCTCACCTCCCCCGCGGTAATACGGAAGGCCGATACAAACATGGCGCAGCTCGACTGGTCCGAACTAGACAACAAGGCAGTTGACACCGCGCGTGTTCTCGCCGCAGACGCAGTCGAGAAGGTGGGTAACGGCCACCCCGGAACCGCGATGAGCCTCGCTCCTGCCGCCTACTTACTGTGGAACAAGGTCATGCGCCGCGACCCTCTGGATGACCAGTGGATTGGCCGCGACCGCTTCATTCTTTCTGTGGGCCACTCCTCGCTCACTCAGTACGTTCAGCTCTACTTGAATGGTTATGGCCTCGAGCTCGATGACCTCAAGGCATTGCGCACCTGGGGCTCACTGACCCCTGGCCACCCCGAATACGGCCACACCAAGGGTGTGGAAATCACCACTGGCCCCCTGGGTCAGGGTCTGGCATCTGCCGTTGGTTTTGCTTACGCCTCTCGCTTCGAGCGCGGTCTGTTTGACCCCAACGCAGCCGCAGGTAAGAGCCCTTTCGATCACTTCGTCTATGTCATTGCCGGTGACGGTGACCTTCAAGAGGGTGTCACCGCTGAAGCTTCCTCGCTTGCTGGCCACCAGCAGCTGGGTAACCTCATCGCGATCTACGACTCGAACCAGATCTCGATCGAAGATGACACCACCATTGCCTTCACCGAGGATGTCGCCAAGCGTTACGAGTCCTATGACTGGCATGTCCAGACTGTGGACTGGAAGAAGACCGGTGTCTACGTTGAGGACGTAGCCGCTCTCAACGACGCTATCGAGGCAGCCAAGGCTGTTACTGACAAGCCTTCACTCATCATCCTCAAGACCATCATTGGTTGGCCTTCGCCTAAGAAGCAGAACACCGGAAAGATTCACGGTTCTGCTCTCGGGGCAGATGAACTCAAGGGTCTCAAGGAAGTTCTTGGCTTCGATCCCGAGCAGAGCTTCCAGGTTGCCGACGAGGTTATCGAGCACACCCGCAAGGCAGTGACCAAGGGTGCTGCTGAGCGCGCCGAATGGCAGAAGAGCTTCGACGCTTGGGCTGCAGCTAACCCTGAGAACAAGAAGCTTCTCGACCGCCTCGAAGCTGGCCAGCTTCCAGACGGCGTCGAGGCAGCACTTCCCGTCTTCGAAGGCGGCACTGAAGTGTCCACCCGTGCAGCATCCGGCAAGGTGCTCAACGCTCTGGGTGCAGTTATCCCCGAGCTCTGGGGTGGTTCTGCTGACCTCGCTGAGTCCAACAACACCACGCTAGAAGGCTCTAAGTCCTTCGTTCCTGCACAGTGGTCAACCCACGAGTGGACTGGTGACAACTACGGTCGCGTTCTCCACTTCGGTATCCGCGAGCACGCCATGGGCGCCATCTTGAACGGTATTGCCTTGCACGGCAAGACCCGCGCATACGGTGGAACCTTCCTCATCTTCAGCGACTACATGCGCCCTGCTGTGCGCCTGGCAGCCCTCATGAAGGTGCCTTCGATCTTCGTCTGGACCCACGACTCTGTGGCTCTCGGTGAAGACGGCCCCACTCACCAGCCCATTGAGCAGCTCGCCACCTTGCGCGCTATTCCTGAGCTGGATGTGGTTCGCCCCGCAGACGCCAACGAAGTTGCCTACGCCTGGAAGACCATCCTCGAGCGCCGCAACGGACCAGCTGGTATTGCACTGACTCGTCAGAACATTCCAGTTTTCACTCGCGGAGAAGGTGCTGCTTCCGGCGACACCTTTGCTCACGCCCGTGAGACCGCCAAGGGTGCCTACACACTCGTGGACGCAGCCAACGGCAAGCCTGACGTCATCTTCATCGCCACCGGTTCTGAAGTTCAGCTTGCTGTTGCCGCTCGCGAACAGCTTGCAAGCGAAGGCATCCACGCCCGCGTGGTGTCAGTTCCTTGCCTCGAGTGGTTCTACGAGCAGCCTGCGGCATACCAAGAGAGCGTTCTTCCAGCAGCAGTGAAGGCTCGCGTCTCCATTGAGGCAGGCCTGTCATTGACCTGGGACAAGATTGTCGGTACTGCCGGTCGCAGCGTCTCGATCGAACACTTCGGTGCATCAGCTGATTACAAGACCCTGTTCACCAAGTTCGGCATCACCACCGATGCCGCTGTCGCTGCTGCGAAGGAATCAATCGCAGCTCAGTAACACTTCACTCAGGGTCAGAAACAACTTCTCTGGCCCCGAGTTACAACTTCACACACACCACAACCAGATCCGCTCCCCTTACTAACTGGAGAATCAACGTTCATGTCGAACACCCCCACCGCACAACTGTCCGCAGCCGGCGTCAGCATTTGGCTCGATGACCTTTCCCGTGAGCGCATCACCTCTGGCAACCTTCAGGCACTCATTGCTCAGAAGAACGTAGTGGGCGTCACGACCAACCCCACCATCTTCGCTGGCGCCCTCACCAACGGTGAGAGCTATGCAGCACAGGTCAAGAAGCTCGCAGCTGCGGGTGCAGATGCAGAGGCAGCAGTCTTCGACATCACAACCGATGACGTTGCAGATGCCTGCGACATCTTCCGTGGTGTTTACGACGCAACCCAGGGTGTTGACGGCCGCGTTTCTATCGAGGTCTCCCCCACACTTGCTCACGATGCTCCTGGCACCGTGGAAGAAGCAAAGCGTCTGTGGGCAAAGGTCAACAAGCCCAACGCTCTGATAAAGATCCCCGCAACCCTTGCTGGCCTGGACGCCATCACCGAAGTTATTGGTGCGGGCATCTCGGTCAACGTGACCCTGATCTTCTCCCTCGAGCGCTACGAAGCAGTCATCAACGCCTACCTTGCAGGACTCGAAAAGGCGCAGGCTAACGGCCACGACCTTTCGCAGATCCACTCAGTTGGTTCATTCTTCGTTTCTCGCGTGGACTCCGAGGTAGACAACCGACTCAACGCCATTGGCACACCTGAAGCTCTGGCTTTGAAGTCCAAGGCTGGTCTTGCTAACGCTCGCCTGGCTTATGAACTCTTCGAGGACATGTTTGACACTGAGCGCGCAGCAGCACTGCTGGCCAACGGTGCCAACGTGCAGCGTCCCCTCTGGGCATCCACCGGAGTCAAGGACCCTGCCCTCCCCGACACTCTCTACGTGACCGAACTGGTTGCTGCAGGCATCGTGAACACCATGCCTGAAAAGACTCTGGATGCCACCTTCGACCACGGTGTGGTCACCGGTGACACCATCACCCCCAACTACGCAGACTCCAAGGCTGTCTTTGCAGCACTTGCAGCTGTCGGAGTCGACTTCCAGGACGTCACCAACGTCCTCGAGTCTGAGGGTGTTTCCAAGTTCATCATCTCGTGGGGCGAACTCCTCGAGACCGTCAACACCGCTTTGGCTGGAGCATAAATGTCATTCCGCATCAAAGTATCTGGAGCTGCAGAAGCAGCTGTTGAGAAGCACGTTCCTCAGCTCGTTGCTGACCTCGTAGCTTCCAGCATCACTGCTCAGGACCCCGCACTCTGGGGCAAGGCTGCCGAGGCAGAATCGGCTATCCGACTGGGCTGGACAGAGTCTGTGTCCATCTCTCGTCCCCTCGTGGCAGAGATTGAGGCTCTGCGCGATGAACTGCGTGCCCAGGGCATCAACCACATTGTCTTAGGTGGCATGGGTGGCTCCTCACTGGCTCCTGAAGTCATCACTGCAACCATGCAGGCTGATCTTACTGTTCTGGACTCCACCGAGCCTGGCCAGATTAAGGCAGCAATCACCGACCGCCTGCACACCACTGCCGTGGTGATTTCCAGCAAGTCCGGTGGCACCGTCGAGACTGACAGCCAAAAGCGCATCTACGAAGCAGCTTTCGCGGCAGTAGGTATCGACCCTCTCGAGCGCATCATCATCGTGACCGACCCAGGTTCTCCCTTGGACAAGTCCGCTCGTGAAGCTGGTTACCGCGTCTTCAACGCAGACCCCAACGTGGGCGGTCGCTTCTCGGCCCTGACTGCTTTTGGTCTGGTTCCATCTGGTCTTGCTGGTGTGGACATTGCTGAGCTTCTCAATGAAGCCGAAGCAATCTCCCTGGATCTCGCTGTTGACCAGCCTGAGAACCCCGGTCTGATTCTTGGTGCAGCAATTGCGGGCACCTCGCCCCTGAAAAACAAGCTGGCACTCGTCACCGATGGCACTCACCTTGTTGGTTTCCCCGACTGGGCTGAACAGCTCATTGCTGAATCCACCGGTAAGGAAGGAACAGGAATCCTTCCTGTTGTTCTCGACGTCGTCTCCCCTGAGCTTTCTGCAGGTTATGCAGATGTTCAGGTTCTGCGCCTGGTCGATGACGCTCACGAATTCCACCTGCTCAACCGCGACAAGCACGAAGGTGAAATCCTTGTCTCGGGAACTTTAGGCGCCATGTTCATGGTGTTTGAGTATGCAACTGCTGTTGCAGGCCGTTTGCTGGGAATCAACCCCTTCGACCAGCCCGATGTGGAATCGGCCAAGATTGCTGCTCGTGCACTTCTGGATAACCGTCCAGCTCCCACCGAACCACTCTTTGTCGAAAAGGGCATCGAAGTTCGCGCTCACGGAAGCATCGGCGATGCCAAGACAGTTCGGGAAGCGATCACTGCCGTGCTCGAACAGCTCCCTGCAGATGGTTACGTCTCCGTTCAGGCTTACGTGGACCGTGCAAACTACCCTCAGCTTCACGGTGTTCGCGACCTCGTCGCAGCTCGTGCTGGTCGCCCCGTGACCTTCGGTTGGGGACCTCGCTTCCTGCACTCCACCGGCCAGTTCCACAAGGGCGGCCCAGCAGTGGGTGTCTTCATCCAGATTCTTCAGGCACCAGACGGTGACGTAGTCATCCCTGAGCGCCCCTTCAGCTTCGGTCAGCTCATTGCTGCCCAGGCTGCTGGTGATGCCAACGTTCTGGCCGACCACGGTCGTCCCGTTCTGACCCTCACTTTGACTAACCCCAACACTGAACTCGAACACCTGTTCGCAGCCTTCAACTAAAGGACCTTCATGTCACCTGTTGACATCACTCCGGAGAACAACCCTCTCCGCGTTGCCGAAGACCGTCGACTGAACCGCATCGCAGGCCCCTGTGGTCTGGTGCTGTTCGGTGTGACCGGTGACTTGGCACGTAAGAAGCTCATGCCTGCGGTTTATGACCTCGCAAACCGTGGTCTTCTTCCTCCCGGCTTCGCACTGGTGGGCTTTGCCCGCCGCGACTGGGAAGACGAAGACTTCGCTCAGATTGTGCATGACTCGGTCAAGCAGTATGCCCGCACTGAGTTCCGCGAGGAAGTCTGGGACCAGCTGGCTAAGGGTATTCGCTTTGTTCAGGGTGAATTCAACGATGACAAGGCCTTTGATCGCCTGAAGAAGACCATTGCCGAGCTGGACGAGAAGCGTGGAACCATGGGCAACCATGCGTTCTATCTCTCCGTTCCTCCCCGCTCCTTCCCTGAGGTTGTATCTCAGCTCAAGCGTGCTGGTCTCGCGGATGAAGTCGAAGGCCAGTGGCGCCGCGTAGTCATTGAGAAGCCATTTGGTAGTGACCTCAAGACTGCTCGTGAACTCAACAAGGTCGTCGAATCTGTGTTCCCAGCAGACTCAATCTTCCGCATTGACCACTATCTCGGCAAAGAGACCGTTCAGAACATCCTGGCTTTGCGCTTTGCAAACCAGCTTTTTGAACCTCTCTGGAACGCAGAGCATGTCGACCATGTTCAGATCACCATGGCTGAAGACATTGGTGTGGGTGGCCGTGCTGGCTACTACGACGGCATTGGTGCTGCTCGCGACGTGATTCAGAACCACCTCCTTCAACTTCTGGCATTGACCGCAATGGAAGAACCCATTTCCTTCGATGCGCAAGATCTGCGTGCAGAGAAGGAAAAGGTTCTTGCTGCAGTGCGTTTGCCAGAAAATCTGGCCGAAGCAACAGCCCGCGGACAATATGCCAGTGGCTGGCAAGGCGGCGAAGAAGTTGTCGGCTTCTTGGACGAAGAGGGCATGAACCCTCAGTCCGTGACCGAAACCTATGCAGCCATGCGCCTCGACATCGGAACCCGCCGTTGGGCTGGAGTTCCCTTCTATCTCCGTGCCGGCAAGCGTCTGGGACGCCGCGTGACCGAGATTGCCGTGGTGTTCAAGCGAGCACCTCAGTACTTGTTCGCAGACCACCAAACTTCTGCCCTAGGTCAGAACGCACTCGTGATCCGTGTTCAGCCCGATGAGGGTGTAACTATCCGTTTCGGCTCAAAGGTCCCTGGTGCCGGTATGCAGGTGCGCGATGTGACCATGGACTTCGGTTACGGCCACGCCTTCACCGAAGCCAGCCCCGAAGCATATGAACGTCTCATCTTGGACGTTTTGCTCGGCGATCCTCCCCTGTTCCCCCGCCACGAAGAGGTGGAACTGAGCTGGAAGATCCTCGACCCCATCGAAGAATTCTGGGAGACCCAAGGACAGCCTGAGCAATATGCTCCAGGAACCTGGGGTCCTGCCTCTGCCGATGCCCTCATGGCCCGTGACGGCCGCGTTTGGAGACGTCCATGATCCTCGAACTCCCTGACACCACCACCGCCAAGGTTGCCAAGGAACTGGTCAACCTCCGCGAAGAAGGTGGCGCTGTTGCGCTTGGTCGTGTTCTCACCCTTCTCATCTCCACCACCATTGGTGAAGAAGAAGAGGCGATTGCCGCGGCAAATGAAGCATCTCGCGAGCACCCCATGCGCGTCATTGTTCTCTCGGTGATTGAACCTGAACACTCCATTTCCAACCGTCTCGACGCGGAAGTTCGCGTCGGTGGTGACGCAGGAGCCAGTGAAGTAATTGTCCTGCGCGCCTATGGTCAAGTTGGCTCTGATGAACAGGGCTTGGTAACAGGTTTACTTCTTCCCGACACCCCAGTCGTGGCATGGTGGCCTGGCGCAGCACCTGAAAAGGTTTCTGAGTCTCCACTGGGCAAGATTGCGCAGTGCCGCATCACCGATGCGGCTGCGCAAGCAGATCCCATCGAAGCTCTTGGAGACCTTTCCAAAACATATGCCCCTGGCGATGCTGACTTCGCCTGGACAAGGTTGACTCTCTGGCGCACACAACTCGCTGCTGTGTTGGACCAGCCACCTTATGAACCCATCACTGAAGCTCACGTGACTTCTACCCCCGACTTCCCTTCGGCGAAGATGCTGGCCGCGTGGCTGCAACTGCAACTCGGTGTTCCCGTCTCGTGCGATCTCACCCACACTGGCCTCAGCTGGGGCGGTATTCACGGTGTTCGCTTAGTTCGCCCTTCGGGTGATATCGAGCTGACTCGTATTGAGCCTTCCGTTGCACGTCTGAAGCAGCCCAGCCAGCCCACCCATGAGATTGCAATGCCTCGTCGAAGCCTTCGTGACTGCTTGTCTGAGGAACTGCGTCGCCTTGACCCCGATGAGGTCTATGGCCGCGTTGTGACCGAAGGTTTGCCCCAGATCATTGTGACTGCCAAGTGAGCGATGAAACCACGCTTGAGGCGTATGCAGACAAGCAAGAGCTCATCGACAACATTGATGAGATCTTCGAGGAAGCCGTCAAAGAACTTCTTGTTGAACAGCCCGCTGTTCACGTTGTTTTGACCGGTGGAACAGTCGGAATCGCACTTTTGGAGAACATTGACCCCAGTAACAAGCTGGATTGGTCACGCATTCACCTGTGGTGGGGCGACGAACGTTTCGTTCCTGCTGGTCACGCTGACCGTAATGAAGGTCAGGCAACAGCAGCTCTCATCCACCGTCTGCCCATTCCAGCTGAGAACGTTCACCGCATGCCTGCCTCTGATGCAGGAATGACGCTCGATGAGGCAGTAGACGCCTATGACGATGAACTGGCCAAGTACTGGCCAGAACTTCCTGAGTTCGACATCACGTTCTTAGGTGTGGGTCCCGATGCGCACATCGCCAGCTTGTTCCCTGGTTTGGAAGGCATCGAAGTCGATGACCGTGCTGTGATTGCCGTGCGCAACTCCCCCAAGCCACCGGCAGAACGCATCAGTCTGACTCTTCCAGCACTCAATAACTCCAAGAACGTCTGGATCGTCGCCTCTGGCGAAGACAAGGCAGATGCGATCTATGCCGCATTCACCTCTGAAAGTGCCTCAGAAGCGCCTGTGAGCGCCGTTGAGGGCATTGAAGAGACCGTGTTCTTCACCGACGAGGCAGCAGCAGCTCGCCTCATTGACGAAGACTAGCTAGCGCAGCCTGCTCGAAGCAGGAATGTGGAGAGCACCGTCGCGATAGCTCACACCCTCGAGGCTTTTCACAACGACGTTTACGTCAGTATCCAGCGCAACTTTGGTCACACCAATGACCTGTGCCACACCTGCAGCAACACCTGCCTGAATACCAGCAGCCGCATCTTCAAAGACAATGCACTCCCCTGGCGCTAACCCTAGGTTCTGCGCTCCGCGCAGATAGGGATCCGGGTGAGGCTTACCAAGCTCCACGTCTTCAGAAGACACCAACTCGGCAGGAACGGGCAAACCAGCTGCACAGAGTCGTGCAGCACCGAGGCGAGGGTTGGCGGAGGTGCAGACAGTCCACATTCCGGGAGCGAGTGAGGTGAGGAGCTCAACAGCACCAGGCAGTGGCTTGGTCAGGCTGGAAGAGTCCTGCTCAAGCTGGTGGATATAGGCAACAGCTTCGTCATAGATGTCATCCGAGACATGCCTTCGGACCATGTCCTCTGCGCGGATCCCTGCATTCGAGCGATCGCTCCAGTCAAAATCCGGTGCAAACTTCTTTGACCACGCATCCCAAGCCTCAACCGCAGCACCGTGACTGTCCACGAGGACACCGTCATTGTCGAAGAGCAGACCAGATACTGGAATGACAAGATCAGTCATGAAACTCCTTCGAGGCGTGGGGAAAGAAAAATATAGCCCCTGATTTCTCAGGGGCTATATGAAAGTTACTTGGTGGGCTTGACCGTTCCGCGGCGAACGCGGAGCTGGTGAAGAGCATCTTCGAGAATCTGCTCAGCCTCTTCTTCGGTGCGACGTTCCTTCACATAGGCAAGGTGAGTCTTGTAAGGCTCAAGCTTGGCTAGCTCAGGTGGGTTTGCCTTGTCGCGACCTGCGGGAAGACCGGACTGTGGGCAGTCGATGATCTCAGGAATTTCTTCCTCAGGCAGGTTAGCTGCGAAGTAACGTACTGTCTCGTTACCGAGAGCATCCCAGTAAGAGATAGCAATACGTTCTGCGTGAATACCGTGATCTTGTTCTCCCATGGGTCCCGCGCCAACGCGCGAGCCACGGATTGCACTTCCGCCGGATGCCATAGTTATGCTCCTTGGAACTTAGTAATGAGGCCCAGCAGGATGATGCAAGTAATCCAGATCAGGCCCAAAATGATGGTGATGCGGTTGAGGTTACGCTCAGCCACACCAGAGGATCCCAGAGTCGAGCTCATGCCGCCACCGAACATATCGGAGACGCCGCCACCGCGACCCTTGTGAAGGAGGATCAGCAGGGTGAGGAGCAGGCTCGTGATGCCGAGCAGCACCTGCAGAACAATCTGAAGAATTTCCATAGCTACAGTCTACCCGACTAGATAACGTGCTTCTGGAAACGAGCAATGCTCGAGAACTCAGCAACGTCAAGGCTGGCACCACCGACGAGAGCACCGTCGATGTTGGGCTGACGCATGAAACCAGCGATGTTGTTGGCCTTGACCGAACCGCCGTAAAGAATGCGAGTGCGCTGCGCGGCAGCGTCACCCAGAACTTCTCCCAGTGCCACGCGAATTGCAGCACAGACAGCTTCTGCCTGCTCTTCGGTAGCAACCTTGCCGGTGCCAATAGCCCAGACAGGTTCGTAAGCGATCACGATGTCTGCATCCTGAGAGACGCCCTCGAGAGACTTCTTCAGCTGAGCCACAGGAACAGCAGAAGGACCAAACTCTTCGAGCTCTGCTTCGGTTTCTCCTACGCACAGAACAGGAACGACACCGTGCTTGAGTGCAGCCTTGACCTTGTTGCCCACGATCTCGTCGTTCTCACCGTGATACTGGCGACGCTCTGAGTGACCAATGATCACATAAGAGCAACCCAGTGCCTTAAGGAAGCCACCAGGAATTTCACCGGTGTAGGCACCTGAGTCGTGCATGGAAATGTCCTGTGCACCGTAAGCGAGTTCGAGCTTGTCTGCTTCAACCAGGTTCTGCACCGAACGAATGTCGGTGAAGGGTGGGAAGACCGAAACTTCAACGTCGGTGTACTTGTGGTTGGCGTCTTTGAGGGTCCACGCCAGCTTCTGCACGAAGGCGATTGCCTGGAGGTGATCCAGGTTCATCTTCCAGTTACCCGCGATGAGCGGGGTACGAGTGTTTACCATCCGAGGACCTCCAGGCCAGGTAGACGCTTGCCCTCGAGGAATTCGAGGCTAGCTCCACCACCGGTTGAAATGTGACCGAACTGGTCATCTGCGAAACCAAGAATGCGCACAGCAGCAGCTGAGTCGCCGCCACCAACAACGCTGAGGCCGTCGACTTCAGTCAGTGCCTGAGCAATTGCGCGGGTGCCTTCGGCGAAGGCGGGAATTTCAAACACACCTGCAGGGCCATTCCAGAACACTGTCTTGGATGCCTTGATCTGCTCAGCGAATGCTTTGCCGGTGTCGGGTCCAATGTCGAGGCCCATCCCGGTTGCACCAAAAGCAGTGTCTTCCAGGGCGTCTGCAGGAGCAATGACGTGCTCTGCATCAGCGCCAAACTTACTGGCCATCACGATGTCGGTGGGAAGAATGATCTTCACGCCACGAGCTTCGGCATCTGCGATGTAACCGCGAACGGTGTCGAGCTGGTCAACCTCAAGCAGGCTGGCACCGACTTTGTAGCCCTGAGCAGCGAGGAAGGTGAAGACCATGCCACCGCCAACCAGGATGGTGTCCACGCGAGGAAGCAGGTGGGAAATCACACCGAGCTTGTCGGAAACCTTAGAGCCACCGAGAACAACCGTGTAGGGGCGCTCGGGCTTTTCGGTGAGGCGATCGAGAACATCGAGTTCAGTCTCGATGAGCAGACCTGCTGCGCTGGGAACCAGCTTGGCCAGGTCGTAGACAGAAGCCTGCTTGCGGTGAACAACGCCGAAACCGTCGGAGACGAGAACGTCACCGAGCTCGGCGAGCTGAGCAGCAAAAGCGCCACGCTCTGCTTCGTCCTTGGCGGTCTCCCCTGGGTTGAAACGCAGGTTCTCGAGAACAGCAATCTGGCCATCAGCCAGAGCAGAAACCGTGGCCGTTGCCGAGTCACCGACGGTGTCGGTAGCGAAAGCAACGGGCTTGCCGAGCAATTCACCGAGGCGAGTTGCTGCGGGTTCGAGGCTGTACTTAGCCTCGGGTGCTCCGTCAGGACGCCCGAGGTGGCTCATCACCACAACACGGGCGCCCTGATCGAGCAGAGCGTTCAACGTTGGCAGCGACGCACGGATACGTCCGTCGTCGGTAATCACACCATCCTTGAGCGGGACGTTGAGGTCACAACGGACCAAAACACGCTTGCCAGCAAGCGAACCGAGTGAGGAAAGGGTGCGAAGTGCCATATTGACTTTCTTTCTTTAGAGCTGTTCGCCGACGTACTCAGTCAGGTCGACGAGACGGTTGGAGTAACCCCACTCGTTGTCGTACCAGCTGGAGATCTTGACCTGGTTGCCCAGAACACGCAGCAGACCAGCGTCGAAGATCGACGAGTGTGGGTCGGTCACGATGTCGCTAGAAACGATCTCGTCTTCGGTGTACTTGAGGATGCCCTTGAGGTGACCCTCTGCAGCAGCCTTGAATGCAGCCTTGACCTGCTCCTCGGTAACTGGCTTCTCCACCTGGATGGTGAGGTCAGTGATCGAACCAGTTGGTACGGGTACGCGCAGTGCGAAACCGTCGAGCTTGCCGTTGAGCTCAGGCAGAACCTTACCGATGGTCTTTGCTGCACCAGTGGAGGAAGGAACAATGTTGATTGCTGCAGCACGTGCACGGCGCAGGTCAGAGTGAGGACCATCCTGAAGGTTCTGGTCAGCAGTGTATGCGTGAACAGTGGTCATCAGACCGGTGATGATGCCGAATTCCTTGTCAAATACCTGCACGAGAGGTGCGAGGCAGTTGGTGGTGCACGACGCGTTCGAGATGACGTGGTCAGTAGCCGCGTTGTACTTCTCGTTGTTGACGCCCATGACGAAGGTGGGGATGTCGTTGCCGGTAGGAGGAGCAGAGATCAGAACCTTCTTGGCGCCAGCAGCGATGTGCTTGCCAGCAGAAGCGCTGTCAGTGAAGCGACCGGTGGACTCGATAACGACGTCAACACCGAGCTTGCCCCAGCCGAGGTCAGCGGGGTCGCGCTCTGCGAGCACCTTGATCTTCTTGCCGTTGACGATGATGTTCTCGTCATCGTGCGATACGTCTGCATCCAGACGACCAGTTACCGAGTCATACTTCAGCAGGTGTGCGAGCACCTTGGTGTCGCTGAGGTCGTTGACGGCAACAATTTCAATGTCTGCGCCCTGTGCGAGTGCAGCACGGAAGTAGTTACGTCCGATACGGCCGAAACCGTTGATTCCAACTTTGACAGTCACTTCGTCTCCAAGTGATGTTAGGGAGCGAAATGCTCCAATGGTGGGGATGGTGGAGGGAGGGTGTTACTTATTTCTGAAAAACCAGTAGGAACGGGTGCCCCGAAAAGATTCGAGACACCCGTTGTCAACTACTAAGAGAATAGCAGGACGCTGGATGCGCCCTTGCGTGCAGCGTCGAAACGCGCCGAAACATCAGCCCAGTTGATGATGTTCCAGAATGCGGTGACGTAGTCACCCTTCACGTTCTTGTAGTCCAGGTAGAAGGCGTGCTCCCACATGTCGAGCATGAGCAGAGGAATGGTTCCTGCTGCAATGTTGCCCTGCTGGTCATAGAGCTGCTCAATGATGAGGTTCTTGCCGAGTGCATCCCATGCCAGGAATGCCCAGCCGGAGCCCTGCAGACCTAGTGCGACAGCGTTGAACTGTGCCTTGAAAGCATCGAAAGATCCGAAGAACTCATCGATTGCTGCTGCAAGTTCGCCGGTGGGGCGCTCTTCAGAACCTGGGGTTAAGTTCTTCCAGAAGATGGAGTGGTTGGTGTGACCACCAAGGTGGAATGCAAGGTCCTTCTGGAGCTTGTTGATGTTGGCGAAGTCGTTCTTCTCACGTGCTTCGGCAAGCTTCTCGAGCGCAGTGTTTGCGCCGTCAACGTATGCCTTGTGGTGCTTGCTGTGGTGGAGCTCCATGATGGTTGCGCTGATGTGTGGTGCGAGAGCTGCGTAGTCGTAATCCAGCTCGGGCAGTGTGTAGTTTGCCACTTAGGTGTTCTCCTTAGAACGTGCGGTTGGGTCTTACTGTGTGTAACCGTCTCGGCTTCAAGTTTATTGCCGAAATCGGGTGGTTTTTCTGGGAGTTAGGCGTCAATATCGTCAGGGACAGCTGATTCAGTGCCCGGAACACCCAGGTCCTGCGCCCGTTTGTCAGCCATGGCCAGCAAACGGCGAATACGGCCAGCGACGGCATCCTTAGTCATCGGAGGATCAGCGTGGTGTCCGAGCTCATCCAGGCTGGCATCACGGAAGTTCAAACGCAGTTCCCCTGCGTATTTGAGGTGTTCAGGGAT
>ERZ1034363.342-NODE-342-length-33247-cov-2.948357_pt1 | contig 33247 bp, 27 predicted proteins | sample MGYA00520616_ERZ1034363 | MGnify/ENA primary metagenome ERZ1034363 (study PRJEB33736, sample SAMEA104284506) | Azolla filiculoides | biome: Urban; feature: Water surface; material: Ditch water | place: Netherlands | collected 2015-10-28 | depth 0-0.1 m ... | reverse complement strand
AGAAATATGTTTTGTATATCCCTGGGGTTATAGGAATTCTTTCAATATTAAAAAGTTAAATTCTTATCTGGATTTTTTGAATATTTCGATTGCATCCAGTTTTTTCACGACTCTTTACATATATCTTGATTTATGGATTTTGGATGACTCTCTGAGTTCAACTCTATTTCTTTGAACCAAGATTCACTGAGATAGCGATTATTCTCATAGATACCTATTCATTTCCTCTTATGATTTCTTCTGGAATTACCATATGATGTGCATTCATTCTATCATTTCCTAAAAAATCATAACCTCTTGCTACTCGTCCACCTTCATTCCATAACTTTTCGGATATGAAACAATTTATCTATTTATTCCCCATATTTCTCATCGTATTTTCAAGTTGTAGCTTGATTACAGAAATAGGTGGGATGATGTGTACACTTATGCCCGATAGTGATCACTGTTATCAATTTACAGCTGTACAAAGTAATTCACCAAGTGCCTGTGAAAAGATTAAGGGATCAAAATTTAAAGATACTAGAAGTAATCCTCCTCGTGATAAATGCTATCTTCAGATTGCACTTAATAGAGGTGATCATACCGTTTGTAATAACATAAAATGATGACCGCTTTCATATTCTGTAGAAGGATGTATAGGTGACGTTGGGCAAAAATTATTAACGAATGCACTTACAGCAGATAATATTAATAGCTGTTCAAGCTTGAAGAAACTTCCAGCAGCCTATCAGTCAAAATACACTGAATGTATCCATACATTAGCGAATCCTGAAAAGATAAAAGCTTGAGATAATAAGATGGCTTCTCTTATCGAGCAACTCAAGAAAGATAGTAGTAATACTCAACTCAAGAAAGAACTTGAAAAATTAAAAACTGAAAAACAAGCAAAATATGAAGCTATGACTGACTCTGATCGAACGGCATATTTTCAAGAAAAAAGAAAAGAAATCATGGGTGATATCGAAGATGAAGATGTTGCATCGAGCATATCAAAAGAATATACCAAGTACCGTGAATGAGAAAAAAATATCAATAATCTTCTCGATAGACTTGAGGAGATTACCACAAAACAAAAGATGATAAAACAAATTGATGAGGATGCAAATACACTCGTAGATCAGGTCAAAGAACAGTTAGACTGAATCGTAAAAGAAAAACAAGATCAGATAATTGGGGAAATGGGAGAATCTGCAAAGGCCTGGATAGAAAAGAATTGAGGAGATAAACTCAAGTGGTCACTCAAAGAAATGGAATGGGCTATGGGGAAATATGAAAAATGAAGTGAAATGTATGAATCTATGAAAGGAAAATATGATAAACTCAAGTGAGCATACGATGAGGTAATGGGAGTATATAACCGAGTTGATCAAGTCAATAAACTTCTTGCTGAAGGAAAAATAGATGCTGGAAAAGCCAAAGTACTCAAGTGAGCAGTACTTCTCGATAAATGACTCGAATATGCAACCTCCTATGTTCCCGTATTTTGAAGTACTATATCAACAGTAAGCAAAGAAACCTTTGGGGTTGTCATAGAGCTTGCAAAAAAACGTGCAGAACGATCAACAGCAATCGAAAAATGCTTCGATGATCCTGCTAACTGCGATACCGATAAAATCAGCGCATATTAAAAAATTCCCCATTTGGGGAATTTTTATTATTGTTTCCGAAAAATAAACATACTCAGAAAAATAATAATAGAATATATCATAACGGCATATCTCTGGAAAGGTGCAGGATGTGCCACCCATTCACCCAACATAGTCCAAATAAAAACAAGAGAAATGATATATGTGTGGTATCTATACTGATAATACATAGTAAGTAAAAACGCAAGACCGAGTATAGCAATTGCCCAATATACTTCAGGAATGTTTCAGCCACTAAATCCTACATATAATAAAAATACAGTAACATTTGCTACAGTTGCTATATGAATCCATCCAAGAAATAAATCAACGCTCCATCGAAGAAGTGGCTGACTTTTTCTTGTTTTATGAAATAAATACTTTAATGTCGCAAGAAGAAATAACATAATACAGAGAGACAAACCTATAGAGTTATAAGACCACGGTATGAGCCAAAGTGCAGATGTAACAATAGCAATCGAAAATAAGAAGATGATTTTCTTTGATACATCTTCAATCAGAAGAAATGGAAATGTTTTTTTTATAAAAGAGCGAAATGGGAGTCATAAAATCAAGATGGACACAATAATCCAAGAAAGATAAATAACAGACCAAATAGCAAATGTGAATCCGGCCGGAGTAATGGCACTATAGTACATATTTGAAATATCAGCCTGACTCATACCACCGAGTGGATATCAAAACTGGGGAGCACTCACCCAGGCACTAAAGAGAATAACAGCAAGCGATACAAAAAAGAGGATATATTTCATAACAAGGAAATTAAATGAATAATAAAAAATTGGATTGATTTCTCGTTCATTCTATAGAAAATAAGTCTATGAGCAAAACAATACTTTCTTTGGAACATCCTCGATCCTTTCATATGGTAGGAGATTGATTTCGTGTTACGCAATATATTCCTGGATATAATCGAATCATGAATAACGATACGAGTCCATTCCTCATGCTTGATTATAACGCACCATGGTCCATTCCTCCTCAATCAAATGGATATCGACCTGGAGTTTGATTTCATCCACATAGAGGATTTGAGACGGTCACAATCGTCTATTCTTGAGAAATAGAACATGAAGATACCGCTGGAAATGGCTGAGTTATTTGAATAGATGAAGTACAATGGATGACAGCAGGAAGTGGACTTCTTCATAATGAATTTATGACTGAATCATTTGCAAACAAATGATGAATACAGCATGCAGTACAACTCTGGATTAATCTTCCAAAGAAATTTAAAATGACCCCACCAAGGTATCAGTCATTACGAAAAATTGATATCCCAGAAGTCGTATTTTCCGGCGGAAAAGTACGAATTATTGCTGGAGAATATAAACATATAAAAGGAATAGCCGAAACATTTTCTGATCTATCACTCTTTGATATTCGATTTCAAGAACATGATACTTTATCTTTTGATGTATCCGAAGAAAACACTGCGATGTTTCTTATAACCGAGTGAACAGCACGTATACTTTGAAAAGAATGCAGCAATGGTGACATGATTACACTTTCAAAAACAGGAACACATATTCATATTGAAGCAGAAAATGCGAAGATTCTCTTTATGGGAGGAAGGCCTCTCAATGAGCCAATAGTCCAGCATGGGCCTTTTGTTATGAATACAGAAGAGGAAATTAAACAGGCATTCGATGACTTCCATACGGGAAAAATGGGATAATAAAAAACCTCCTAAGTGGAGGTTTTTTATTATGGTTGAATAGTTTCTTGTATGAGAGATCCAATCTGAACGGATGCATTTCCCGCTACGATTTTTTCTTGAAGATATTTACGAGCAATACTCTCTGCAATATTTTTTACATCTCGTCAGGATTTTCCATCGAGAAGAGAAAAGTCTTCCAGAGAAATATGAGCTGCATCTGGTATATAAAAAGAAAAGATGGATTGAATTTCTTTGTTATTTGGAAGACGAAAAAACATCTGTTGAGAGAAACGACTCAAAAGGGCTGGATCCATAACATCTTTTCGATTGGTTGAACCAATGAGGAGAAGATTTCATACCTGTTCGATACCATCAAGCTTCTTAAGGAGAACCCCAGTCATGCGCCCAGTAGCCTCATGAGAGTCTTCTCTATTTTTTCCGATTTCATCAATTTCATCAATCATGACAATAATTCCACCATTTTCTTCCGCTGCCTTTCTTGCCAACTCAAAGATTCTATCCAGTCGCCCCTCTGATTCTCCATACCATTTTGACATAAGTTTCCCAATTGGGATATAGATAAATGGATATCCGAGATATTTCCCAATAATTTTTGCTTGAGTTGTTTTTCCAGTTCCAGGAGGTCCTTCAAAAAGTGCTGTATTTGGAATAATATTTTTCATATGTGGAAACTCCTCATTCGCTGCTTGTATATAGGCTTCCCGATTCTCCCAAGGAAAAATAACATCTTTTGCAAGGGTTTCTTTGATATCTTCATACCCAACAAAACCTTCTTCTGTGTAGAGCTCTTCAAGAGTTTTCTTTGGATCTTCAGGATTTTTTTCTTGTACAATTACTCACAAATCTCGTAATTGTTGGAGTGTTGTTTTCTTTTTAAGAGTACTTTCAGAAAGGAGATAGATATAACGTTTCATGATAACTTCAAGAAATTTTCTATCGAGTTTAAGCTCGGAATAATCTCAACCAGTCCATACAGTTAATTTTCCATCTTTATATTCTGCAGAGAGCTTATATTTGATTTGTTTCTGCATGTCCTGAACAACAAATCGTCGAAAATCATGTCCACCACATCAGACAGAAGATTCCCCAATAAATTTCACACTGAAATCTTCCGAAGCATTATTGAGTACAGAAGCAATTGCTTCAAGAGTATTTCCAGTTATGGTAATATCATTGGAAAGTGGAACAGAAACCTCTAGTGTCTTATCATCAAGATGCACAAATGAATTCTCATCAAGTTCAAGGATCTGACGTACTGTTTTTGTAGTAATTCCTGTTTCTTCTGTTACCATATATTCAGAAAGAAATATTCGCTCAAAAAAATCACGGATAGATTCCAGGTCCTTCTCTGAAATCTTTCCAAGCACTTCTATATTGAGTCATCCACCACTCAGATAGGCCGTTTCAAGTTGTATATGACAATTTCCTATTTTAATAGTATCACTTTCAATTAATTCTTGTTTTGCTTTTTTGAGTTGCTGAATAACAATTCTTGGTATGGAACCATCACTTTTATACTTTCCTGGAATTCGAAGTGATACTTTCTTTGTATAGGTTGTTTCTGTGACTGTAACATTTGGTGTTGCTATTCCTGTATTTCGCCTTACGATTTCCATCAGAAAATATCGAAGCTTATTGAGTCATTCTGATTCTACGATTGCATCTACCTTTTTCTGTACTCATTCTGAAAGTACAGGAACTTCCACTTCTGCCACGGGGGATTCTACTACCACTGGGGATTCTAAAGTCGAAGAGAGAACTAAAGAGGGTGATGTATCTTGTCTATCAGATGATAAAGCCGTCACTGCTTTCTCATTCGTTAGTGTACGAATATCCGAAAGTCCAGAATTCATGGAAGTTTGTGAAACTGAAGTAGATAGAGGTGATTTATCTTGTGAATTTACTCAGGTAAACCATTGTCATATGCGTTCCAATACACCAAAGGCTCAAGACATAAAAAGAGTGTTATTCATTAAAAATGAATTATCTATATAGATATATATTAAATTGTCAATATTTTATATAAATAAACACTCCTGTTTATGGAACGTTCCCAGTATCTTTAATCATCAAATTTATAATGCTCAATTTTTGTTCGCACCACTTTCACAGATAATAGAAGAGTTTCCTGGTTGGAAGTATCAAGCGAATTCAATTCTCTTGCAGCAAATAATAGAACAATTTTTCTATTTTCCTCCGACAATGTTGTCAGCTTCAAACGAATTACCTCAAGTAATGATGAGATAATTGCAAATTTTTGAGGAATATCTTCTGGTATTCTTCTCGCAAAACTTGTTACAATTGGTCATCATTCTAGGCAGTCATAGATACTACATGAATCTGAGTATCCAGGATGTTTATCACGGGTTGTATGAATTCGACATCGATTATTGACATCCAAATACCCACACTTATCTCAAGCACGTTTAACGAGTCGTCACGTGGTTTGGTCAAATATATCATATACACGACAACATAATCCATCACACCGTTCACACATTGTAACGCTCGATGGAATCATAAGAAGAAAGAAAAAGGAAATCGAACTAAGAAGGTAGAACTCTATTTTTCATTCTCAAGAGGTATTATAGTATTCAAAATACAGAAATCTTGAATACTATAATATTTATGTTGTTATACTACTCAAATTAAGAAAAAAATCAATGGCATGGATATTTTGATCAATAAAATACTGTTTTTTACTTTTAATAATTTGACTATGTAGATATATTATGTAATTTATAGAACTATATACCATTACAAATACATATGTTTTTTAAAAAAAGAGAAATAATAGTTCAAGAAGATGGCAGAGAACTTGAAGTCTCGAAAGCTGAAATTCAAAGATTATCCACTGAAAACCAGGCACTCAAACAAAGAAATGAAATTTTATTACAAGTACTCAACCTCCTTCCTGATACTGGAGTATTTTTGATCGATGATATTCATTCATGAAGTATATTATTGAGCAACGATACCGGGAAATCCCTTGTTCAAAAAGCCACAAGAGTAAGAGTGGAAGATGGAAAAACCTCGATTCATACGTTTCATACAACTCCAGAAAGATCAAAATGAGTTCTATCAAATATGAAGAATGGTGATGTCAATAATAATACCACCCTAAAAATGGGAAAAGTAGTAGTAAAATCGACTGCTCATAAATTCGAGGTAAATGGAAAAAGTTATTACCTTGGCATATTTTAAGATGAAACTGCACAGGAAAATGAACAGGCAAAGGTAGATCTCATGCGAACTCAGACAGAACAATTATTAAATATTTTTGTATCATATGCATGACTTGCTGCTGATTTTAAAATCATGGCAAATGAACTAGAGTCAACAAAAAATGGAATTCATGCAAACAAAGACGAAATTAATACAGTTCTAAAAAGAGTTATTGAACGTTTTAATGCTGATATATCCATGTTTGATCAAGTATCTGGAAGTAATCAAGAGACAGCAGATATATTTAAATCCCTTGGACTCATAGCACTCAATGGAAGCATAGAAGCGGCCCATGCATGAGATGCATGACGCTGATTTTCAGTTGTAGCGGATGAAACTAGAAAAATTGCCACTGCAAGTCAGGAAGTACTCAATGGAAGTGTACAATTTCTACAAGAATGAGTGAGAACTGCAAAGGGTGAAATCTGAATTATTTGAAAAAGAATTACATCAACACTCGAAGATACCACCATAGAAGACCTCGTCAATAAAAGAGTTTCAGAAGCAAATCATGTCATAGAGGCACTCGCAGGAAATATCGCAGGATCATCCGAGCAGATTGCATCATTTATTCACACTTTTAAAGCTTTTTATAATGAAACCTTTTCATGAAAAGAGAGAATTAAAAAGATAATACTCACTACAAAACTTGATCATCTTTTATTTATCATACGAATAAGCAATCTCGTAGTCTCTCCATGAAAAAATGAGAAATTTAGCAATCATCTGTCCTGTGATTTATGAAAATATCTCTACAGTCCCGAGATTCAAGAATATACAAAATGAAATGCGCTCTATGGAAATCTCTTGCACATGCATGAAATGTTCCATACTATTGCAGGAAGTCTTGTAACGAAGTTGCAAAAAAAAGAGATAACAAAAGAAGAGAGGGAAGAGGTCAATACTATCATAAAATGAGAGCTTTTAAGTTGTGCAAACATGGTGCTTCATCTCCTTACGGAACTATCAGAAAGTTTATAACAGAGAAGAGTATAATAAATCCCCCCATATGAATATGGGGGGATTTATTGTATTATAAGATGGCAGCCTCGCAGAGAATCGAACTCTGATCGCGGGATTTGGAGTCCCGAATTCTAACCGTTGAACTACAAGGCTAAAAAAGCAAATAGGAAAATCCTATTTGCTTGGAGTATTAGATTGAATATCGGAAAAATGCAGCGATGGCATCTTTTCCTACAAAATCACCAACCTTTTGATCTGGATTAACTACAAATGGTTGAGTAAGAAGTGCATTCTCTTCACGGAATTTTGTCATTTTTCCTTCGATAATTTTTCCAAGAATTTCAGCAGGTTTTCCAGCATTCTTTGGATCTTCTTGCATAATAGCAAGTTGAATATCACGTTCTTTTGCAACGATTTCATCAGAAATATCAGAAGGGGAAACAACTTGTGGTTGAGTAGCAACTACATGCATAGCAACTTGCTTAAGCTTATCAGCATCAGCACCTGCATTTCCTATGATAATAGCACCATTCTTGAAATTAGAATGAACATAACTTGCAAGAACAGCACCTTCAATCTTTGTAAGAGTGCGGATTTGGAGATTTTCACCTACCTTAAGAGTGTACTCAGAAGCCTTAAGTTCCTCAGCTATTGCAATAGCTGCTTCATCAGAGTCTGAATTCTTACGAATTTCAATAAATTTTGTAAGCATTTCTTCGAATGTCTCATTTCGAGCAACGAAGTCAGTTTCACAAGAAACTACAACAACATAAGCAACTGTTCCTTCTGTTACGATCTTAATTTTTCCTTCACTTGTTTCATTTCCGGCTCGCTTTGCAGCCTTTGCTAGACCTTTCTTACGAAGACCGTCAATTGCTACCTCCATATCACCATTTGCCTCAACAAGAGCATTTTTACAATCACCCATCCCAACTCCAGTACGCTCACGGAGTTCCTTAATCATCTGAGCAGTTACAGTCATATATACAATAGTAAATAAATAAAATTATTTTTTTGGATTAAAGAGTTTATCCATACCGAGTTTTACGAGAACATCGAGCATTTTATCAGTAATACCAATAATCATTTCACGCTTTCAAAGATAAGCATTCCATCCAAGAAATCCAGAAAGGATAAGTTGAGAAAGGAATACAAAACCAGCAATCGGAGTTAGAAGTGCAAATAAAAGCATACCTACCACCTGAATACAGAAAGCTTGTTTCATATGAAAAGCCGTAAAATCTGTATGTTTCTTAAGAAGCCATGGTGCAAAAAATGCAACATATGAAAGTGCTCAAGCCAACCTTTCTTGTGCATCTATATGCGGTTGAAGTGGGTTTTGATTTTCCATATATACTCGGTAAAAAATAAACCGTTAGAAAACTACTCTTCTGAAGAAGTTGTTTCTGTTTTATTTGTTGCTTTTGGAGCAGCATTTCGTGTAGGTATTCGTTCAGTACGATTTGAGAATACCTTCTCTTCCTTTTTACGAGGCTGAATAGCGCTTGCAATCTCATTTGTCATGAAGTTCAATGACTTAATAGAGTTTACATTACATGGAACAAAATAATCTGTTTGATCAATATCACCAGTAGAACCAAGAAAAGCCATGGTAGTGATTCCTACACAACGAGCCTCAGTGAGAGCCAATTGTTCAAAGTGACCATCAAGAGCAAATACTACATCAGGAGTTCGACGCATTTCCTTAACTCCAGCATATGCCTTTTGAAGTTTTTCAAGTTCCTTGAGTTTTACTGCCTTTTCTTTCTTTGTAATTCATTCAAATACTCCATTTTCAAGATCTTTTTCAAGTTGATTATAATATGCAATACGTTTCTTAAGAGTTGCAAAGTTTGTAACCAATCCTGGAACCCATTTTGAACTTACGTAAAAATGACCAGTTGTATTTGCAATACTTTCTACAATATCTTTTGTCTGAACCTTTGTACCAACAAAAAGAATAGTTTTTCCTTTTGCAGTAAGATCAGCAATAATCTCCTTCATTTCTATAAGACAAGCTTCTGTCTTGTAGAGATCAAATACATGAATACCATTCTGAATACCAAAAATATAATCTCGCATCTTAGGAGACCAATATTCACGCTTATGTCCAATATGAACCGCGTTCTCGAGCATGCTCTTAATAAGAGTTGTTGCCATAAAAAGAAAATAATAAAAAAATAATCCTTACGGAATTCTGGTTCGCAAACTACGATTTTCCTTTTTACAAAGGAACAGGAAGTAATCCGATCGAACAAAAAATCCCAACCTTCTTCTCTTATTCCGAGAATAGGTCGGGAGTATTATAAGAAAAACGAGGAGAAATCAAGTTTTCTATTGAGAAATTATAAAAATACATAAAAGAAAAATAATAATCTCTTGTTAAATTCCTATACGAAATACAAGCATATTCCCATTTCCATTCTAAATTCACTATCAAATGAATTATTGATTATTATATATTTTCATTTTTTATAATGAATTAAGCGAAGAATACATGAATTTGCTTGTCTTTTTTTGTTTTTTTATACAATATTAACGTTTTGTACTCTTTTTCTAAGACTATGTCTACTATTTACGATAAATATCAAATCATTATGGGGTTAGAAACCCATGTTCGTGTAAAATCAAACACAAAGATGTTTTGTCCTTGTGCCAATGCTATTGAACTTGCTCTTGAACCAAATCAAAATGTATGTCCAATCTGTATGGGTTTTCCAGGGATGCTCCCAACTCTTTCTGCATGAGTTGTAGATCTTGCGGTACGAGCTGCACATGCAATGCGTTCAACCGTTCAGGAAAAAAGTATTTTTGATAGAAAAAGTTACTTTTACCCTGACCTTCCAATGGGATATCAAATCACTCAAATGTATCATCCAATAACCATAGGATGAGAAGTTCGAACGCTCATTCACGGGGAATTAAAAAGTTTCCGAATTCATCATATGCACTTAGAAAATGATGCTGGAAAATTAATTCATGTTTCATGAAAAACACTCTGTGACTATAATCGTGCTGGATCACCACTCATGGAAATTGTAACAGAACCAGATTTTCGTTCCAAGGAAGATGTTATCGGATACCTGGAAGAACTTCAAAAAATTATGCGATGGTGTTGAGCAAGTGATGCAGATATGGAAAAATGACAACTTCGTTGTGATGTAAATATCTCAGTTCGCCTCAAAGATGAAACAATACTTCGTACACGTGTAGAACTCAAAAATATTAATTCCTTTTCATCAATTGGAAGAGCTATTGATAATGAATTTGAACGACAGATTGAGCTCTATGAAGCTGGAAAAGCACCTGATCAAGAAACCCGTGGATGGAATGATGAAAAGGGATATTCCACCCCACTTCGTTCCAAGGAAGATGCTATGGATTATAGGTATTTTCCTGAGCCAGATCTTCTTCCTCTTATGCTTTCTCATGAGTATATTCAAGAAAGGACTATCAATGAACTTCCTATAGATCGACGAATAAAATATATTGAGCAATATAATCTTGGCGCTGACGATGCTCGAATATTATCAAACGATAGAACAACGAGTGATTTTTATGAAACACTTGTTGAACTTACTGGAGATTCAAAAAAATCTTGTTCTTATATCACTACTATTTTATTCTCCCTATTTGATGCCTCAATTGAGCCAATAAGTATTGTAGATATTCAATCAAATGTCACTGAGTTTGCTCGAGTAATCCAATTGGTAAATTCTGATGAGCTTTCAAGTACAAATTCAAAAAGGGTAATAGAAGAACTTGTAAAAAATGGAGGAAAAACGGATGAAATCGTAGATACTCTTTGACTTCGACAAAAAAATGACATAACAGCTCTTGAAAAGATTGTTGATGAAGTTCTTGCAAATAATGCTTCACAAGTCGAAGAATATCGAGCTGGAAAAGTAAATCTTTTTGGATTTTTCGTAGGACAATGTATGAAAGTTTCTGCTGGTCAATGAAATCCAAAAGTTTTTACAGACTTAGTGAAACAGAAAATAGGATAATCCACTTTAGTTTTTACAACTCTTCATGCGATATCTCCTTATTATATTAATGCTTTGTTTCTTACTTTTGCCAAAAGAACTTTTGGCAAATGGGGGTAATTTAGCTGATATGAGGAAAGCATACATAGAAAATCAAGCCCAAAAGCGAAAACTCAAGTTTTTCTTTTACAAAAAACCCGTCATTGCATGAATAGAAGTTTCAAGTATGAAGCAGTCGGATCCACTCATTATTAATCCACTCAACCAAATCGAAAATGTTGATATCATAAAAGTAAGAAATACATGGATAGGGTGGTATAATGATGTAAGAAATGAGCTCTGACTCACTGATTATGAATATGATTCTCGCCTTGATAGAACTGCATTAGAGTGGTCAAACACCGCAAAAGAACAGTGATTTATATCACATAAAAGAAATCCAAACGATAGTTATTATGATTATTGGAAAATTGATGCCTGGTTCCAAGAACGCTGAATTGTTGCAAAAAATATCAACCGTATAACTCATACGGAAAATATTGGATATGGAACCTACTCTTGCAAAAAATCTGATTGTACCGATACACTTATAAATTCTATTCGAAGTACTTTTAATTTTTTCATGAGTGAAAAAGGGAAGCAATATGATGCACATTATAAGAGTATAATAAAAAAAGAGTTTCAATATATTGGCCTTTGAATTCGTATAGATCCAAAAGTAAATCGATATTACCTAACAGTTCATTATATTACTGACTTTAAATAAACCCTCATATATGAGGGTTTATTTTCTATTTTGTTTTCATTTCGTATATTCCATTCTTAACAACAATCTTGCCATCACGAATTCATCGTATGCGTTCTAAAAGTATATATGATACTCCATCTTGTTTGTTTTCTTTCCAAATTTTTTCAGCTTCATCATAATTTCATTGTACATACTGTTCAAATCAAAGCTCATACTGAATATACTTCTCTCGTACAATATTTGTATCTTCCTGGTATCCTACAAGCTCATAGATTTTTACTCATTCCGTTTTTCATTTTACCTGAATACAATCAAGTTTTCTACAAAAGAATGTATCTTTTACTTGCTCATAAACCGTTTCAGAAACACAAATATTTGTAGAATACTCTTTATTGACTCATTCCAATCGAGAAGAAAGATTTACTGTATCCCCGAGTACAGTGTAATTAAAGTGTTCCTTGGAACCAATATTTCCAACCATTACAACTCCAGATGCAATACCGATTCGAACAAGAATAGGGGGATATCCCTCTTTTTCCCATTTTTTATTCAACTCAATCAATCTTTTTTGCTGCTCAATCGCTGTTTTACAAGCAAGAAATGATGCATTCCTCAGTGATATAGGAGCACCAAAAAATCCCATAACAGCATCACCTATATATTTATCCAATGTCCCAGAATTATGTGTCAATATATCTGTCATTTCAGAAAGATATTCACTCATAAGAGGGAAAAGTGCTTTCGTTCCAAGCATTTCTGATATGGTTGTAAACCCAGCAATATCAGAGAAGAAAATAGTGAGATCTTTATCTTGTCATCCTAAGTCCAATAATTCTGGATTATCGGCAATTTGTTTTACAATCTCAGGCGAAATATAATGAGAAAAGGCATTTGTAAGATATCTTCGATTTCGATCGATGACAAAATATTTATAAAAATAAGAAACAAGAAAAGTAGAAAAAAGAAAGATAATATAAGAAAATATATTTATAATAAGGGCTTCTTGAGAATTTTTTATATTAAAATATGATAAGAAATTCTGTGCAAGCAATTCACGTGATGAAAAGTATAGAACCCCCAGAGAAAACATAAAAATAAGGAGACTAAAGAGGAAAGAATTAGAAAAGTAAAATACAGGTACAAGAAAAAGAAGAAGAATACATAGATAAAAATACTCCCGATAAATATGTTGATATGACAAAAAATGCTTTGAAATGAGTGCCTCAATCAGATATGCATGAAATTCCACTCATGGAATACGAAGATTTGGAATGATAGGAACAAAATATTCATCATGTATTAATGTTCACTTTTCTCAGACTAGTACAATTTTATTTTTAAATACTTCTCTTGGTATTTTCCCATCCAAAACATCAATAAGTGAATAATATTGAAAGGTTTCAGTTCAATCTCAAATATGGCGAAATGGAATAATAATTTCTCACTTTTCTGTGACTGGAATTTGATAGCGTGGATTAAATTGATAAAAATGCCTATCGATATGAAGGAATTTATCGAGCCAATCTTGTTTTGAATTATCAATAAGATATTTCCCAACTCACGAATCAGAAATTTTCTTACGATATACTGCCATTCAGAGGGTTTCAATAAGCTTTCATGAGTACATTTTTGCAGCCTCATATCGATCTCATACTCCATAGTGTGCAAGAAGTTGGATATTACCCCAGGTTCAAGAAGCATATTCAGGAAGCGGAAGAACTACCTCATTATTTACATCATCTCATAATTTTACTCACAACGAAACTAATGGATATGCTTTTTGTGCATCTCTTTGTAATGTATTTGCTAAAACATTTGCATCATGACTCTTATTTGCAAATACAATATCAAAACCAATAGATACCACTTGAGACTGCTCTAAATAAGCAATAAGATCTGTATAGACTTGTTTCGAAATGGTGAGATTTTTTGTTTCAAGTCATTCATTTAAGTTCCGAGTCTGGAGGATATCAAGGGTTCTATTATCGATTCCAATAATAATTACCGAAGTATCTTTTGTGGAGGACTTTATTCGTTCGGAATCTGATTGTGTTATATCTGTAGTGTTTATAACCGAAGGGAGGCTGTTGCTTCAAGTATACGAGTCTATACATATTTGGATTTCTTTCAGGGTCTTATTTCCAAGAGAACAACGTGTTTTTTGAGAAGAAAGTTCATAATCTCGATAATTTGTTATTGTTGCATTATCGCTCGTTGTACCAGAATTATCTTTCGAAAAATACGGATTCCCTCGATATGACCAATAATATTGCATATACTGCTCAATAGTATGATCTTTTCAACCAGAAGTAAAAAGCAGATACAAAAACCCATATACCGCCCAAACAAGGAGTCATATAATTCCTATATTTAAAAAATGCTTTGCGTTTTTCGAAAATCTCATACAAACAGAATTTATTCAATACATATATTGTAGCAGAGAGATAAAAATAACACAAGTAACGAGTCTATATTAGACTATATTTGCCACCTTCGGCAATAGGTTTTCATACGAAACAGTAGAGTTCTTATGGGTTTTTTATACAATGAATTCATCATATATCATTCTCATGCAATCATCTCGCTTTTATCTTGCATTGTCTCTTATACTCACTGCCTCAATTATTTACGGAGTTTCTGCTGTTTCTTGGCCAACAGTTGCACCAACTGGTGAAAAAGATGGCGGTTGGTTTACCAATCTCTTCAAAACAAAAGAACTCAGTGTCTCATGAAATGCCATCATCGAAGGAAATATTATGGTATGATACACGGGTGGAAGTGCAAAAATATGCCTCAATGGAAATTGTAATTTTATGGATGGTATAGACGTAAGTGGAAATAAAACGTGTTGGATGAGTGAGGCAGATGCAGCAGGTAAATGATGTCCCAATGGCTCCTACGTCTCCGCTATTAAAAAAGTGTGTGGTGATGGCTGAACCTGCAATACTCAAAGTGGAAGTCTTTGCCGTTTTTTTAATAATTCAAGTCCTCAAGCCCAAGCAATTACGCATGATGGTGATATGTGTACATGGACTCCAGGAGTCACTTATTTAGCTGTTAAATTCAATACTACTGGTCCCTATATTTCATACTTTTCATGAAATGTTCAAGTAAACACTGGTTGAACATTTACCAATGCTGCAAATTATATGATGCTCCAATCTGGAAGTATAGTAACAACAGGTCCATGATCTCGAGTAGCTCTTATATTTACGGATGATTCTATTATTCGACTCAATGAAAATACTCGTATCATACTGGTGTATGATGATACAAATACTGATGTCCAATTGGAAGAAGGGGAATTGTGGGCTCGTGTGCTTCGACCATTTACAGAAAATGCCATATTTACAGTAGAATCTTCTGATTTGGCTGTTTGAGTCCGAGGAACCTCATTGTATATGAAAAAAACAATCTGAGCTTGAGCGAATACGGAACTGAAAATTCTTGACTCTTGAGATACTCAAACAGGATCTATTGTTTCATATAAAAATACTACATGAACTTTTACTGTCAGTGGAATTATATATCCAGAGCAACAAGTAATGAATAATGCTACATATCCAGGAGGTATGGTATATGCATCAAACTCTCCAAATGCTAATGTGTACTCAATGAATGATTTTATTCGAGAAAGTACCCAAGAAGATATCGTTTATATGAGTACACTCCTTGAGAAAAAAACTATAAATACTTCCTATGAGAAACGCATGTTTTTAAAACTTCAAAAGGAAATTAATAATACCGTGCCACAACTGGATACATCCTATTACTGATCAGAAACAGGGAGCTTCTACACGGATTCAACTATCATATCAGCCTATGCGGGAGTTTCACGATATATGAATACTGACCTTCTTATTGATCTTTCTATACGAGAGTCAGCACTCAGAAATACCACATCTCCAACTGTTCGAACTAATATCATGAATACAACCCTTTCGCAAACTGCTCAATGAATCCTCAGTACGAATGTTGGAAGAATTATGTGATATTGTCTCCCTGGAAACTTTACTATATGAGGGAATCTTTGTGATATTATTCATACTGGTGTTACTGTAAAACAAGAAGAAGTATGCACAAATGGATGAACAATCAAATGAACAGGAACATGTCAGGCAGATGGAACTTGGAAGTTTTAAAAAATATTACTTTGTATAAATAATAACCCTTGATATATGGACAATCGATTTTTCCGATGAATTTCACTTGTATTCTTTATATGGACTGCTTGGTATTTGTGAGCTATGATGATGCCAACAGATCCAATAGGAGAAATACAGAATGGAAAGATGAGTAGTATACTCCGAACTCTTTGAATAGAAGTTATGGGGAATGCTGGTTTTTCTGGCAATCTGAGTATCTGAACTGGAAGTTCCAAACTCTGTCTCAATGGAAGATGTTATAATAATCAATCAGGAGTAAAAACCTGCTCCCTGACTCGAAGTGATCTCACTACAAAATGATGTCCACAAGGAACCTATTTATCTCATATAGGAACATCAACGGGTTCATGTCGATATTTTGATGATAATAGTCAAGAATCTATAGCCCTTTGAGCTTCCGGAAATCCATGTAACTGGTGAGTGACCTATCTTGCAATTAAATTCAATTCTTCACCACCATATATTACCAATATACAATGAGCTGTTCAAGTAAATACATGAGGAGTATTTATTCCAGGGAATCCATATGATGAACTCTATTCTGGTTCTGTAGTTGAGACAGCATGAGGTGGTTGAGTTGTTATTGTATTCGCTGATAATTCGATCATTCGACTCTGAGAGAATACTCGCATGATTCTCGTCTATGATGAGAGCAATACCACAGCAACACTCGAAACTGGAGAACTTTGGGCACGAGTACTTCGCCCTTTTACTCAGTGATCATACTTCACTTTAGAAACTGGAGATTTATCTGCAGGAGTTCGATGAACTTCTGTATATCTCAAAAAAGATATTGGACCAACAATTATACAGGTGATTGATTCTGGAGAGGCTGATATTACAAAGCAAGCGGTAAAGATACTCTCCAAAGCTACAAATACTACTTCGGATATTCTTCCTTGAAGTGATGGAAATGTTTCATCTGTTGGAACATTCTCAAAACAAAGTCTCACATCAAATATCTTTGATAATGAGTTTCTGAGACTCTCAATTAAGTCTGACATTAGTTATCTAAAGGAACTCCTCCTTTCTTGATCGCTCCAAACAGATATTCGTACAAAAATTACAAAAGAACTAGAAAATGCCATTCAAAGATGTAAAACATTCTCCAGTAAATCAATAAAAGATTCTGTACTCAAAAAATACTGAGATAAAACAACAAATTTGGAAGAATTTGGAAAAATACTTATTCGTGACCTTGCTATAGAATATATAAATAAATCATCCATAGAAGCGAAAAAGAAAAAAATATTAGTTACAAAATACCGTGATAAATCCAATTCTGAGGATTCTAACTTTCAACACAAACATACGGAAAACATAATATACCGAGGATCAACGGAAAGTACAGAAAACTTTATTAATATGTCAGCCGCATCAGCTTGAGCCATGGGTGCATGATGAGTAATATATAAAACAGGATTTACTTTATTTAGAAATGGAAGTGATTGTGCCACAAATATTGGACCAAAGGATGTTTCAAGTACATATTATAATGGAAAATGTTACTGAGCCGTAGAATTCGATGGGGCAGGAGCATATAGAATACATCTCTATACTTTTCCAAATATAGGAATAACTGTTTCAGATAATAGGGAACGTGCTGTGAGTGAATGGATACCTGTAACGGAGTGAATATCCAATATTCAACTTCCATGTGAAGCCTATCCAACAAATGCAGGAAAGTGTCATACTTGTATTTCTGCAAAATTAGAAAATGGATGAAATACCCTTGAAGTTCACCGTTATCGAGTAAAACTTTTTACTGGCTATTCTTGTAATTTTGGATCAAAAATTTCTGACTCTTGAGTAAATGAAGATTTTACTATTCCAAAAGAATAATCTCTCACAAAATAAAAATCCCACTAAGTACTTAGTGGGATTTTTATTTTGAATATGATGAAATTTCTATATATCAAGATTCGATACCTGTTTTGCCCTTGATTGAATAAATCTTTTACGAGGTGGAACATCTTCACCCATAAGCATTCGAAATGTTTCATCTGCCTTTTCAGCATCCTCAATAGTAACACGATACATCTTACGAACAGATGGATCCATAGTAGTTTCCCAAAGTTGTTCTGGATTCATTTCTCAGAGACCCTTATAACGTTGTACACCTTCTGTTGTGACTCCATATTCCTGAAGAATAGCGATCTTTTCTTCATCACTATAAGTATACCATACCTGTTTTCATTTTTGAAGACGATAGAGTGGTGGTTGTGCTATATAGATATGTCCATTATCTATAAGAGGTCGAAAATATCGAAAAAAGAATGTGAGTAGCAACGTTCGGATATGGGCGCCATCAACGTCCGCATCGGTCATGATAATAATTCGATGATATCGAAGTCGAGACATATCAAAGGAATCTCCTATGGAAGTTCCCATGGCAATAATAAGATTCTTGATTTCACCATTTGCATAGACTTTATCAATTCGAGCCTGCTCTGTATTGAGAATTTTTCCTTTTAAAGGAAGAATCGCCTGTATTTCACGATCACGTCATTGTTTTGCACTCCCACCCGCAGAGTCACCCTCTACGATATAAAGTTCACTTTTTGAAGGATCTTTACTTGAACAATCAGCCAACTTTCCAGGAAGAGTCATTCCTTCAAGTGCTCACTTTCTGATAATAGTATCACGAGCATTTCGAGCAGCTGCACGAGCACGAGCAGCAAGGAGAGATTTTTCAATCATGGCCTTAGCAATTCGTGGATTCTCCTGAAGATATTCATACAACTTCTCAGAAAATACCTTATCAACGACTCATTTCGTTTCAGGATTTACAAGCTTTTCTTTTGTCTGTGAACTAAATCTTGGCTCTGGTACTTTTACAGACACCACTGCGCATAACCCCTCGAGTACATCACTACTTTCTAAGTTTGTATCTTTTTCTTTGAGGATCTCTTGTTCACGAGCGTATTTATTAATCGTTCGAGTTAAAGCTGTCTGAAAACCAGCCATATGCGTTCCTCCATCCGTTGTAGTAACATTATTTACAAAGCTAATAATACGCTCGCTATAATCATCCTTCTTATATTGAAGAGCAATCTCAACTTGAATATCATCTAAATTTTTATCAACGTAAAATATCGTATCACCTATTACTTCCGCTCAGCGATTCAAATGATGAACATATGACTGAATACCTCACTCAAAGAAGAAGCGAAAATGTTCATCAGTAAATTCATCATGCAAAGTAAGCATAATACCCTTTGTAAGATATGCTTGTTGACGAAGACGAGTACGAATTGTTTCGAAATTAAAAATCACTGTCGTGAACATCGTTGCATCTGGCCAAAAACGAACGACCGTTCCATGTTTTTGTGTTTTTTCTCCTGTTTCAGCAACTTGAGCATCTGGGATTCAGATATGATATACCTGTGTATATATTTTTCCATCCTTATGAACCCATACCTGCATTTTTGTGGATAATGCATTTACTACGGAAGCACCAACACCATGAAGTCATCATGATACCTTATATCCGCTTTCTTCACCTCAAAATTTTCCTCACGCATGAAGAACAGTCATTACGGTTTCAAGGGCTGATTTTCCTGTTTTCTGATGAATATCAACTGGAATTCAACGTCCATCATCTTCTACCGATACGGAACCGTCACTATGAAGTGTTACTATGATATTTTTTGCATATCCAGCCATCGCCTCATCGATTGAATTATCGACAATTTCCCATACAAGATGATGGAGTCATTGTTCGTTTGTTTCTCCGATATACATTCATGGACGTTTGCGTACTGGTTCTAGTCATTCAAGAACCTGGATATTACTCGAGTCGTAGTTATTGCCTGAAGAAGACATGGAAAGAAATCAGCTAAGAAATAAATCCTATAAAAACATAGAATATTAGCGATGATTATATAAAAAATGACGAGAAAGTAAAAATTTTCTCGTCAATATTATAGTATTTATTGGTTTTCTCTCGAAACTACAAGCGCATGATACCAGTAAGATAATCACTTCCTGAAAGTTCTTCATCAGGATTTTCTTCAATAAAAGAAAGGAGGAATTCTCGGAGTTCCACAACATTCACTTCTGGAGTTAATCGAAGATCAATCTGAGAAAAGACATCTTTCTTGAGATGAAGACGTAGAAAAATTGGAGTATTGCTATGGGAAAGAATGGAAAACTGTGCAATTTTTGAGAATTCATAGAAGGTATTTGCTACTTGAATTCATTCTTCATTTACATCAACCGATACCTCTGGAGCAGAGTTGTTTTCAATAAACATATATACTCCTACAAAAAGAAAGGCAGCAATAGACATTACATACATCTGTATAACAAGACCATAAATAACAATCACCAATGTAACCATGATAGCTAGAAGATACCAGGTAGGAGATTTTTCAACTCGGGTAGCAAATATCCAATGAAACATATTATAAAAACAAAAAATACTATTATACTTGTCCAGAAGTAATTTCTACAAACTTTTTAACAATAAACCAGGCAGATATTGAAATGGCAAAACCAATAATTCCTGCAGTGATTGTTTTTTTTCATTCTTCATGGTTATTACTCCCAAAGGCACCAGAATGAAGCTGCATCTTTACAGCTCAATAGATAATAACCACTACTGCAATAGCACTTGCAAAATATAAGAAGAAATCAGTAACACCCACGATAACCACTGGAATATCACTAAAAGAAAAATCACCGGAGCGCAATTTTGAATCACCGGAACTTAATCATAAAATAGTTGTTGTATCTGCAGCTAGGGAAATATGAGTAATTGATGTGAGTACTATTCACACAAGAGAGAGAATGAAATTCATCATAAAAAATATCTTTATTTATTCAAGTATACCATAGAGCAAAGGAAAAACAAAATTTTTGCATGAGTTTTGCGTTTTTTCGTGTTTTTTATATAATTCGCACCAATACGCTGAAGATTACACTTCACCGGTTTTTTTGTTTTTTCTTTCTATTTATGAAAATTCCTCTCTCATGGATATCTATGTATGCAGATATCTGAGCTCTCCAAGAAAAAGAAGGCTCTAAAAAACTCGCACATCTTTATTCAATCCATACTGCAGAAATCGAAGCGATTGAAGAATATTTCATCGATAAAGTAGTGATTGGAAAGGTGATTTCTTGTGAAAAACATCCAGACTCTACAAAACTATCCATTGTTCAAGTGTCTATCTGAGAAGGGGAACCGGTTGTTATTCTTACTGGGGCGGCTAATATAGTAAATGCAACCTATGTTCCTGTAGCATTGGTTTGAGCAATTCTCCCTGGAGATTTTACGATTACTCCTAGAAAAATGGCAGGGATGGAAAGTTCTGGAATGATATGTTCCATTGATGAACTCGGATTAAGCAATGAAAGAGCAGAAGGGATTCTAATACTCGAAGAAATCTGGGAAAAAGACCTTCTTGAATCTATGGTTGGAAAAAGCTTTTTTCATCTTCCTATTATGATTCCATGACTCCATGGAAAACGTTTTCAAACTCCATTACAGGATACAGTATTTGAAATTGATAATAAGTTTATCACAAATCGTCCTGATCTCTTCTCGGTACATGGAAATGCTCGCGAGTTTCATGCTATATTTGATGTCCCTTTCACTCCATATTCCACTTTCGAGAAAATTTGTTGTCCAAATACACTGAATACCCAAATTCTAACAGATAAGGTTCTATCATATCATCTTATGACCTTTGAGGATATTACTGTCTGAGATTCTCCATTTTGAATTCAGATTATAATGCACCGAGCAGGGTTATCTCCAAAATTTGATATCGTAGATATTACAAATGTCATCATGACAGAACTTGGTCAACCTATGCATGCATTTGATACTGATAAGATAGAGGGGGATATTGTCGTTCGAATGGCGCGAGAATGAGAAACTCTCCTTGCTCTCAATGATATAAGTTATACACTTTCATCTTCCGATGTTGTGATTGCGGACGAGAAAAAAGTTCTTGCTATTGCAGGAATTATAGGAGGAATGGAGAGTGCTGTTTCCCGAGAAACAACTCGTATATCTTTTGAATCTGCATGTTTTGATCCTGTATCAGTTCGTCTTACTGCGCAACGACTTTGAATTCGAACCGATGCGTCTACTCGATATGAAAAGTCTCTCGATCCACTTCTTGCTAATATCGCCTGTACTCGTGTAATAGAATATATGAAATTTCTCGGGAAGAAAACGCAACTTTCAGGAGCTTCCTTATACCTTGCGCCCAATGCTAAAAAAGACATAACAATACAAGCGACGTATGAATTTATCAATTGGAAAACAGGGGTAGTCATACCAAAAAAATCGGTATGACTCATCTTAAAACGATTGGGATTTTGATATAATGATATGAATGAATCTTTTGAAGTGACTGTTCCATCTTGGAGAGCTACAAAAGATGTAAATATAAAAGAAGATATCGCTGAAGAGATTGGTCGTATCTATGGATATGAACAAGTTCCTCATATTCCACCTGTAGGAGATTTTACGATTGCACGCAATAATACTGACATTACTCTCAGAAATAAAACAAACGCATATTTTTCAAATCATTGATGGCATGAAGTATATAATTATTCATTTTCAAATGAAGATCTCGATACTCGTATTGGTTTTTCAGATACTGAAAATGCTATCCGTATCCAAAATGCCTTTAATGTAGAATATACCCATATGCGTCGGTCTATGGCAGTAAGGCTCTTAGAAAATATACGAGAGAATATTCGTCATGCAGATTCTTTCGGGTTCTTTGAAATCGGAAAAATATTCCAAAAAGAGGAAGTAAAATTTCATGAAAAAAAGATGCTTGCTGGTATTGTTGTCGGATCAAATCTCAATTCTCTCCGAAAATTATTGGAATGATATCTCCGATGAGTTACAGGAAATAGTTATATACATATCGAACAGGGAAACGCAGGAAATGGATTATTTCATCCAGGTGCATCAGGAACATATATTATAAATGATACTTCTATTGGAAAATTCTGACACTTGCATCCAAGTGTTCTTGAATCATTTAATATTCCAGAAAGTAGTCTCTACTTTGAAATAGAATACGAGACGCTTCTTTGATTTTTTCAGGAAAAAGAAGTTGTATTTTCTCCGATTTCTCGTTTTCAATCAATTCCTCGTGACCTCAATTTTATTCTTCCTTCTCATACTCCAACTGGACATATTGCTCGTTCTATTGATGCAATACATCCTTGGATTCATGATGTTCAGGTGGTAGATACATACGAGGATGATAGTAAGATAGGAAAATGAAAGAAATCTATCACTTTTGCCTTTGTTCTTCAAAATCATGATGGCACTATTAGTGATAATGAGGCTATGGAAATACAAAATACTATAATCGATACTATGAAACAAGATGGATACGAACTAAGAAGTGTGTAATATCCCTTTGGTTTTTGCTTTTGAACAGAAAATATGGTAGACTTTGTATAAATCTACCATATTTTTTATGTCTTCCATACTTCCATTATTTCATACCCTCCTGAAAGAAGCTATTGATGCGGAAATTCCTGATATCCACATTAAAAGTGGACATCGACCTTTCATGAGAAAACCAAACGGAGAAATCGAAGAAATAGCAGATTTTCAAATCTTAAGCCAAGAAGATATTGAATATATTATCGTTGAGATGACTGGGGAAAAGTGAGTCAAAGATTTTGTAGCAAATCTCGAAAATGATTTCTCTTACAAATTCAATGAGGAACGTTTTCGTGTGAATATCTACCATGATTCACATGGATATAGTATTTCTATGCGTCATATCATGGAGAAGCTTCCTGAACTTATCGATGTTGGTATCGATGAACAACTCACAAAAACTCTGCTTCATAAAGAAAAAGGGCTTATTCTTGTTACCGGACCTACTGGCTCAGGAAAATCGACAACCCTCGCAGCAATGATACGATATATTAATGAAAACTTTCGAAAACATATTATCACCATAGAAGATCCGATAGAATATAATTTCAAAAATGAAAAATCACTCATCAATCAACGAGAAGTAGGAAGCCATACACATTCTTTTGCAAAAGCAATGCGATCTGCTCTTCGTGAAGATCCTGATGTTATTATGGTAGGAGAAATGCGAGATCCTGAAACCATTGCTGCAGCTCTTACACTTGCAGAAACAGGACATATCGTACTTTCAACACTCCACACCAACGATTCTGCACAATCGATTGATCGTATTATTGACTCTTTTCCACCGAGTCAACAATCACAAATACGTATGCAACTCTCTCTTTCATTGAATGCGGTTATTAGTCAACAACTGATTCCAACGATTGATAATACAAAGCGTATTATGGCTCACGAAGTCCTCCTCAATACAGATGCGGTGAGAAATACTATCTTACAATGAGCTACACATCAACTCTATTCTGTTATAGAACTCTCAAAACAAGATGGAATGATTTTGATGGATCAGTATCTTCTTATGCTATTGCAGCGAAATATTATCAGCCGAGAAACTTTCTTATCATTTATTCGTGATAAAGATCTTATAAAAGTTATTTAGTGTATGCAAGAAAAAAGCACTCCTCACATACTCGAAATAAAAGAATTTGAAAATCCTATTCAACAGGAGGTAAATAAACTGAAACAAACGATTTCAGCCTTTTCTGTATTTGCATTTATTGAAAAATTCGATGAACGTTTCAAGAAAAAAAAGAAGATTCTTTCAAAGGGGGAAATCCTCTTTGAGCCTGGTCAAAATCCATATCTCTATATTATAATATCTGGAACTCTCAGTATTATTCGAGGTACTGAAAATGGGGGTAAAAAGGAAATCTGACGTGCATATGCTGGAAGTTTTATTGGTGAAGGAATTTTGTTCTGACAAGACATAAAAACAGTTGCTGCCAGTGTTCTTACTGAACAAGCAACGATTCTAAGACTCTCCAAAGAAGATATTGCAAAAATCGAAGAACTCGATCCTGCACAAGCAATTGATTTTTATAAAAATATTCTCCTAAGACAAACCAATGAACGACTCCTTGATGCAGGAAAAGAACTCGCTGATATCTATGAGCTTACCAATATTCTTTCCGAAAAATCAAAAGACGGCGAAGATGGCTTCTATGATATTATGAAATCAATTGAACAAACACTTTGAGTTGATTCGATTCTTTTTATCGAAACACATCCATTCTTAAAAGATTTTTCCTCTCTTCGATACGACACAAAAAAGGGAAGCACTCCTATCTCGGAAAGATTCCAAGAAATTCCTCCTGAAAATATGAAAGAATACACCCTATCCGACAAAACCACAGTCATACCACTTGAATTAAAGACAGGAAATACCATTCAATGATACTTTCTTATGAGGAAGAAAGGAAAAACGTTCAAAGATGACCGAGTACGAATTGCAAAAAATATTGCACCCGTACTGTGAGCTATCGTCTCGGCCAATAAGCAAACGAGGGATCAGAAGTACTTAGAAAGGAAAAATACATAATATGTATTGACATATTATGTATATAACTTAATATATTAATATTCTTCATTGGAGGTTGAAATCATGAAAAAATTTGCAGCTCCGAAAGAACGGCTTATCCAAGAATGGGGGGAAAATTTCCTTATTCAGGAAGCATTTGAAATTCTTTGTATGAGTGCACGGAAACGTGCAAAAGTATGGAAAGAGGGAAAATATCATCTTAGTACATGGGTCGTACTTTTGGTTCATGTAAAAGGAAAGTATGCTCTTTCCAAGAATCTCGGGGGAAAAGTTCGAGTCGAGAACAATCAACTGCTCGGCATCTAAATTTCCATGAGATATATGCTTCATACAAAATACTCGCGAGTACAGAATCTGTACTCGCTTTTTTAAACTATTTTATCTTGCTATCAATGACAAAATCATATAATCAATCCATATTTCTTTTTCGTTATCCTATGGACTTTCTTATGTGATTTATCATTATTGCCGTTTGAGTGCTTATTATCTATTTTAGAAATGCCATATACTCATGGACGGGAGATTGGGGATGGGCCACACAATATCTATGAGCCAATGGAACTATGAATGCGCTTGTGCTCATCTGAGCTATTCTTATATTTTTCGGAACGAGTTATCCATTTTGAGGTCTAGATACAAAAGGATGAATCCAAAACCAATCAACCACTTCTGAATCACGTTCTCAAAATCCATAATCTCAATCTCATGCATCTTCTTAAATGAGCACTCCTTGCTCTTTGTCTTATTTTTTCAACTACCCTTTTTGCAAAAGAAAGGGATTATTCAGATATACATACCTATAATCCAAAAACACTGAGTATTCCATTAACTCAAGACCGATTTGCTATCATATATTACAATATCATAGCAAAAAATGAATGAGTTCCAAAAAGTTACCGATATATCACTCCTTCTTATAAAAATATTGATCCACAGAGTGAACTCTATAGGGCAATACAAAAAGGGATGTATATGAATTTTGATACAAATGGTGGAAAAATATTTCCATCTAAAACACTTGTAACAGAAGATACATTTGCCTTTTTAATTAAGCGACATCTCCATGTAGATATTAATTTTCAACAGGGGAAGAGGCTCACAGCAAAACATCTTATAGAAACACTTTGAGCACTATACCAAAAAGATACTCCCGAGACAGAATCAGTAGAGATTTCAGATGATGAAAAATTTCCGTTGTTGAATCAAATATATTCACGCTTAAAAAATGACACACTTACATTTACCGGGAATACTTCTATCCTCATAGATGGGGCAATTCAATGAATGAGTAAATCAATCAATGATGCCTATACGACCTACTTTCCACCTGTTGAAAATAAGGATCTTTCTGAACAGCTCTCAGGAAATTTTGAGGGGATTGGTATCCATCTCGATGAACTGATCCATGATACCTCTATAAAAATAATTGCTATTATTCCTGGATCTCCAGCAGAAAAGTCATGACTCATATCAGGAGATGAAATATATAGTATAGATAGCTATAATATACAAAGTGGAACTACTATTCGTGATGTTATTTCCCGAATCAAATGACCAAAAGGCACTCCAGTTACTCTTAAGATTCAAAGAAATGGAATACTTCGTAGTATTACTATAGTACGCGATACTATTACTATAGAGAATATTACCTATGAACGAATCTGAAATAATACTTCCTATGTTCGGATTCTCCTATTTTCACAAGGAATAGCAGAAGCTTTCTCGACTGTTATGCAGGCAATAGTATATGATAATCCTGAAAGGATCATATTTGATTTACGAGATAATCCTGGTGGATCCCTTGATGATGTCACCTCTATGCTTGCATACTTTGTTCCAAAATGAGAACGAATCCTTCAAATTCGATATAAAAACTCAACTTCCGATATACTTTCCACTCAAGCAAAAGCAATTCAGCTAGAAGGGAAGAAAATAATCCTCCTGATCAATGAATGAAGTGCTTCAGCTTCTGAAATATTTGCATGAGTTCTTCGAGAATATAATACACAAGCAAAAGTTATATGAACAAAATCCTATGGAAAGGGGAGTGTTCAGAATATTGAATCCTATACAGATGGATCGAGCCTGAAGTATACAATCGCAAAATGGTATACAGGAAAGAATCTTATAAATGTATCTTGAATAGGACTCTCTCCTGATCTCCTTATTCCTTTTGATGGAAATATGTACCAAAGTAGTCACTATGATAATCAACTTGAACAGGCGAAAAAGGAATAATAAAAATCCTCTGGTATACCAGAGGATTTTTATTACTTCATACTCAGGAGTTTTCCTTCTTTAAATTCAGGAACCTCAAAATGAAGTCGTTCAATGAGTCGATCATATATATAATAATCCTCATCTTTTGTATGGAGGGTAAGCTGATTTTTTCCGAGTCCATTTTCAAATGGAGCTACTGAGAGTGATTCAATATTGAGTTCCATCTGATAAAGTACTTCAGTGATTTTTCTCAATACCCCAAGCTTGTCCTCTACTACAATCTCGATGATAAAAGTAACTCCATGCTGTGGTACATTTGACCAACGAGAAGGGATACATCGATCAAGATCTCCCTGGATAATACTTTTACAGTCATATCGATGTATCATAACTCCATTATGTACAACATAGGCAACAATTCTATCCTTCGATGTTTGTGTACAGCAGAGTGCAATCTTATATGGAATATCTCGTTCTCAACCAATGATAATTGAATCATCAATCTCCTGTTGAGTCTCAGGAGTTCATTTTGAAACAACCGGTGTTCCTTTCTTTGGAGGTATAACCTGAACAGGAAGGGTACGTTCTCATAAAGAGCGTAAGGCATCATCATGGAGGGCACGAAGAATAGAACTTGGTTTTCTTGAGAGATTTCCTATTTGAACAAGTACATCCTCTTTTTGCTTGGTATCAAGCATATGTCCATCAAGATTACGAAGGATAGATAAATCCTTATCCAATACTCTTCCATAGTTATGTTCCAAATATGAATTCAATATAAAGCGCCCCTTATCAATCAATTCATCTCGTTGTTCACGATTAATAAACTGTCGAATAACATCTCGTGCTCGGGAAGTTTTTACAAATGAAAGCCAAGATGGGCTTGGAGATCGGTTTTTATCGGTCACTATTTGAACATTTTCCCCATTACGAAGATGATAATCCAAAGGAACCACTTGTCCATTTACCTTTGCAACTATCATATGATTTCCCAATTCTGAATGAATTGCATAGGCAAAATCAATAGGAGATGAGCCCTTCGGAAGGGTAATGATATCACCATTAGGAGTGAAAACAAATATCTGATCAGAAAATACACTCACTTTCATTTCTGATAAAAATTCTTGTCATTCATTCACATTATCAAGAATATTCTTAATTGTTCGCACCCAGTAGGTATCATTTGCAATCACTGATTTTCCAGTTTCAGAATATTCAAAATGAGCAGCAATACCAATCTCTGCCTGTCGATGCATATCAGGCGTACGAATTTGAATTTCTGTTGGTTGATTTCGAAATTCAGGAAAAATACCAACTACACTCGTATGGAGACTTTGATAGCCATTTTCTTTAGGGAGAGCAATATAGTCTTTAAATCTTCTTGGAATTGGAGTCCATGAGTTATGAATCATTCAGAGAATCTCATAACAATGAGGAATATTGTCAGTAATAATGCGGATGGCAAATAAATCATACAAATCACTCACATGTTCATAATTTTTTCGCTCCATCTTTTTAAAGATACTATATGGAGATTTTATTCTATATGAAATATCATGAACCGTTAATGTGTCTTTGATGAGTTCACGAATAAGATCTTTTGCCTTTGTAACAAAAAGATTTTGCTTATCACGAAGTTCATCCAACTCAGATTGAATTTTTTTATATTCTTCAGGGTATAAAATTCGAAAACACTGAGTTTCGAGTGCTTCTTTAAACTCAAAAATACCAAGCCTATCAGCAATAGGTGCATATACATTCAGAGTTTCGAGTGCTATACGTTCTCTCTTTACCGGATCTGGATGGAATTCGAGCGTACACATATTATGGTATCGATCTGCCAATTTTACCAAAACAACTCGCAAATCATCCACCATAGCAAGTAACATCTTGCGCAAACTTCAAACAGTACGCTCTTCTCCACGATATCGAATAGTAGAAAGCTTCGTTAGTCCTTCACAAATAGCTGCTACTTCAGATCAGAATTCCTTTGAAATATCTTCAATTGTAAAATCCGTATCCTCCGCAACATCATGAAGAATACAAGCCTGTATAGTTACAAGATCAGGCTTTAACATCAAAAGATATTCTGCAGCACGGACCGGATGAACGATATATGGATTTCCACTTTTTCTCATCTGTCCATCATGTGCTTTTTTAGCAAATTCATATGCTCTCCAAAGTGCATCATGTACCATCTCGTGTGGTACAGTTTTCATATATCCACACGTGCGTTCAACAAGAACATCAACCATTGCATCAATTTCTGATATATCACCGATTTGAAGGAGGGGATTTTTTTCCATAGTACAAGTAAGGTATATGCTCTCAGTATACCGAAAAAGTCCTCAAAATAAAAAAATAGGACTATTGACAAATTGATAGTATGTCTATATAGAATCTTCTGCAAACATTCGGAGTGTACGAATCATATTTTTTGCAACTTCTTGAGCCCCATCTCAGATAACTGAACCATTTGGAATTTTTCCATTTCTCACCCCAACTGCGATAATAATCTCACTCTCAGAAGCGGCAGCTTCTTTTGCATACAAAAGCACATCCTCATGTATGAGTACATCAGCCTCATACACCATTTCTATATTGGTTGTTACAGTTTCTTCAGTAAGGGCAGGGGTTCAGAAAACAACAATTCAACCAATAGACAATCCAGTAGAATCAACCAAATAATCAGCTTGTTCATTATATCGAGTAAGAAATATAGGATTCTTTGCAAGAATATCACGATTTTCTTTTGTAATTTCAATTTGCTCGACCGATGCATCATATCCAAAAAAAACATTCGGAAATATAACATCCCCAATCTGATGTTGGTAACTAATAGAGGTTCCAAGATAGGGAATAAAAATATGGTTTGGAATAAAGTTCTCACGAATCCAAGAGACTAATGAAATATTTCCTGAGAGTTCAGAATACACCAATATCCATGGTCACTTCCGATAGACATGACAAAATCTATTTTCCTCTTGGATTTTCTCCATTTGCCAAACATTTACCACTTCATCACGAATAAGGGAATCATGGGTTAATATAACATGAATCATAATTTGATTTTAAAAACAGAAATGTATTATAGTGATGGAAGTTATTTTTTCAAATCCGTTTCATATGCCGTCATCTCCACTTGCTATTATACTCATACTCTTTCTCTGAGTTCTGATTGGATTTATATTGTGAAAATTCCTTCGTTCAAAATCCATAAAAGAAGAACGATCCCATGCAGTAAAACAATCCCGAGCCACTATCTTATGAGAGATATATGAGAAAATACTCCCATCTCTTCAAGGATTTCCGTATGCACCAAAGGATATGGTATTTCTCGGAAAATGATGTGACTATATCGTTCTTGATGGGCTTTCAGAATGAAATCTCCGTGAGATTATTTTTCTTGAACTCAAGAGTTGAAAAAGTCAGCTCAATAAGAATGAGCAGATGATTCGAGAAACTCTACAGAAAAAACGAGTACGTTACAGCGAATACAGAATTTGATTGCGATAATTTGTTTTTTTATAAAAAAATCTATATACTAAAACAAAAGAATTCATTTTTCATCAACTATGCTCCTTCTTTCAACCAATTCACTCAATGGATACTGACTTCATAAAATTTTTATGATGGCAAAAAAGGCAGGATTTTTCGGAATCGATCTCAGTATGTCTGCAACAGAATATGATACTCAAGATGCGGAATATATCCGAACCCTTGAAACCATTACTGGCATTAAAGTAAAAAGTATTACTGCATATGAACGAAAAATGACCGAGGAAATCGTTGATCAGATTATGAAAATTGCCATTTCACTCGATGTGAAAACAGTAAATTTTTATCCCCCGCATCGAAGCGATAAAAATAAAGAATGGTTCTGAGAACATCTCGCCTGAGTACAAAAAAAATATCCAAATATTAAGATCTGTGCAATCAATGCGCCACCAAAAACCATTCTCTTTATTATATCAGAATATGGAGATGCCCGACCAGAGATTATTAAGAAGATAACTGGAAATACAGCACTCTCTATATCAAATGTTGATCCATCGAGCGGAATTGACCTGATGAAAACATTTACTATTCTCGGAAATTCTATACAACATATCTATTTATCTGATAAGAAGGAAGAGAAGGAAGGGGTATTCTTCTGAAACGGAGAAATGCCAATCGAAAGTCTTCTTATCAAACTCAAAGAACTCTGATATAATGGAACTTTTTCGATATCACTCAATCCAAAAGAACTCCTTGTCTGAGATGATGACAAAGTAATTCGAAAACTCCAAGATGCACAACGATATTTCGAAAAATACTTTCATGTATAATAAAAATCCTGAGAAATTCTCAGGATTTTTATATGTCGTATCGAATGTATATCTAGTTTTTTCCGAACAATTTAATTGCTCGGAGCTTATCCTCAATAGTAGACTGAATATCAAGACGATCTCTCAAGAAAATAATTCCTTTCTGAGAAAGAATAGATATAACGAGTTTATCATTGTACTCAAGACGATCTGTAAAATCTTCCAGGGACATAATAGCGTATTTTACCTTCTTTCCAAAAAATGTTTTCTCAAGAAAATTATTGAATTCAATCTTATCAAGCTCACCAATAATAAATATATCTACTATATTATTGGATCCTTCTTCACGGAAGTTAAGAACACTCTCAGAAATAGTTACAAGATCAAGATTTTTTCTTCCCTTAAAGAACTCTTTAATCGGATCAAGGACGTTATAGGTTTTCAAAAAAATCTCTATAAGCTCATTATATATAAGACAAGACTTATTCATGGTGTAGTATTTTTTCTTATTCTCCTCATGAGAACGGAGAATTCATAATGCCTCAAGATTAATGAGCTCACGACGAACAGAATTGATTTGTTCACCAATATCCCTACAGAGTTCACGAATAAAAAAACCCGTGTTATTTTTTGATATTACCTCTTCGATAACAAGCTTTTCAAGAAGCTTCATACGACATCGTGATCAGAAGAGTTTAACAAGATCGAGACTCATATATTTTACTGCATAAATAATGTATTCATTATACAAAACCATACTATAAAAGCAAGAAAAATTCAAAAATCATACCTAGACTCTTATGAAACAGGGAATTAATAAGTGTTCAAGCCAAAAAGT
>ERZ1034363.341-NODE-341-length-33309-cov-3.380326_pt1 | contig 33309 bp, 26 predicted proteins | sample MGYA00520616_ERZ1034363 | MGnify/ENA primary metagenome ERZ1034363 (study PRJEB33736, sample SAMEA104284506) | Azolla filiculoides | biome: Urban; feature: Water surface; material: Ditch water | place: Netherlands | collected 2015-10-28 | depth 0-0.1 m ... | reverse complement strand
GGGCCGGCTTGTTCGTGATAGGAGTATCTTCTGCTGGGGCCGCTGATAATGTCTGCTCTATCGTTTTTACCGTTTCAGTAGCTTGTATTAATGGTGCTATTGGCTCAACGGGTTTTGCTGTTTCGACTGGGTTAGTCTTAGCTAAAGGCGTTTCAATGGATTCTGGATTGCCCATATCTGCATTATTCAGAATGTTAGACAAAGGATCCTTCAGTGGATAAACATCAAGGACTAAACGATGTTTGTATTGCCCAGCTGGTTGTAAAGTGAAAATCTTAGGATTCACTTCTACTTTTAAATCGATTACAACACGTACTGTACCTGGCTTAAAGTTGGCGACACGCACTTGTTGAATGTAAGGGTCGGATGGTGCAATAGCTGTAGATAAGGCTTTGATATTTGCATTGAGATCTATGCCCTCAAGATCTAAAACTAAACGATCTGGATTTTTAAGAATGGTGATTTTCTGATTAATTTCAGAGGTGGCCTCTATCGTTAACCTTGTGTAATCAGCAGCTGGCCAAACACGTGAAGCAGTGACAGTTGTTACAGCATGAGCAACAAAACTCACAAACATCATTAAGCTAATTAAAAGCGCTCTAAACATTTTTTTCCTACTATTGTATTTGCAATATATTTAATTTCTCGACCAAGATCTTTAACTTGAATAAAAACATCAATATCTGGCTGTGGAATAAGATTCCCTGCTTTTTCAGGCCATTCAATCATGCAAATTGAGTTCGCATTGAAATAATCCCTAAATCCCGCAGCCTCCCACTCTTCTTCATCAAGAAATCGATACAGATCGAAATGATAAAAATTGATAGGATAGCTTTTCAAACTCACTTGATAAGGTTCAACAAGTGTATAAGTTGGGCTTTTAACCTTGCCCACATAATCCAGCTTACGCAATAGACCTCGGACTAACGTAGTCTTTCCAGCACCCAAATCTCCATGAAGGTATACAGTTAACCCTACATCTAAAATACCTGCGAACTTTGCACCTTCATCAAGTGTTGCCTGCTCATCTGCCAAAGCTAGTGTAATATCTTGTGTCATATGATTTCTACGCTAAACAACCTTAAATCTGCAGAAGAACTTCAATCCTTGGCGAGCGATATTAAAAGCTGGGGCAAGACGCTCGGATTCAGTGCGGTGGGCATTACCGATACCGATTTGTCCGGATCTGAAGCGCAATATCAAAAATGGATTGAAAAAGGTTTTCATGGTGCCATGGATTATATGGCAAAACACGGACATAAGCGTAGTCAACCAAGCGAATTAGTGCCAGGAACGATACGTGTTATTTCTGTCCGCATGGATTACATTCCTCCAGAAACAAGAGATAGTGAAAGCGTTTTAAATGATGGCGCATCAGCCTTTATTTCACGCTATGCAATGGGGCGTGACTATCACAAGGTTTTACGTAATCGATTACAAAAACTTTGTGAGCGCATTCAAGAAGAAATTGGCGAGTTCTCTTATCGAGTTTTTACTGATAGCGCACCGGTATTAGAAGTAGCACTCGCTGAAAAAGCTGGCTTGGGCTGGCGAGGCAAACATACGCTATTGCTATCTCGAGAAGCGGGCTCTAATTTCTTTTTAGGTGAAATTTATACAGACTTACCACTACCTGTGGATGATGCTGTAGGCAATCATTGTGGCACATGCCAAGCTTGCATTGATATTTGCCCCACCCAAGCCATTATTGCCCCATATCAATTAGATGCGAGGCGTTGCATCTCTTACTTAACGATAGAGTTAAAAACAAGTATTCCTGTAGAGTTCAGACCGCTTATTGGCAATAGAGTTTATGGCTGTGACGACTGCCAATTAGCCTGCCCATGGAACAAGTTCGCACAACTCACTGAACAAGAAGATTTTCACGTAAGGCATGGCCTGGACGATGTTTTGCTCGTGGATTTATTCAACTGGAACGAAGCAACCTTCAATGAAAAAATGGCTGGAAGTGCCATTTATCGAATAGGTTATGAGCAATGGTTGCGCAATATTGCAATAGGCCTAGGTAATGCACCAAGCACACCCCAAATCATTAATGCCTTATTAAGTCGCCAGCATGAGGCTTCTGAAATGCTGAGAGAGCATGTGGCTTGGGCATTACAACAGCATGGCATCACGGTATAATTCGCCAACATTGATGACTTAAAGTCTAAAAACATGACTGAATCAACATTCAAAAAACTCTCATATGCGCTGTTTGGCGCCCTCGCTATTTTTATATTGCTGACATTTAAACAATATGGAATAAGTAATGATGAAAATGTGCAGCATGTTTATGGACAGCTTTTATTAAAATTCTACGAATCTGGATTTACAGATCAATCAGCTTTTACTTACAAAAATCTTTATTTGTACGGTGGTTTTTTTGATTTAATCGCAGCAAGCTTAGAGCGAATCTTACCTATGTGGGTGTGGGATATTCGCCACCTGCTCTCTGCTATTTTTGGTTTTCTTGGCATTATTGCTGTATATAAAATTACAAAAGAACTCGCTGGCGAGCGTTCGGCATTCTTTGCGATCCTGTTACTCAGCCTAACAGGGGCATGGTCTGGCGCTATGTTTACCCATACCAAGGACATTTCATTTGGCGCTTGCATGGCATGGGCCATGTATTACACACTGCTGATTGCTAAACATCTTCCTCGCGTCCCTTTGAATTTAAGCGTTAAATTAGGAATCGCCATAGGCTGTGCATTGGGATTACGTATTGGCGGCGCTTTCGCTGTTATCTACCTTTTCATACTAGTGTTTCTTGGCGTTCTTCTTCAGACAAATACATTCAAACAAAAATTAGAATACGGCTTTAAAAGCGCAACTGGCCTAATTCCAGCAGGCATCACTGCATTTTGTTTAATGATTCTATTTTGGCCTTGGGCAATCATGGGAGCTGACCATATCCTGATTGCGGCAAAATCCTTCTCTCACTTTGCTTTCAATATGGACACTTTGGTTAATGGGAAATTTGTAAGCATTGGTGAAATATCACGGACTTATTTATTTCAGTATTTATTTATCCGTCTGCCAGAGATATTTTTAATTGGTATTGCTTGTATTTTTTTATGGGTCATCGTTAGAGTTAAACACTTTAATCCTAACAATCACTTAGCTGCTTTAAGTGTTGCCATTACAGTACTCTTCCCTTTGGCATTTGTGCTTTATGACAGACCTGCGCTTTATAACGGTGTGCGTCATTTCACATTTATCATTCCACCACTTGCCATTATTGCTGGTATAGGCTTATCTCAAGCGTGGAAAGCCTTAGCGCAATATAAAAAATCACAATTCGCTTTTGGTGTTTTAGCCGCCATACTGGCAATTAATACTGCGACCACCTTATATCAACTAAGACCTTACGAATACATCTATTACAATCATTTTGCAGGCAGCAACTTTAAAGAGGCTGAACATAAATGGGAAAGTGACTATTGGTCGAGTAGTCTGATTGAAACGACGCAAATGCTGGAAGACTATCTAGACAAGGAAGCGGCCCAAGCGCCAGGTAAAGATCATAAAGATCATTATCTTGTTGCAGTGTGTGCGGAAGCTTTTCAGGGCGATGCTTATTTCGATAAACGCTTAAGCGTTACAGAAGATTGGGTGGTTGCCGACTTCTTTATTTCTGGCACTAATATGAATTGCGATAAAGTATTACAAGGAAAGATGGTCGGCACCGTTGAGCGCCTTGGCGCCACACTTGCTGTAGTAAAAGACCGGCGCCAACTGGTTGGCGAAGATAGACGCCCTCGTGCAGCCCCTAGAGATTAATACGACTGGAACCACAATGACTCATCGTGCAAATAAAAATCCTCATATCACCGTTATTGTTCCAGCCTTTAATGAAGCGTTGGCAATAGCAGCGACGGTTAAAAACATTGCTCAACATCTCGATGACTTAAGTTCGAATTGGGATATCGTGGTGATTGACGACGGCAGTCGTGATCAGACTGCTGAGGTTGTTCGTGGCCTACCCGATAAACTCAATACAACATTGGTTAGATTTTCACGTAATTTTGGCAAAGAATATGCCATTACCGCTGGTTTAGAACACGCTCAGGGCGACTTAGTCATTTGTATGGATGCGGATGGCCAACACTCTGCGGAACTCTTAGCTCAGATGCTCGAGAAGTGGCGTGAAGGATTTGAAATGGTCTACGCAGTTCGCCAAGATCGTGAAGTTGAATCTAGCTTCAAGCGTTGGGGCTCGCGTATTTTTTACAGAGCGATTAGCTTGGGTGGCCAAATTCACATCCCTAGAGATGCCGGTGATTTCCGTTTAATGGATAGGCAAGTCGTTAATGCCCTACTTTCATTACCTGAGCGTAATCGCTTCATGAAGGGTATGTATGCTTGGGTCGGATATAAATCTGTAGGAATTCCTTACACCCCGCTACCGCGCTCACATGGCGAAAGTGCCTACTCAAAACTTAAATTAATTCAACTTGCTTGGACTGGTGTTACTAGCTTTTCCGTGATGCCATTGCGCTTAGCTAGCGCCGTTGGCACGATGCTTTCGTTGATCTCATTTATTTATGGTCTATACGTAGTAATTGACCGTTTATTCTTTAATGAGTCAGTGCCCGGATGGCCGACGATGGTGGCTAGCATGATGTTTTTTGCTGGAGTGCAACTACTTTTTATCGGTATATTGGGTGAATACTTAGCTCGCATCTATGATGAAGTTAAAGGTCGCCCATCCTATATTGTCGCTGAAGTTAAAAAACCTCAAGATCAAGCATCATGAAGCGAAGCTCCATCTCTTGGTTTGCGGTGATTGGTGCAGCTGCAGCCGCAGTGCATTACGTCGTCGCAGTAGGGATTGAATTTACCCAACTAATGAGCCCAGCTAAAGCAAATATTTTAGGGTTCTTATTGGCATTTCCAGTGAGTTATTTGGGCCACAGAAAACTAAGTTTTGCAGGGCACACTGCAACTCACCAGCAAGCTTTTCCAAAATTCTTCGCTGTAGCGCTGACTGGCTTTCTTGTTAATCAGTTTATGGTAGTGAATACACTCAGCTTCACTGCGCTACCATTTTGGTTGGTACTTGCTGTTGTTATGGTCTTAGTTGCCATTTCCACATACTTACTTAGCCGTTATTGGGCTTTTAAGGGCAAAGTATGAATCCGATAATCATGAGTGCTGATGATTATGCTTATAGCGCATCAATTGATGAGGCCATCATCAAACTCATCAAAAATGATCGCCTTAGTGCCACATCTTGCATGGTGCTAAGCCCGCGATGGAAAGAAGCTGGGGCACTTATCACCCCAGCCATCAGAAAAAAGGCTTCAATTGGCTTACATCTAGACTTCACACAATTCGGTAACGCTTATCCACACGTTAAATTGATTCTTTTAAGCCTAATGCGACGCTTACCTAAAGAATCTATAAAAATAAGTATTAATAAGCAGCTGGATGCTTTTGAAGAAGTGATTGGATCAAGTCCAGATTATGTTGACGGCCATCAACACATACATCAACTACCCCAAATACGTGATGTCTTAATTGAAGTTTTACTTGAACGATATCAAAACAATCTTCCATGGCTGCGCATAGCAAAACCACCCGTCAGCGATGGTTTAAAAGGATTGATTATTAGATTGTTGGGCGCAAACGCTTTAGAAAAGAAAGCATTAGCATTTAACTTTAAATGCAGCACCGAACTGCTAGGTGTTTATGGTTTCAACACCAGCCCAGCTGCGTACGAACTGTTGCTGAGCAAATGGATACGACAAGCGAAAAAAAGCGCAGGTGTTCCTGCGCTGATGTGTCATCCGGCTATCCAGAAATATTCTAACGATAAAACTAATGACCCTATTTTTAATGCACGACTTAACGAGTATCAAGTTCTCAATAGCGAAATCATCGGCCACATCTTAGATGGCGTAGACGTAGTTAAAAGTCCTGCCTAGATTGATGTATTAGAGATCGTTATCTCTTCATTAAGTACAGGCTTCTTAATCATTTTTTTCTTTGACGCTAATTTTAAAAGTTTTTTCATTACGCAGCGCTCGCTACCAAAAACACCTGCAGCACCGTCTGGTTCGTAGTAATGATTAGAGTAAGCCCAACGAGTTGCTGATATTGGTGCAATGGTAGCAATCCCTGTTGTAAAGTCCGGACTGCGTCCATCTGAGAAATTGAATGTCAGTGCAAGTTTATTACCCTGCGCAATAGCTTGGCCTTTATAAACCAAGGCATTTTCTGTTTCAGCTTTTAGATCATACGCGCCAAAACTATCATGACTGCTATGACGGTTTAGCTTTAATGTTGCCATAACTTCATAGTCACCTACTTTGTTATTACTGCCCTTACATACATATACGCCGCTAAAGTTATCACCGACAAATTCTTGTTCAGCTTGCGCAACATTAATGCATGTAAACATAAAACCTAGTAAAAACAATTTTTTCATACGAAATCTCGGTTAATTTCATCAAGGCCACTATTGTAACGCGTGCTCGGTTTGCAAAGTGGTTAAGCGCAACTTTTTATGACATATATTTTGTTTTGTGAGGCGCCTAGATTATGATGAACGAGTTCTCGAATTCACAACAATAACAAGCTGACACCCATTAAGAATTTATGACCATTCTCGCCACTCAGCTAAATGCCAAATCATTGCCAAGCAATAAATCTTTATGGTTATTTAGCGCATTCAACCTCATATTACTTTTCCTGCTGAGTATTTGGTTATGGAAACAGAATCAACCTGTAACAATGCCAAATGCAATGCTGGCTGATGGAAAGATGCAGTGCGTCTCCTACTCACCTTATTATAAAAAAGGTGTTACTCCACTAAAGCTTGATACTTTTATATCTCCAGAACAGATAGACCAGGATTTAGCATTGCTTGCTAAACACTTTAATTGCGTTCGCATTTATTCAGTTTCCCAGGGATTAGATCACGTCCCAGAAGCTGCTACAAAATTAGGAATGAAGGTTTATTTGGGCGCATGGATAGGTTGGATTAAAGCGCTGAATGATAAAGAGCTTAATCTCGCTATCAAATTAGCTAATCAATACCCAAAAACAATTAAAGCCTTAATTATTGGAAATGAAGTGTTATTAAGGGGTGAGCAATCAGAGTCAGCACTTAAAAATTATATTCTTAAAGCTAAAGCCCAAACTAACGTTCCCGTGACTTATGCAGATGTTTGGGAGTTTTGGCGCAAGCACCCTGCACTAGAAAATTCAGTCGATTTCATAACAGTGCACATACTGCCTTATTGGGAAGACAACCCGCAGTCGATTGACCATGCACTCGACCATACCGCCAATGTAATGAATCTGCTTGCACAAACATTTAAAAAGCCTATTTTGATCGGTGAAACTGGCTGGCCATCGATTGGAAGGCAGCGCCAAGAATCCGAACCGAGCTTAATTAATCAAGCAACCTATATAAGAGGCTTCTTAGGATTGGCTCAAGAAAAAAACTGGCAATACAATCTTATTGAATCCATGGATCAGCCTTGGAAGCGAAGTCTAGAAGGAACTGTGGGTGGTTATTGGGGTATTTACACGAATGATTTGCAGCCTAAATTCTCATTTATGGAAGATGTAACGCCGCGTCAAGACGATTTAAATATACTAATGATTGCCTGTCTAGGCGCCATTCTATTTGCTGGCGTAGCTTATACCTTGAATGAACGCAGAAAATCGGCTTTCGCCGCAGTAGCAATACTTGGAGCACTTGCAAGTGTCTCAGCCATGTTGCAATTAGAATACTTAATGACTGCCTGCCGAATTGGCCAGGAATGGCTTGCATTGGGTGGATTAGGCTTATTGAGTAATTTATTAGCGCTGAGTTTAGTTTGGGCAATATCAAAACCAACTGCTGCTAATTTAAACTTACTTAAAGCAGGACTGCTGGCATTTCTATTTTCAGCTTTAATCGGAAGTGGATTGTTGATCATGGATGGCAGATATAGAGACTTTGCAGTATGTCTCTATTTATTGGTCGTGCTTGAGCTATCTATTGGCTTGTTATTACTTAAACATGACATTAGACCCAAGCTTAAGATTAATCATCTTCTGAATGCCGCGCTAGTAGGTAGCGCACTATATTGCGTTTATTTGGAGCCTAGTAACGTACTCACTTATGTTTGGCTAATTTTAAATGCTCTCATTGCGCTAGCTCTATGGCCAAAAAAGACTCATCAATAATTTATAGAAATCCTCGGTAATTTTATGATCGTACTTGTTAAGCGTTATTTAGGACCCATAGCCTTTGCTGCGCTAATAGCAATTATTCATTTTGGTATTTGGAGTGTTTCCAATCGCTCATTACCATTAATAAATGCCCCATCCATCGTCAATGGATTTGCTTATAGTGGTTTTCAAGAGAATCAAAGTCCGCTCGAAAAAGAATATCCCAGCACTGCAGAGCTAGAACAAGATCTAAAAATACTTAAGCCTCTAACTAATCGCATCCGTATTTATGGCGCTTTGGAAAACAGCGAAGTAACGGCTCTTGCATCGAATCTTGGCTTTCATGTAACAGCTGGCGCTTGGCTAGGTAGTGATGAAAACGCCAATAGACGAGAAATTGAAGCGCTCAAAAGTAAAATTAAAAATTACCCTCGCATCGAACGCGCCATTGTAGGTAATGAGGTTTTGTTAAGAAACGATTTAGAGCCTGAGGCGCTATTCAAATATTTGGATGAAGTAAGGAAATCTTCTTCTTTGCCAATTTCAACGGCTGAACCATGGCATGTCTGGCTTAAAAACCCCGATCTAGTAAAACATGTCGATTATATTGCTGTTCATCTTCTGCCTTATCATGAAGGCGTGCCCGTAGAAAAAGCCGTGGACTATTCGTTGGAACGTTACAACGAGCTTATGGAAACGTATCCCCGTAAAAAGGTTGTTATCACTGAAATTGGCTGGCCTAGCCATGGCCCAACTTTAGGTGCAGCAGTCGCATCAGACGTCAATCAAGCCAGATTTGTACGTGAATTTTTAGCTAAAACAGCTCACAAAAACTATGACTATTACCTCATGGAAGCTTTTGATCAGCCCTGGAAACAAAAGCTTGAAGGTTGGGCTGGCGCTTACTGGGGAATGTTTGATGCAGAACGTAACGAAAAGTATTCACTTCAGGGTGCTGTTCCAAAAGATGATCGCTGGGAAGAAAAAGCCCTTTGGGCGAGCTTGTTAGCTTTTTTACCAATTGCTTTCATCGCTTTCAGATTTAGACATTGGGGTTTGGGTGGGCGATTCTCAATGGCAGTGTTGCTTCAAGCCTGCATTACGACATTGGTAGTTGCATGGAATCTACCTGGTGATTATTACTATACACTCCGGGACTTTATAGTATTAGTCGCCTTAATTATAGGCATGGGCCTCACTTCAGCCGTGTTGATGATTTACGGTGTTGAGTTTAGTGAAGTAATGTTTAAAGGGGGCTGGAAACGCGCCTATAAGCGAGCCAAGCCTCTGTCCGCTGATAAAGAGTTGTTTGTATCAATTCACCTCGCATGCTACAACGAACCGCCTGCAATGGTGATCATGACGATTGATAGCTTGGCCAAACTTAACTACACAAACTATGAAGTAATCGTTGTTGATAACAACACAAAAGATGAAGCGAAATGGAAGCCCTTAGAAGCCTACATGGCCAAAATGCCTGCAAATTTCAAATTCTTTCATTTACCTCAATGGCCTGGATTTAAAGCTGGTGCCCTAAACTTCGCCTTAGATCAAACCAACCCTAAAGCACAAGTAGTTGGTGTGGTTGATGCAGATTATGAAGTTACTCCAGATTGGCTATCTGATTTAGTTCCACATTTCATGGATGCTAAGGTCGCGGTTGTTCAAGCACCGCAAGCGCATAGAGATTGGGAGAACAACTTCTTCCGCCGCATGAGCAACTGGGAATTCGAAGGATTTTTCCGTATTGGCATGCATCACCGTCACGAACGTAACGCACTTATTCAGCACGGTACAATGACGCTGGTTCGTCACCAACCCCTGATTGAAAGCGGAAAATGGTCAGAATGGTGTATTTGCGAAGATACCGAGCTTGGCCTGCGCTTGCTTGAAAGTGGCTATGAACTTCGTTACATCGATGATACCTTTGGTCGTGGTTTAACGCCTTCCGACTTCAAAGCACTTAAATCTCAACGTTTCCGCTGGGCTTTTGGTGCCATGCAAATTCTTAAACACCACTTACCTAAACTGCTTGGAGATTCAACGCTTACATTTGGTCAACGCTATCATTTCTTAACAGGATGGTTTGGGTGGCTAGGTGACGCGCTGCAATTGATTTTCACAATAGGCTCTATTGCTTGGACAATTGCGATGCTTGCGTTCCCTACCGCGTTTAGCTTGCCGGTGAGCATTATGATCACCCCTATTCTCTGCTTCCTTGTTATCAAAGCAGCATTAGGTCCTGTGCTTTATAGAAAGACTATGAATTGCAGCTGGAAAGATATCTTCGGAGCATCGTTAGCAAGTTTAGGCTTATCTCATGCCATTGCACGAGGCGTCATGATGGGTATTGTGAAAAAAGACGGTGTCTTCAAAGTCACTGCAAAAGGCAAAGCTAAAATCAACAAACTAGAGATTCTTAATCCAATTATTGAGGAATTTAGTTTATTAACAGCATTAATTATTTGTAGTCTAGCAATGCTTATCACGCGAGGATTCACTAACATTGATGCTCAACTTTGGGTAACCATGCTGACATTGCAAGCATTACCATACGGAAGCGCTGTTGCTTGCCAATTCATTGCACAAAGACCTGATACCGAATAGCGATGGCAATGTACTAAGAACCGATAAGATTCATTTTACAAATCCAATCGTACTTAAAATAAATTATAATGTTGCAAAACCAACTTAAATTAAAGCATGACTAATCCTACACATACGCCTGCATGGCACGCATTAAACGAACACTTCAAAGAGATATTTCCGCTACAAATGCGTGATTTATTCGCAGAAGATCCTGAACGTTTTAATAAATTCTCATTACAGTTCAATGACTTCCTGCTTGACTATTCGAAACAGCGCATCACTGAAAAAACGATGGCTTTACTGTTTCAACTTGCAAGAGAAACCGAAGTTGAAGCTTGGCGTGAACGCATGTTCACGGGAGAGAAAATCAACTTCACCGAAGAACGGGCTGTACTTCACACTGCCCTTCGCAATCGTAGCAACACGCCCGTCTACGTTGATGGCAAAGATGTCATGCCTGAAATTAATCGCGTCCTTGCACAAATGCGTACGTTCAGCGAAAGCGTTCGTAATGGTCAATGGCTAGGCTATACCGGCAAACGAATTACTGATGTTGTTAACTTAGGTATTGGTGGATCAGATTTAGGTCCTGTCATGGCATGTACTGCACTCAAGGCTTATTCAAGCCCTGATTTACAAGTGCATTTTGTGTCTAATATCGATGGCGCTCATTTAGCGCAGACATTAGAGCTATGTGATCCAGAAACGACGCTATTCATCGTAGCTTCAAAAACATTCACTACACAAGAAACCATGACTAATGCAAGATCTGCACGGGCATGGTTCATCCAATCAGCAAAAGATCAGGCGCATGTAGCTAAGCATTTCGTAGCGCTTTCTACTAATGCAGAAGCTGTTCAAGAGTTCGGCATTGATACATCGAATATGTTTGAATTCTGGGATTGGGTTGGCGGTCGTTATTCACTATGGTCGGCAATTGGTTTATCAATTGCGCTTTACATTGGTATGGACAATTTTGAATCATTGCTCGAAGGTGCGCATGAAATGGACAACCATTTCAGAACTGCCCCATTAGAAAAGAATATGCCAGTGATTATGGCGATGCTAGGGATTTGGTATAACAACTTCTTTGATGCCGAGACTTATGCAATCCTGCCTTATGATCAAGGATTATCACGCTTTGCAGCCTATATGCAGCAAGGCGACATGGAAAGTAACGGTAAGTTTGTGAATCGCGCTGGTGAGCGTATTGACTACACCACAGGCCCAATTATTTGGGGTGAAGCTGGCACCAATGGCCAACATGCTTTTTATCAACTGATTCACCAAGGCAATAAGCTAATTCCTTGCGATTTCTTAATGCCGCTTCGAAGCCAATATGCAATTGGCGAGCAAGGTGATGAGCATCACAAAATCTTAGTATCGAATATTCTTGCTCAAACAAAAGCGCTTATGCAAGGTAAAACAGCCAAAGAAGCTAAGCTTGAATTAGAAGAGCAAGGTGTACCGCATCACCTCATCATGAATTTATTACCGCACCGAGTATTTGGCGGCAACCGCCCAACAAATACGCTATTAATTGATGAGCTTAACCCTAAAAGCTTAGGTAAATTAATTGCTTTATATGAACATAAAATCTTTGTTCAAGGGATTGTCTGGAACATCAACTCATTCGATCAATGGGGTGTAGAGTTCGGTAAGCAGATCGCTAAAAAAATCCTACCTCAATTATCGGGTGAGGAAAAAGTAACTGACCATGATGGTTCAACAAACAATCTAATCAATTACTTCAAGCAAAAAACACAGCATTAAACACCAAGCACAAAATAAAAAAGGCAGAGAACATTCTCTGCCTTTTTTATTGCCATAATCTAATTAATGCAAAGAGACGCTTTTAAATAAAGATTGCGTCATTGACGCACCTAAACGTTTAGCAACGCGGTCAGCGAAGTCTTCATGACTCGTAAAATCAACTATGTTAGGCTCTTTAATTACTTCACGCGCAACATAATCCATACTACCTAAGCCGTCAGCAAGCCCCATTCTGATTCCAGCCTCGCCGCTCCAGAACAAACCACTAAAGGTTTCAGGCGTTTCTTTAAGACGATTACCACGACCTTCTTTCACCACAGCAATAAACTGCTGATGGATTTCATTTAACATTTTTTGCGCAAGTACTTGGTGTTTAGCATTAACTGGAGAAAAAGGATCTAGCATCGCCTTATTCTCTCCAGCTGTCATTAAGCGGCGCTCGACACCAAACTTCTGCATCGTACCCGTAAAGCCAAAACCATCCATCAATACGCCAATAGAGCCAATGATACTTGCTTTATCCACATAGATTTTATCTGCGGCAACTGCAATGTAATAACCGCCTGACGCGCATATATCCTCTACAACAGCATAGACTGGAATATTAGGATGCAACTTACGTTGACGTTTAACTTCATCGTTAATAATGCCTGCTTGCACAGGACTGCCGCCAGGACTATTAATACGAAGAATCACCCCTTTAGTGTGTTTATTTTCATACGCTTCTTGCAAGCTAGAAATAACAGAATCAGCATTGACTTGATCAACACCGATTTCACCTTGAATATCAATCAGTGCCGTATGAGAACTAGTACTGCGAGTTGAGTTACCACCTATCCAATTCAACATGTAAAAAAGAATTAAAAACAAGTAAACAAAAGTAAGTGTCTTAAACAAAATACTCCAAAAACGATTTCGCTTTTGTTCGTTTATTGCCGTTAAAGCAATATTTTCTATTGCTTCACGTTCCCAATTAGCATCATTCAATTTCTTATCGGCCATCAAATTCTCTTTTCAGTATTAAAAACTCAAAAACTGCGCTTATGATATCAAAAAAATACTAAGTACTTATTTTTATGTAATTTATGTATTGCTTTTCAACCATGTACTCAAGTGCTCAAATTGATCAAAATGTGCCAAAGGTTGATGCGGCAGCAATCTTTCTAGAGGATGTGCGCCAAAGGTCACACCAAGACTTTTTACATTTGCGTTCTGTGCCATTTGCAAATCAAAACTTGTGTCACCAACCATTAATGTACGCTCAGGGCTAGCCGCGACCTCATCCATTAAATCTAAAATCATTTGCGGGTGTGGTTTTGAGTGACATTCATCAACGCAACGCGTCGCGATAAAATGATGCTTAATTCCACTTTTATCCAAGGCTCTATTAAGTCCCTGACGCCCCTTTCCTGTGGCAACCGCTAGAGAAATACCTTTATCGACTAGATGTTCAACCGTTTCAGCAGCACCATCAAATAGTGGAATGGATTGCTCACCTTGCCCGTAATGATAAGTGTAGCGCGCAGTCATTTGCGTTAATTGCGCATCTGGAATTTGCCCAAACAATTCATACACAGCCTCTCTAAAACCAAGGCCGATAATGCCGCTTGCAGCTTCTTGACTAGGTTCACTTAAACCAACTTCGACACTCGACTTACAAATAGCATCTACAATAAGTTGAGTTGAGTTTGCTAGCGTTCCATCCCAATCAAAGATAATTAAATCGTACTTATTTTGCATCTTAAACTTTATTCTCAATCGCTAGTTTTTTTAAAAATCTATCTAATTCTGCTGGCAGCGGCGCAATCAAATTGAGCTTCTCACCAGTTAATGGGTGACGAATATTCGTCTCAGCCGAATGTAAAAACATTCGTTTCAAACCATTCTTTTGAAGCATCTTATTTAAAGCGAAATCACCGTATTTATCATCCCCTAATATAGGAAAGCCTAAGTGCGCCAATTGAACGCGCAGTTGATGTGTACGGCCAGTAATTAACTGTGCTTCAAGCAAGCTGTAATCACCGAAATGCTGCTTGAAATGGAAAATGGTTTCTGATGTTTGCTCATCTTCCGCATTAGGATTTGGTCGCCCATTCACCACAGTGACTCGACGCTCGCCATTAGGCAGACTGTGCTTTTGAAGCATCAATGTCACTTTCTTTTGCTTTTCTTTCCAGTGCCCATTAACCAACATGAGATAACGCTTATCCATTTGATTGCGGCGCATTGCCTCATGCAAAGCAACTAACGCACTTCGCTTCTTACCAACCATCAAAACACCGGAAGTTTCACGATCAAGACGATGAACCAACTCTAAAAACTTAGCCTGAGGACGTTCCATTCTCAACTGCTCAATTACGCCACGACTAACACCACTACCACCGTGCACTGCCATACCCGCTGGCTTATCCAGAACGAGCATTGCATCATCTTCAAAAATAACAGACTGCTCAAACTTGGCTGTAACCTGTTTAGGTGGCTCATCAACATGGTCAGCCACTTTTGCACGTATCGGTGGAATCCTCACCAAATCGCCCATTTCCAGCTTGTAAGTAGCGTCAATGCGCTTTTTGTTAACGCGCACTTCCCCACTCCTTAGGATGCGATACAAATGACTCTTAGGAACCCCTTTTAAGGTTTTAGTGAGGTAATTATCAATTCGCTGACCAACACTGCCCTCATCAATCGTGAGCATCGCTGCACTTGATTCACTAATTTCATTACTTATTTTGCTTAAATTTGTCATCTCACCTATACTACGAAACTCTTGAAGATTATGCGCCAAGCGCTTCTTCTAAGAATGAATTGAATGTTTTAGATTTATCTAAAAAAACACCTTGGTTAATTTCGCTCGCCAAATAAAATTAAGTAGCGATTTTTGTATTAAAAAATTAATGCGCTCAAGCCCTACAGAACATCTGCCAATACCAAGAGTATAAGCGATGGCGTGGCTTGGATTAGCTAGAACTTTGAATTTTAGCCGATATTGTCGACTAAACCGAATCTAAATTAATAGACAGAACAAACGAAACTGGACTACACAAAACATTTAACGAGTCATTTACCCAACAAATTCAATCTGATGTTCTAAAATAACAACAGACTTTTTGTGAGGCGACAAAATAACGCCTCCTCTAAATTAGCAGCAATTTAACAAATTGCTTAAATACTCGATGTTTAAATAAGTCCAAACAAGGTTTTTCTGGCAGATATAGTGCTTATGTTTGTTGCAATATATCGCTGTTACTCGCGAGTCTGAAGTTCACCTCTAGCATCCACACCACCTTCATCTGGCATCATCTGCAAGCCCGCTAAGAGCGCGGGAGTCAACACAATGAAACGTATGTTATTTAATGCGACGCAGTCTGAAGAACTACGCGTCGCGATTGTCGATGGTCAAAAACTAATTGACCTTGATATCGAATCTGCAGGTAAGGAACAACGCAAAAGTAATATCTACAAAGGCGTTATTACCCGCATCGAACCTTCTCTAGAAGCAGCCTTTGTTAATTACGGTACAGATCGCCACGGCTTCTTACCGTTCAAAGAAGTTGCACGTAGCTACTTCCAAAACGACGTTGATGGCGGTCGTGCACGCATTCAAGACGTGCTTAAAGAAGGTCAAGAACTCATCGTGCAAGTGGATAAAGATGAACGCGGCAACAAAGGTGCCGCACTCACTACTTTCATCTCGCTTGCTGGTCGTTATTTAGTATTAATGCCAAACAACCCACGTGGTGGTGGTGTTTCACGCCGCATTGAGGGTGAAGACCGCAACGAACTACGTGACATCATGGCGCAACTTGAAGTGCCAAATGGAATGAGCATCATTGCACGTACTGCTGGTATTGGTCGTACGCTTGAAGAACTTCAATGGGATTTAAGCTACCTATTACAACTTTGGACAGCGGTTGAAAGTGCTTCAACTATTCAGAATGGTCCTTTCTTGATTTACCAAGAAGGCAGCTTAGTGATTCGTGCAATTCGCGATTACTTCCAACCAGATATCGGTGAAATCTTAATCGACACACCTGATATCCATGAACAAGCCATTCAGTTCATGAATCATGTGATGCCTGGCAATGTAGCCCGCGTTAAGCTTTACCAAGACGAAACACCCCTATTCTCACGCTTCCAAATTGAACATCAAATTGAAACTGCATTCTCACGCGAAGTAAGGTTGCCTTCTGGTGGCGCAATTGTGATTGACCACACAGAAGCGCTAGTTTCTGTAGACGTTAACTCAGGCCGTTCAACCAAAGGTAGCGACATTGAGAACACAGCGTTCAACACAAACTTAGAAGCTGCAGAAGAAGTTGCACGTCAACTACGCTTGCGCGACTTAGGTGGTTTAGTTGTCATTGACTTCATTGACATGGAAAGCCAACGCAATCAACGTGAAGTTGAAAACCGTTTACGTGATGCGCTGCATTACGACCGCGCTCGTGTTCAAACTGGAAAAATCTCACGCTTTGGCTTGCTTGAGCTTTCTCGTCAACGCTTACGCCCAAGCCTTGGTGAAAGCAACCACATTCCTTGCCCACGCTGCCATGGCACTGGCCATATTCGAGGCATTGAATCAACAGCGCTTCATATCTTGCGTATTACTCAAGAAGAAGCAATGAAAGAGAATAGCAAGGCAATCCAGGTTCAACTTCCTGTTGAAGCTGCTACGTTCTTGCTTAATGAAAAACGTGCTGATATTCATAAAATTGAACAACGCACTGGTGTTGAAGTTGTTTTAATTCCAAATATTCACATGGAAACACCAAACTACACTATCACTCGCATTAAGAGCGATGACAGTGCAGATGACGGCCCACGCAGCTACCAAATGGTTGAACTTCCTACAGAGGAAGAGGCAAGCGTTGCGGTACAAGAAGTTAAAGCAATCAAACAAGTTGCTGCAGTGCGTGGTATTACGCCATCAGCACCAGCGCCAACGAGCGCAGTTGCAACAACATCTTTACTTGCTCGGGTTAAAAACTGGTTAGCTTCATTAACAACAAAATCAGAGCCTAAAAAAGAGCAACGCGACCACAACGGTAGACGTGAGGGTAATCGTAACAACCGTAATCGCAACCGTAACCGCAATGATCGTGGCGATCGTAATAATCAAGGTGATCGTCCAAACAATGCTCAACAACGTCCACAAGACCAACGTCAACCAAGACCGCAGCAGCCACAACAACAGCAAAAACCTCAAAATGCCCCTGCTGCTGTTGAGTCTGCAACGACCGAAAATACAGGTGAGCAACGCGAGCCACGTAACAATCGTCGTGGCCGCAATGGTCGTCGTGATCGTGGCCCTCGCAATGACAGACCAAATGGCGAAAATCAAAATCGCCAAAACGGTGAATTAGAGCAAAACATTACAGCGCCAATTGCAGCCCAACAAAATAAAGTTGAGCAAAATACTTCATCAAACAATGAAGTGATTAAAACTGAAGCGGTCAATGTTCAAGCTCAAGCGCCTATTGTTAAAGCAGAAGTGAAAGCTGAAGTTGTTAAGTCTGACATTGAAGTTGTTACAACAAAGCCAGCTAAACAAGAGAAACCTGCAAAAACAGAGTCTGTTACTTCTACTGAAACTGCAAAACCAACAGAAGAAAAAGCTGAAAAGAAAGCACGTCCAGCGCGCAAACCTGCAGCAAAAGCAAAACCTGTTGATTTAGCGGCAAGTGGATTACAACTTGTTGAAACGAGTGCTGACAAGGTGAAAGCAGTAGCAACTACTGAGCCTGAAGCACCAAAACAAGCTCGTAAGACACCAGCGTGGAAAAAGAAAGCTGATGAAGCTGCAAAAGATGAGCCTTTAGTCATCGTACAAACGCAGAAGTAAGTTGTTTTAAGCACCTCGTGTGCTAAGCAAATAAAAAGCCCCGATTGTTCGGGGCTTTTTATTTATTAAAACTTTCAAGTGTTCAAGTCATCCACACTGGCGCCATAGAACTTAGCTTTAAGCTTCTTAAGTTGATCCCTAAACTCTGCCGCTTTTTCGAATTCTAAATTCTTAGCACTGTCATGCATGCCCTTTTCAAGACGTTTCATTTCCTTAAGAATTTGCTTTTCGTTTAATACATCATAACTAGCCTGATCTTGTGCGGCTTTACGCTCACGAGCAGCATCGTCTTTATCGTAGACGCCATCAATAATATCTTTAATCTTCTTGCTTACACCTTTAGGGGTAATACCATTCTCGAGGTTAAATGCGATTTGTTTATCACGACGTCGCTGTGTTTCATCCATCGCCAACTTCATGGATCGAGTAATACGGTTTGCGTAAAAAATTACCTTACCATTCAAATTACGTGCAGCACGACCGGCCGTTTGAATCAGTGAGCGCTCTGAGCGTAAGAAACCCTCTTTGTCGGCATCAAGCACTGCAACAAGGGATACCTCAGGAATATCCAAACCCTCACGTAGCAAGTTAATACCGACTAAAACATCAAACTCACCTAAACGTAAATCACGAATAATCTCAACGCGCTCAACGGTATCAATATCCGAATGCAAATAGCGAACCTTAACGCCATGCTCACTTAAGTAATCTGTTAAATCCTCGGCCATGCGCTTAGTTAAGGTGGTCGCTAATACACGCTCACCAACATCAATACGTAACTTAATTTCTGAAAGTAAGTCATCTACTTGGGTATCTGCAGGCTTAACGATAATTTCAGGATCAACCAAGCCAGTAGGCCTAGCCACCTGCTCAACTACTTGCTGTTGATGATTAGCCTCATATTCCGCTGGTGTCGCTGAAACGAATACTGTTTGACGCATGATTTGCTCAAACTCTTCAAATTTGAGCGGGCGATTATCAAGTGCAGATGGCAAACGGAAGCCGTAGTCCACCAAGTTCTCTTTACGCGACTTATCGCCTTTGTACATCGCACCGATTTGCGGCACCGTAACATGGCTCTCATCCATAATCATCAATGCGTTTTTAGGTAAGTAATCAATCAAAGTTGGCGGCGGATCGCCTGGGCCACGCCCTGAAAGATGGCGCGAGTAGTTTTCAATACCTTTACAGAAACCGATCTCATTAAGCATTTCCAAGTCAAAACGCGTCCGTTGCTCGATACGCTGGGCCTCAACTAGCTTGCCGTTTTTAATGTAGAAGTCCACGCGCTCACGCAACTCCTGCTTAATCTTCTCCATGGCACGCACGGTCGTTTCACGCGGAGTAACGTAATGACTGGACGGATAAATCGTGTACGCCGCAATCTTGTTGAATACCTGCCCTGTTAGCGGATCGAATAAGGTAATGTGCTCAACCTCATCGTCAAACAATGAGATACGCACAGCCGTTTCACTATTCTCGGCCGGAAATACATCAATGACGTCACCACGCACACGGAAACATCCACGAGAAAAATCAAAGTCATTTCTATCGTATTGCATGCCAACCAAACGCAAAATCGCATCACGTTGACTCATCTTCTCACCCTGTTGCAGGTGCAAGACCATACCGTGGTAATCAACTGGATCACCAATACCGTAAATTGCTGATACAGAAGCCACAATAATGGCATCTTCACGCTCTAATAAAGCCTTAGTCGCGGAAAGGCGCATTTGCTCGATGTGCTCGTTAATGCTTGAGTCTTTTTCAATAAACAAATCACGTGAAGGCACATAAGCCTCTGGTTGATAGTAATCGTAATAAGAAACGAAGTACTCAACCGCATTATTTGGGAAAAACTCACGAAATTCGGAATAAAGCTGCGCAGCAAGTGTTTTGTTTGGCGCCATCACAATGGCTGGACGCCCTGTACGGGCAATCACATTCGCCATCGTGTAAGTTTTGCCTGAACCAGTCACACCAAGTAAAGTTTGATATTTAAGGCCTTTATTAACGCCATCAGTGAGCTTATCAATGGCTTGCGGCTGATCCCCCGCTGGTGGGAATGGCTGATGAAGCTGATACTTGCTATTTGGAAACGTAACAATCAATTGAATACACCTTTAATCATAGGCTTTATTTTAACAGGCTATCGCTTGAAGACTCCGCCTATCTATCGGCCATGCCTAACAGAATGGTAATCTGCTAGAACTTTATTGAAAACACTGTGTCTTTTTAGTGTATCAATCAAAAAACACTCGGGAGCTTTGCATCATGTTCACATTGAGAAATAAAACACTAAAAATAACACTCGCAGTCTCAAGTGCCTTCATTCTATTCACCAACCAAGTCCACGCTTACGACCGAGTAAAGCTTCTTAAATCATTTTTTTCGATTGTCATGATCAAAGGCTATACCAGCGATGGCAGCATGGCCTACGGCTCAGGTGTTGTAGTGGGGTCTAATAAAATCGTTACCAACTGTCATATTTTCAGAAAAACACCAGAACCCTATATCTCACGTGGTGAAGACACTTATCGCATTACCCAAGTTCAAGCCGATAGATACTACGACATGTGTTTAGTTGCAACTGAAAACACACCGTTCCAAGCTGCTGAAATAGGCTCGGCAGCCACAATGAACAAAGGTGAAGAAATTATCGGAATGGGCCACTCAAGTGGAAATCCAAGCCCAGTAAACGCAAATGGTGTATTGAAATCAGTTTACCCATTCAACAATAGCCACATCATCAGAAGTACAGCAAGGTTTACAATGGGGGCAAGCGGCAGTGGATTATTTGACGGTCAAGGCCGCCTCATTGGAATTAATACTTTCAAATCACCTGGAAGAAATGCCTATTTCTATGCGTTACCAATTGAATGGCTAGCCAACGTTGAAAAGCAGCCAGTTGAAACTAAATTCCCGATTGAAGGAAAAACATTCTGGGAAGAAGATGATGATAAAAAGCCATTTTTTATGCAAATGGCTACACCTGAGCTCAATGAAGACTGGTCAAAACTCGCTGAGGTTGCAAAAAAATGGACAGCTGCTGAACCAAAAAACTCAGAGGCATGGTATGAATTAGGTAACGCTCAAGATCATCTCAACAATAAAACAGAAGCTGAGAAATCATACAAAATAGCGCTAAAACTTAATCAAAAGCATACCGAAGCCCTTTACGGACTTGGCTTGATTGCTTCAGCTAAAGGTGATCAAAAACAAGTTCAAGAGATTAATCTAGCAATTCTTGATATCGATCCACAGTTATCAGAAGAATTTACCAAGGAAATTGCAAAAAATAAGCCTCAATAAACCAGTTAGATTGTTTCGTCACTTGGGATTTATGAGTAAAATTACATTTTTGTGATTTTTCTTAAAATCAATTTACTCAATCTCAAGGATTTATCTTGGAATCATCTGCATCGCATTTAGCACTATCTCAACGCGTTCAAGCCATTAAAGAATCACCTACCTTAGCAGTCACTGCGCGTGCTGCTAAGCTCAAAGCAGAAGGCAAAGATATTATTGGCCTTGGTGCTGGCGAACCAGATTTTGATACGCCTCAACATATTAAAGATGCAGCCAAGCAAGCCATTGATAGCGGCTTCACAAAATACACACCTGTAGCGGGCATTCCAGGCTTAAAAAAAGCCATCGTTAATAAATTTAAAAACGAAAACGGCTTTGACTATAACGACAAAGAAGTGATTGTTGGTGTAGGTGGCAAGCAATGTATTTTTAACTTAGCACTTGCCGTGCTAAACCCTGGCGACGAAGTTATCGTGCCAGCGCCTTATTGGGTATCTTATGCAGACATTGCATTAGTTGCCGGCGCAAAACCAATTATTATTGAATGTGGTATCGAACAAGGCTTTAAGTTATTGCCAGCACAATTGGAAGCGGCAATCACACCAAAAACCAAACTGTTCATGATCAACTCCCCTTCTAACCCAACGGGCGCTGTTTACACATTAGATGAGTTAAAAGCTTTAGGCGAAGTACTAAAACGTCATCCACATGTTTTAGTGGCCACAGATGACATGTATGAACATGTAAATCTTACAGGTAACAAGTTTTACAACATCCTTAATGCAACGCCAGAATTAAAACCACGTTGTATCGTGCTTAACGGTGTATCTAAGGCCTACTCAATGACTGGCTGGCGTATTGGTTACGCTGCAGGCCCTGCTTACATCATTAAAGCAATGGAAATCCTGCAATCACAATCAACATCAAACCCAACATCAATCTCTCAAGTCGCTGCGCAAGCTGCGCTAGATGGTACCCAAGAGTGCATTAAACCAATGGTTAAGGCTTTTATTGAGCGTCACGAATACGTTGTTGACCGCTTCAACAAGATGCGTGGTTTAAAGTGCATTAAAGCTGGCGGTGCTTTTTACGCATTCCCAGATGCTCGCGAAGCCATTCACAATCTTCATGCCGCAGGCAAAATTTCAGCCGCTACAGATATGGCACTTTCTGAGTATTTACTTGAACAAGTTGGAGTTGCAGTTGTCCCAGGTTCTGCATTTGGTGCTGAAGGTTACTTCCGTATTTCATTTGCGACCTCAATGGACAACCTTACAAAAGCACTTGATAGAATTGAACAAGCGCTGTTGTAACAACATCAGGAATTAGTAAATATGCTAACTTGGGAAAGTATTCAAACATTAGTTACAGAAGGCAATTTAGCCCCTGACAAACGCCTAGTTAAAACTGGCGCGCAATGGAAAAGCCTATTACCTGAAGATGTTTATTACGTGACTAGAAATGCAGGAACAGAACGCCCATTTAGTTCGCCCATGTGTACACATTTTGAAGCAGGCATTTACGCATGCATCTGTTGCGATACCTTACTTTTTGATTCCACTGTAAAGTTTGACTCTGGCACAGGATGGCCGTCATTTACTCAGCCCATTAAAGAAAATGCCATCGCCTATTATCTAGATGACAGCTTAGACAGAAGTCGTGTCGAAATCACTTGTAATAGTTGTGATGCACACCTAGGTCATGTTTTCCCAGATGGACCAGCGCCAAGTAAATTAAGATATTGCGTTAATGCATTGTCTTTACAACGAAAAACTTAAACGAGCGCTGCTTTAATCTTCTCAAGCGCTCGCAATACATTCGCTTGAGAAGTCGCAATATTCATTCGCATAAAGCCCTTCCCCCCTTCACCAAATAAAGCCCCTGGCGACAATGCAAGTTTCGCTTGATTAAGAAAAAATGCTTGTAACTGCTGATCATCAAGCTTAAGTTTTCTACAATCTAGCCAAAGTAAATAAGTACCTTCTGCTGGTGTAACAGTAATTTGCGGAATATGTTGTTTAAAATAAGTGACTACTAAGTCACGCGTATGTTGAAGATAATCCATTAGCCCCGCAAGCCAGTCATGGCCGTGTCGATATGCTGCTTCAAAAGCCACCAAACTAAATGGATTTGCAACTGAGACGCCTGTTTTACTCAACTGTAATTCGATGGCTCTTCTTGATGGCGAATGCGGCACAATCAAAGCTGACAACCCAAGACCTGGAATGTTAAAAGTTTTACTAGGCGCAACAGCAGTAATCACATGCGTGTGATCTACATCCATCTTACCCAACACCACATGCTTAGCATCGGGATAAACTAAGTCCGCATGAATTTCATCTGCCAAGATTAAAAGCCCATGTTGCTTAGCAATCGCTAATAATCTTGCTAATTCATCTTCGTGCCACACCCTTCCCACAGGGTTATGGGGTGAGCATAGCAATAAAATCTTGGCCTGCTTGGCGCACAGCTCAAAATGATCAAAATCAATCTCGTAGCGTAAATCATCAAATTGATCTAAGCGCAAAACCAATGGGTTTTCAAGTAATGTGCGGCCAGTGTTATCAGCAATCGATAAGAATGGAAAATAAACAGGCGGCTGCACAATCACCCCATCTTTTTCATTGCTCAGCGCCATCACTACCGTACTCAAGCAAGGGACGACACCAGGCATTAATACTATCCAATCACGCTCAATTTCCCATTCATGTTGAACGCGCATCCAATCAATTAATGCTTCATATAAAGATTCTGGCACCATACTATAACCATAGATAGGATGCTGTGCTCGAAGCTGCAATGCTTGACTGACCGCACTGGGTGCTGAAAAGTCCATATCAGCCACCCACATCGCTTGCGCATCACTCACACCAAAAGTACTTTGCAATCCATCATGCTTTAATGACAAACTGCCTTCACGTCCGATTACATGATCAAAAACTGAGTTCACCGAACACGTTTCCAAAAAGTGACTTCAGAGAGCGTATGCTGAAATTTATGTTGTGTTTCACGAATCACAAATGGCACTTTGACTGGGGCTTTCACCAAAGTAAAGTGCTGGCCTAATGCCGCCTTCAATCCATCCAAGGTCGTCACGTTTTCACCATCTTTTTTAAATCCACCCAACCATTCCTCGCGAGGCGTATGTTCCTCTAACCAGGTATAAGGTGATGTAATCATTAATATTCCGCCCAAATTAAGTCTTTCGTGTATCGTTTTTAAAAACTGACGTGGACTATATAAGCGGTCAATTAAATTAGCCGCCAAGATTAAATCGTAACCAGTAAAGTTAGGCTTAAGATTACACGCATCGCCCTGCCAAAACTCTACTTTATGTGCAACATCCTCTAAATCAAGTGAGGCGAGCGTCCGCTCTTGATAACTCACTAAATCACCCTCAGTTGTCATCGTATATCTAACCACGCCTTGCTGTGCAAGCTTGAGCGCCAAGCCGATAAATCTTGCTGAAAAATCAATACCAGTAACATGATCAAAATGTTTAGCCAACTCAAAGCTTGCACGTCCAGTCGCGCAACCAAGATCTAAAGCCGTTTTTAATGACTGGCCCTGCATGACTTCCACTGCCAAATCACTCAAAGCTTTAGGGAAGTTTTGCGCGCCATAATAAGTATCTCCGTAATGAAACTCTGCATATTCAGAGAGTTGCTTATCGTTTTCATAGTGAGATGAATGCTCTTCTATAGGTGTATCAGTCACAATATATCGAAACCCCGCATGTTGAAAAAAGTGACGCCTAAATGCATATCTTGCACTTTTCAAGGCCTCGTTGCCCGTCGATATCCAAGAACCGCCTTTAATTAAATTATGTCTGCCGTCATAAGTTGGCGTTGTAAAGTCATCGTAAATCGGATGCACTTTAAATCCGTCAAATGGAAAAATTGGTGTTTCAGTCCATTGCCAAACATTCCCCACCACATCAAACAAATCACCATGCGCAAACTTATCGACTGGGCATGATGAAGCCTCACCATCCAAGAATAAATTAGCCTGATGCTCTGCTGTAACAATCGCATCGGATAAACCAGCATGTTCATAGATGCTATACCACTCTGCTTCAGTAGGTAAGCGCACTGGCAAGCCTGACTGTTCAGATTTCCAATGACAAAAAGCCTTAGCCTCATGATAATTCACCTCAGCAGGCCAGCTCCATGGCATGTTGATCTCTTCTGCCATCAAACGCAGCTTCCATTCACCACCTTGCTTCACCCAAAAAGTTGGATGTATTGCCTGAGCATATTGCCTCCAGGCCAGCCCCTCTTCTTGCCAATAAGCATCGTTAGCATAACCGCCTGCTTCTACAAAATCTAAAAACTCCGCATTACTACACAAATACTTGGCAGCTCTAAAAGCCGAACAGTCTTTAATTAAGCTACCGTATTCATTATCCCAACCATAACTTGCATCTTGTTTACCAAGTGTCACTTGTCGTGCAGGAATATCAACAAAACTATTGGTAGGTGGCGTAGATTGCTGATCAAGATTAATTGGCCAATCAACAGAAGGTTTAACATACTTCAAGTCATGCTGACGTATCAACACCGAACTGGTTTCAATATGGATACGATCATGCTCAATACCCATCAAAATGATCCACCAAGGGCTTTCCCAATCGATCGTTTCATTGATCGGTAAGGTATCAATTACACGATCAACTGCAAGACGCACTTGTTGTCGATAAGCTTTTACAGCATCAACACTAGGCCAGTCGTAATTTTGCTCGTTCACATCATCCCAGCCCATCTCATCAACACCCACAGCAAACATGGACTCCATTTCAGGGTTAACACGTTCAGTCATTAGGCCAGCTAAAATTAACTTATTCACAAAAAAGGTATTCGTGTGACCGTAATAAAAAATGAGCGGATGACGAAGTGCAATAGGCTTTACAAAGTAAGCTTCATCGCAGGACAAGAGCTTAAATAAACTTTCATATAAATCTGCAGTTTGATGAAAATAAGCTCGAATTTGATCTCTAAGCGCTTCAGTTGATGTTTGATTAAGCAGAATAGTACGATTTAAAAGTTGAGTCATAGCTTGGCTAATATTGAATTATCTTAAAAAGTTAGTTTAATAATAGGTAAAACTTAGTAAACGGTTTTAGGCCGCAATACTTTGAGATTGCTGTGCTCGCCACATTTCTGCGTATCGCTGACCCTGCGCAAGCAATGACTCATGGGTCCCACGCTCAATAATTCTTCCATCTTCCATCACTAATATCTGATGCGCATGCGTAATGGTTGAAAGTCTGTGAGCAATAATTAAGGTTGAGCGGTTTTGAGCTAAATCGTTCAATTCGTTTTGAATAGTTCTCTCTGTTTCGGAATCCAAAGCAGAGGTCGCCTCATCAAATATAAGTAAAGCGGGATGCTTCAAGAGTGTTCTAGCAATAGCGACACGCTGCTTTTCACCCCCAGAAAGCTTCAGCCCTCGCTCACCCACCGCACTTTGATAACCATCAGGCAAGCTAGTTATAAAATCATGAATCTGTGCTGACTTAGCTGCCAATTCAATTTCAGATTGAGTCGCACTTGGCTTGCCATAAGCAATATTGTAGCCAATGGTGTCATTAAAAAGCACCGTATCCTGAGGCACAATCCCCACCACTTCGCGCAAGGTACTTTGTTGCACATCTTTAATATTTTGACCATCCAATAAAATGGCCCCGCCTTGCACATCATAAAATCGAAACAAAAGTCTAGATAAAGTGCTTTTACCCGCGCCACTATGACCCACTACTGCTGTGGTCTGACCTGGTAAAATTTCAAAGGAAACATCATGCAAAATTTGTCGATTTGACTCGTAACAAAAAGAGACATCCTTGAAAAGGACGTGCGGCCCAAGTGAAAGAGATTTAATTGATAAAGGAAAGGCATCAGGCTTATCTGCAATCTCTTGAGGCACATCTAACAAGCTAAACATTCGGTCTATATCTGCTAAAGACTGCTTCATTTCTCGATAAAGCACACCTAGAAAATTCAGTGGAATATAGAGCTGTATCATCAATACATTTACCAAAACCAAATCGCCAATGGTCATACTTCCGCTAAGCACACCAGAACTCGACAACCCTAAAATACAAATCAAACCAAGGCCGATGATGGTTTGTTGGCCAAAGTTTAAAATAGCTAGGGATTTTTGAGACTTAATCGCAGCCTGCGCATATTTTTTTAGATTTTCGTCATATCGAATGGCTTCGAATTGCTCGTTACTAAAATACTTTACTGTTTCATAGTTAATTAATGAATCAACTGCTCTCTGATTAGCCTTGGAATCTAACTCATTCATTTGGCGTCTAAAATTTGTTCTCCACTCAGTCACGACGATCGTGAAAACGATATATAAAGTAAGTGCAATCAGGGTAACGACGACAAACCAGATGTTGTAAACAAAAAAGAAATAACCGAGCACCATAAGAAGCTCGATGAGTGTGGGAATAATGCTGTAAAGAGAATATGAGATAAGCGATTGAATGCCACGCGTTCCCCGCTCAATATCGCGTGTCATACCGCCTGTTTGACGTGACAAATGAAACCTAAGTGATAAGGCATGGACGTAATTAAAAACCTGCAAGCCTATTTTTCTAACTGCACTCTCAGTGACTTTAGCAAAAATTAGCTCTCTCAATTCGCCAAAAAAAGAAGCGGATAATCTTAACAAGCCGTAAGCAATGATTAAACTAATAGGCACTACTAAAAGGGCCTTTTCGGTTGTTGAAATACTGAGCGCATCCACAATTTGCTTGAGTACGATAGGTACACCAAGGTTAGCCACCTTAGCAAAAACCAAACATAAGAGCGTAACAATCACTCTGACTTTAAATGGTCTGATATACGGGATTAAACTTTTAATTACCTGCCAGTCACTCTGATGACGCGCACTTTTTTGAACTTTTATTTCGGAGATTGTTGGGCGCATATTTTTCAGGCTGAAGTACGCCCCTTGTTTGATCAGGGGCAATGTTGGAGAGGATAATCGACCAATATCATATATTGTATTAGTCAAATTTAATAATTAAATTAAATAAAACTAAATGCTAATTTTTTATGCTTTCTTATTGACCTAAAGCCGACAAGCCTTTATTATCACGCCTTCACCGATTCCCCGATAGCTCAGTCGGTAGAGCAATGGACTGTTAATCCATGTGTCCCTGGTTCGAGCCCAGGTCGGGGAGCCAAATACAAAAAAGCCCTGTAGAAATACAGGGCTTTTTTCATTCTTACGAAGAAGTAAGATTTAATTGATTTACATCAAAATTTTGCTCCGCTCATAGCGCTAAGATTAAAGCGTTCAACGAGAGGAGCTTATTATGTTAGAAATCTTATTTCATACCCGCGAAGGCCAACTCACCATTTTCATCTTAGTATTTATGGCGATAATGATGGCCTTTCTCTTTATATACTTTATTAGCAATATGAACAAAGCAGCTAAGAAATAAGCATAATTAATTAAGTTTTTGCTTAGCCTTTAACAAACCTTCTTTAGCCTCTTTACGGCGGCCCTGGTCAGCATCTTCTCGACCAGGTCTTGCTGGTGCTGTAATTGCTCGTTCAAAATACTCAACAGCACGTGCATAACGTCCCTGTTCATATAAAAAGTCAGCATAAAAGTAATTGCTATCAATACCTTTAGAATTCATTTCCAATGATTTCTCAAGGTATTCTTTAGCTTTATCTTTATCCCCAAAGCTAATTGGCCACACTGGAACCTTGTAGTACAAAGAACCTAATGAAGTATAAGCGGAGCCATGAAGCGCATTAGGATTTAAAGCAATAGATTCCAACAAAAGTGTTTTTGATTGATCAACCAACTTAAGCGCATTTAATTTAGCCCAACCACTAATCACCTTAGCGTAACCTGACAAAATAATCGCATGCCAAATTTTAGCTTCTGCTTGATCGGGACTCACTTCAGCAACTTCTGCCGCCTTAGTCGACAAGCTCTTAAAAGCAGCTTCTTGCGCATTAGCTGGTGTGTTGTAGTTAGCTTTTGCCCATTCGTGTTGCAATTCAATAATTGCAGGATCAAGTGAATCTTCAGCCCATACACTTCCACCAATCAACAGCAAATAAGTAAACATCAAACTTAACAATAATCTTTTCATTTCATATATCTCCGTTTAATCACACCATTATCAAAATTACTTCTTAAATAATGCTCTAGCTTCCAAAGTTTTAGCTTTAAGACCCATATCAACAAGTTTAGGAAACAATGCATTTAATCGTGCAAAAAATGATTCCGGCTGACCAATATAGGTTTCAGCACGCTCCTTCTCAATCGCCTCAATCATTTTGCTAGCAACAACTTGCGGGCTATCCATCTTAGTGCCCTGCTTATGCATTAAATCAACACTACTATCATTGTTTAATGACGTTGTGGTTGCTCGTGGCGCAACATACAAAACTGAAACACCAGATCCAACAAGCTCTCTTCTCAGTGCTTGGCTAAAGCCTCTAATAGCAAACTTACTAGCGCTATAAGGCGCATAGTGTGCGAAGCCTATTGATCCAAAAGTAGAGCCCACGTTAAGAATTAATCCACTACCCTTGCGCTTAAATAGTGGCAGCAAAGCATTCGCAAGAAGCATAGGAGCAATCGTGTTGATTTGCATCGTAAGCGCAATACGCGCTGATGAAATATTTTCATATAAAGAAAAATCTAAAATACCCGCGTTATTAATCAAAATGTCTAAACCATCAAAACAAGCGACAGCCTCATCAATAACATCCGCAATGACCGACGTGTTAGATAAATCAGCGATAATTTGACGAACATCAGCACCCATAGACGTTAATTTTGAAGCTAAAGACTCAAGTGCAACAGCATCTCTATCCAATAAAACTAACTTAGCGCCTTTGTTAGCAAGTGCTATCGCGAGTTCGCTTCCTATACCTCCAGATGCACCAGTTAATAAAACTCGTTTATTTTGGATAATCAAGATGAAACTCCAACCAAATGTGGATAATAACGCTCAGCAAGTTCACGGAAAATATCAGCGTAAAGCTTATAAAACACTTTTGCAGCATGGATAATGATGGATTGATCATCCACATCATCAATTTTATTCATCAGCCCTTCATAAAAATCAGTATGTCCGACATCCAAGGCACCATGCGAAGTTAAATAAGTCATAGCTTTAGCATCTAAACCCAAGCTATTTTTGATGGCATCAGCAGCGACTGTTGCCACTTGAACACTCGTTCCTTCAAGCACTAAAACCATTCCAAAAAAACCAACTGGATTAACACGATTGACCATGTCGTAAGCGTAAGCAACCATGAACTCTGCTGGCTGTTTAGGTTGACCACGTCTAACGGCCTCTCCATCAGCACCACAGGCCTTAATATCGTTCAGAATCCATTCTTGATGACCTGTTTCTTCTTCAATATACTCAGCAATCGCCTCACGCAGCCATTCATAGCGTTCAGGCAATCGGGCCCCACAATTCATCAACAAAGGTACTGTGTGTTTTACATGATGATAGGCTTCTGTTAAAAATCCCACATAAGCCTCGTGAGAGATTTGGCCTGTCGCACCCAACTTAATTAATGGCAGCGAAAGCAGTGTGTTTCGTTCAACTTCTGTTGCAAGCAATAATTCATCATAAAAAGCCATTTAAATTTCCTTATACAAATCTTGAATAGAATTTTGGTAATGCTTAAAAATCTCGTCACGGCGCAATCGACCATTGCTGGTTGCTAAGCCGTTATTAAAGCTAAAAGGCGCATCTGCTAATATCCATTGAGAGACGCGTGCATAGTCAGGAAGCGATTGATTAACTTGCGCAATTGCAGCATCAATTAAAGTAATGGCCTGCTCTTTAGGTACCCTAGCGACAATCACTGCCACATTAAAAGGCCTTGCCTCACCAAACACTGCAGCCTGAGCAATCATGGGATGCACAGTTAATTCCCGCTCAACCCACTCAGGTGAAACATTGCGACCAAATGAAGTAATAAAAATATTCTTTTTACGGCCAGTCACATAAAGATAACCATCTTCGTCCAAATAACCGATATCACCAGTTGACCAAGGCAAAGTCGATTGTTGGGGACTTTGTTTGGTATATGTTACAAAACGGTTACCTGAGACTAATATCTCGCCATCTTCAGCAATCTCAACTTTCAAATGCGATAAAGGCTTACCAACACTACCAAGCTTTCTTGCAACAGCCGTATTAAGTGCCACAACAGATGCACACTCCGACAATCCATAACCTTCGTAAACTGGCAATCCAAGACGATCAGCACGCTCGAGCAAGCTCGGTGATACAGAAGCACCACCCACGGCGATAAATCTTAAACTTTGAGGCCTCTGAGCACCGTTCTCAATTGCAAAAATTAAACCCAACAAAAGCTCAGGCGTTAATATCACTGTCGTGGCCTGCCAATCACTCAATGCATCCAGCATTTTTTTAGCATTAAATCCAGCACCACCGAGCAATCCTGTACTCGTCATAGAAGGTAAAACGCAAGTGGCGCCGGCCATTAAAGGCACATAAAGACCGCCAATATTTTCTAGCAATGTCGATAAAGGCAATAAGCTCAAATGACGATCGTGGCGATCAGCTTTAGTCTCTTTTAATAGAGAGATTGCAACATTCGCCATCGATGATTCGTTTAAGCACACACCTTTAGGTGAGCCCGTTGTGCCTGAGGTGTAAGTGACTTTAACAACGCCATCCATCAAACCTTCTTGATTGAATGGATGCACCCTCAACATATGACAAACTTTCCCATAAACCTCAAAGGATTGATGCGAAATCACTTCAATCCCGAACTCTTTAAATATTGCTTGATATTGATCAAGCTGATCGGTAATAACGCAATCAACACCTGCATCTTGAATCGCATGAATAATCTGTTGTGGTGAAAAAAACAGCGGCAATGGCACATGAGGCAAATTCAAATTCAAGGCCATTAAATCAAATAACGCCCATGCCGGCGAGTTATCCATCGCCAACCCAATCACAGATGCCTGATTCAGGTTTAATGAAGACGGCATCGCCTTAATATCAGCGATAAGCTGCGTATAAGTGACCTGAACATGCTCACCTACCAATGCAAGGGCCACAGGATCTTGATGTGCTTGCGCATCAATCAAGTTCAAGATTTGATTACCCATCTTCAATTAATGCTGCAAATGCGCACGTGGGTTAAGACGAACAGCAATCACTTGAGGATGATGGTCATAATAACTACCCCAATCAGCCCTATCTTCAGGCGCAATTTTTTCAAGGGTCGCATCAATATTGGTTAAAAAAGCTCCTTCAGTGAGTTCCAAAATAACTGAATTTGCGCTGATGCCGGTTTCTGCCAGTATGTCAGATAACAGGACAAAAAAATTATCCCGTTCAAACTGTTTGGGGCTGACATTGATGGAAATGTGTTGCTGTGGCTTTAAGAGTCCGGTTTCTTGCCAGACTTTGATTTTTTTAAACGCCATTTTAAAAATCAGGGTGCCAATTTCCACAATCAAACCAGTTTCCTCGGCCAGTGAAATGAACTGATCGGGAGAAATAAAACCTAGATCGGGATGAAGCCAGCGTAACAGAACTTCAGCACCGACCAACTCATGTCGATGATTGAGTTGTGGCTGATAATAAC
>ERZ1034363.340-NODE-340-length-33326-cov-3.858221_pt1 | contig 33326 bp, 13 predicted proteins | sample MGYA00520616_ERZ1034363 | MGnify/ENA primary metagenome ERZ1034363 (study PRJEB33736, sample SAMEA104284506) | Azolla filiculoides | biome: Urban; feature: Water surface; material: Ditch water | place: Netherlands | collected 2015-10-28 | depth 0-0.1 m ... | reverse complement strand
ATTGGAATCGTACTGAAGGAAGTAAATATAATTTGTACACTTATACCAATGCCGATGAAGTTGAATTATTTGTAAATGGAAAATCTATCGGAGTACAACAAAATAGTACTGAAGTAACAAAACGCAATACCATTTATTGGAAAGACGTTCCATATACAGCTGGCAAAATCACCGCTATCGCCCGAAAAGGAGGCAAAGAAGTAGCTCGTCACGAACTGGAGACAACCGGAAAAGCAGTAGCATTAAAAATAGAAACAGAAAATCCAAACTGGAAAGCGGATGGTATGGATCTTCAATATATAAAAGTATATGCCGTGGATAGTAAAGGGCGTAAAGTACCAACTGCTGCCGAAGAAGTAACTTTTGATGTGAGTGGCTCCGCCAATATAATTGCGGTGGATAATGGTGATCATTTGAGTGATGATTTATTTGATGGCAATAAAAAGAAACTTTACAAAGGCTTTGCGATGGCTATTTTGCGTTCAGGACAAAAAGCTGGAACCGTAAAACTGAAAGTTACCGCAGCAGGATTGAAAGGAATAGAGAAAACATTAATAGTAAAATAACATTTAGTCAGCATATTAATATCCATTTCTATGAAAAAAATTATTCGAATACTCTTATTCCTTTTAATTTTATTGAGGTGCTCATTTCTTTCGGCACAGGATTTTATGACCAATATTCCAGCTCGCAAGCAGACAAGCCTGAACGGTAAATGGCAGGTTATCATTGACCCATACGATGTTGGAATCAAGTCCTGGAAGGCTTTGTACAAAGACAAAAAGCCGGTTGAAAAATGGGAGTTTTACGAATACTCATTCGATGGTGGACCTGTACTTAATGTGCCCGGCGATATAAACTCACAATTGCCAGAACTTAAAAACTACGAATCCACTATTTGGTACAAGAAAACTTTTGTGGCTCAAAAACAATCCGGCAAGCGCCTGTTTCTGTATTTTGATGCTGCCAATTATATGACCGACGTCTTTCTGAATTCGGAAAAAATTGGTAGTCACGAGGGTGGTTTTACACCATTTCAATTTGAAATTACAGATAAAATAAAAACTGGTGAAAATTCAATTATTGTGCGTGTCAACAACGAACGACAAAAAGATGGTGTACCAGCAACGGGTTATGACTGGATGAACTACGGTGGCATCACTCGTGACGTGAGATTAGTGGAAACGCCTTCGGTGTATATCGATGATTATTTTATTCAACTGGAGAAAGGGTCGAAAAATGTAGTGTCGGGATACGTGAAATTGGCTGGAGTAACCTCGGCTCAGGAAGTTAAAGTTCAAATTCCAGAAGCAAAAATTAAATTGGTTTTAAAAACCAATGCCGAAGGATATGCAGCGGTAAAATTTCCGGCAAAACTAACACTTTGGAGTCCTAAAAATCCAAAATTGTATAAAGTAAATATTAGTTGTGAAAGCGATAAAGTATCCGAAGAAATTGGGTTTCGCAGTATTGAAACTAAAGGAACCGACATTCTGCTCAACGGAGAATCGGTGTTTCTAAAAGGGGTAAACATTCACGAAGAAATACCGCAGCGCAAAGGGCGTGCCTTTTCCGAGTCGGATGCACTTATGTTGCTTACTTGGGCTAAAGAATTGGGATGTAATTTTATACGAACAGCTCATTATCCGCACAACGAAAATATGGTTCGAATGGCTGAGCGAATGGGTTTTATGATTTGGGAAGAAGTTCCCGTTTTTCAGTCGATTAGTTTTGACAAGGAACCAACGCAACAGTTAATGAATTTGCAACTGAAAGAAATAGTACGACGCGACAAAAACCGCTGTTCCATTATTACTTGGAGTATGGCCAACGAAACTCCGCAAGGATCTAAAAATCGAACTCAAGCCATTGCAGATATGGCATCACTTTGCCGAAGCATTGACAACACACGTCTTATTTCGGCGGCTTTCAATAATCTAAAATATGTTGGCAACAAAGTTATTATTGAGGACGATCTTATCAACTCTTTAGACGTGATTGGCATCAATGAATATATTGGTTGGTATAAACCGTGGTTCAAACCACCATCCGAAATTGAGTGGGTATCGAACTACAACAAACCGGTAATTATGAGTGAATTTGGTTGTGAAGCCTTGTATGATAATCACGGCCCTGCGGATGTAGCCAGTTCTTGGAGTGAAGAATATATGGAGCAATTTTACAAAGACCAGATTACGATGTTGCAACGGATTCCATTTTTACGAGGTACTTGTCCGTGGATTTTAGCGGATTTCCAATCGCCGCTTCGTTTGCATCCCATTTATCAAAAGGGTTGGAATCGCAAAGGATTACTCTCGGATAAAGGGGAAAAGAAAAAAGCGTGGTATGTATTGAAAGAGTTCTATTCCAAAGAGAAACCTGTACAAAATTAAAGCAGAATTACTGCGGAATAGACATCAACCCTACATCCAGTTGCGATAGAAACAAGAAAATTAAGTAATTGTAAAAATAAAAAAATGAGTGTAAAAGCTTGGCAAGAGGAAGTAATCATTCCCACATACGAAATTGGAAAAGCCGAAATGAATCCCATCTTTCTTGAAAAACGAGTGTATCAAGGTAGTAGTGGAGTTGTTTATCCGTATCCAGTTGTAGAAAAAATTGAGGACGAGAAACAGGATAAAACATACAAAGCAGTCTATCTTGAAAATGAATATATCAAGGTAATGATTTTGCCTGAGTTGGGCGGACGTGTGCAAATGGCTTACGACAAAATCAAGCAACGTCATTTTATTTATTACAATCAGGTTATTAAACCGGCATTGGTTGGACTTACTGGCCCTTGGATTTCGGGAGGAATCGAGTTTAACTGGCCGCAACACCATCGTCCGAGCACGTTTTTACCTGTGGATCACACCATCGAAAACAATGCCGACGGCAGCATTACCGTTTGGGTAAGTGAAAACGAAAAAATGTTCCACCAAAAAGGAATGGCGGGATTTACTTTGCATCCTGGAAAAGCCTATCTTGAAATTAAAGGAAAACTGTATAATCCAACTCCTGTTCCGCAAACTTTTTTGTGGTGGGCGAATCCTGCCGTGGCGGTAAACGAGTATTATCAATCGGTTTTTCCACCAGATGTACACGCTGTTTTTGACCACGGAAAAAGAGATGTTTCTACTTTTCCCATTGCAACTGGAACTTATTATAAAGTGGATTACTCCGCTGGTGTGGATATTTCTAACTATAAAAATATTCCCGTTCCGACTTCGTATATGGCCATCAACTCGGATTTTAATTTCGTGGGTGGTTACGAAAATGACACGAAAGCCGGCGTGTTGCACGTTGCCAATCATCATATTTCTCCCGGAAAAAAACAATGGACTTGGGGAAATGGCGATTTTGGAAAAGCTTGGGACCGAAATCTTACCGACGAAGATGGACCGTACATCGAATTGATGGCGGGAGTTTTTACCGACAATCAACCCGATTTCAGTTGGATGCAACCCTATGAAGAAAAAACATTTACACAATATTTCCTGCCATATCGGGAATTGGGTGTGGTAAAAAACGCTTCTCAAGATTTGCTTTTAAACCTTGACAAAGAAGGAGACAAAGCCATTGTGAAGATTTTTGCCACCTCATTGCAGAAAAAAGCAAGAATTATATTGGAAGGTTTTTTGGATGAAATCTTGGATTTAAGTCCAGAATTAGTTTATGAACGCGAAATTTTGGTTGGGGATGTTAATTTCATAGATTTAAAATTAATGGTCTTTTCCGAAAACGGACGAGAACTATTGAGTATTAAATCCGAAAAAGCGGAAGCAAAACCAATACCAGAAGCTGCCAAAGCCGCTTTTTCTCCCGAAGAAACGCCAACTTGCGAGCAATTGTATCTTACGGGCTTGCATTTGGAACAATACCGTCACGCCACTTACAACGCTAACGATTATTATCTGGAAGCCTTGAAAAGAGACCCTTCAGATGTTCGAAATAACAATGCGATGGGACTTTGGTTGCTTCGTCGTGGGAAATTTGCCGAATCCGAAAAGTATTTCAATGCTGCAATTGACACCCAATTGCAGCGCAACCCGAATCCATACGATGGTGAACCTCATTATAATCTGGGTCTTGCCCTACAATATCAAGGTAAAAATAAGGAAGCCTATGATGCTTTTTACAAATCCTGCTGGAATGCCGCGATGCAAGATGCCGGTTATTTTGGTTGTGCCCAGATTTCCTGCAAGAAGGACAATCTAACCGATGCGCTTTATGAAATTGACAAAGCATTGGTACGCAACTGGCACAACCACAAAGCACGTGCTTTGAAAACCGCCATCCTTCGAAAATCAGGAAACGAAAAAGAAGCCTTGGCACTGATAGAAGATTCACTAAAAATAGACTTATTCAATTTTGGATGCCGTTTCGAACACTATCTAATTTCAAATTCAGCTACTGTTTTGGATGAAATGAATAGTTTGATGCGTGGCGAAATCCATAATTATGAGGTCGTGGCATTGGATTATATTGCCGCCGGTCTGTACGATGAAGCCGTTCAGTTATTGGAAGAAGGAATCAAAGTTTCTCCCACCACACCGATGACGTATTATTATATGGCTTGGGCATTAAGGTTAGCCAACAAAGATGCTAAAGCCGTGTTTGAAATAGCTGAGAATCACGCACCAGAATATTGTTTTCCAAATCGTTTGGAAGCTATACTCGCATTAGAAGTGGCTCAAAAAATAAATCCAAAAGACGCCAAAGCTCCTTATTATTTGGGGAATTTATGGTATGACAAGCGTCAATATACAGAAGCCATTGCCTGTTGGGAAAAATCAGCAGCCATTGACGACACATTCCCAACAGTCTTGAGAAATTTGTCGTTGGCCTATTTCAATAAATTGCAGCAGGAAGAAAAAGCGGTTCAATTTCTCGAAAAAGCCTTTGCTTTGGACAAGAGTGATTCCCGCATTTTGATGGAACTGGATCAATTGTACAAACGCCTTTGCAAACCACATTCGGAACGATTGGATTTTTTGGAAAAACATTTCAATCTAGTGGAACAACGTGATGACGTGTATTTGGAATATGCCACTTTATGCAACCAACTTGGGAATTATGCCAAAGCGATTGCATTAATTGACCAACGCATTTTCCATCCTTGGGAAGGCGGCGAAGGCAAAGTTCCGGCACAATATCAATTAGCAAGAGTACAATTAGCCAAACAAATGTTGGCAAAAAACCAATTTGAAGCCGCCATAAAATTATTAAAAGAATGTCTCGAATATCCGCATAATTTAGGAGAAGGCAAACTTTCGGGAGCCCAAGAAAATGATTTCCATTATTGGTTAGGCTGCGCTTACGAAGGTTTGGGACAAATGGATGAAGCCCAAAAATATTGGGAACTCGCCAAAGATGGAAACAGCGAGCCTGCGGCAGCCATTTTCTACAACGACCAAAAACCCGACAAGATATTTTACCAAGGTTTGGCATTGCTGAAATTAGGATTACCAAATGAGGCCAATATTCGATTTGACAAACTGGTAGGTTTTGGGAAAAAACATTTGGACGACACCATAAAACTGGATTACTTTGCGGTATCCTTGCCTGATTTATTGATTTGGGAAGATGATTTAACTTTCCGAAACAAAATCCATTGCCATTACATAGTCGGATTGGGAAATCTCGGATTGGGGGAAATCGACCAAGCAAAAAATCATTTGCTGGAAGCGGCAAAAATGGATGTAAACCATCAGGGAGGTCAGATACATTTGGCAACGATACTAAATTTATAAAAATGAAAATATCAAAATTCAATGCTCTAACTTCAATTATGCTGTTTGTTGCATTTTCATTATCTGCTCAAAATAGTTACTCTGTTGACATCAGCAAAGCAACACCACAAATACTATCTGGACATTTAAAACAAGGTAGCAACACCGCTCCCAATGGAGACAAACTGGAAGTAAATAGTCTTTATTTTATAAAAAACGGCACTCCTTGGTATCCTGTGATGGGTGAATTTCATTTTTCAAGGTTTCCAAAAAGCCAATGGGAAGCTTCGATTTTAAAAATGAAAGCAGCAGGAATTGATGTGATTGCCACTTATGTCTTTTGGATTTATCACGAAGAAGAGGAAGGAAAATTTAATTGGAAAGACGATAATGATTTCAATGCTTTTCTTGCCTTATGTAAAAAACACCAGATGTATGTTTTTGCTAGAATTGGACCTTGGTGTCACGGCGAAGTGAGAAATGGAGGCTTTCCAGACTGGATTGTAAAAAGAGGAAATATGAGAAAGAACGACTCCACCTATCTTTCGAGTGTAAAAAAATTCTACCATCAAATTGGTTTGCAATGCAAGGGAATGTATTTTAAAGATGGCGGTCCAATCATTGGCACACAAATAGAAAATGAATATCGATTTAATAATGCCAAAGGTTTAGAACACTTATTAACATTAAAGAAAATGGCAATTGAATCCGGTTTCGATGTTCCGTATTACACGGCTACGGGCTGGCCTGGTTCCAATTTAAAACAAGACGAATTCATACCTGTTTGGGGTGCTTATCCAGAAGCTCCGTGGGATAAAAAAACCACAAAACTAGCTCTTTCCGACAATTATCTTTTTGGAACCTTACGAAATGACCCAGCCATTGGGAGTGATTTGTTGGGCAAACAAGATGAAATCACAGATTACAAAGGGTTTAGATATCCCTATGCCACCGCAGAAATGGGTGGAGGAATTCAAGTTACCTATCATCGTCGTCCCATAATCAATTCTGATGACGTGACGGCTTTGGCTTATACCAAAATAGGCTCAGGAGCTAATCTTATGGGCTATTATATGTTTCACGGAGGGTCGAATAAAATAGGTAAATTAAGTACGCTACAAGAATCTAAAGCGACCAATTACCCAAACGATTATCCGATTATTAATTATGATTTTCAATCGCCAATTGGAGAGTTTGGCAACTTGAGACCTTCTTTTTACAACTTCAAAGTATTGCATACATTCCTGAATGAATTTGGAAGTGAACTCGCCACCTATACTGCCTGTTTTCCAGATAAAATGCCCGTTAATGCGGCTGATGCCAATACATTACGATTTGCAGTTAGAGCCAAAAACAATAGTGGTTTTATTTTCATAAGTCAGGTAGAACGACAGTTGCAGATGAATGAGGTCAAAGACGTTCAGTTTCAATTGAAATTAAAGGACAATGGCAACTTGGTATTTCCAGAAAAACCAATTACCATAAAAAATAATGTACAGGCTATTTTCCCATTCAATATGGACATTGAAGGATTTAATCTTCAATATGCAACGGCACAACCTTTATGCAAGATAGAAGGAACTGAACCTTTGTATGTGTTTTTTGAAGTTGATGGTGTTACTCCCGAATTTATTTTCGAAAAAAATAAAATTAAAGATGCCAAAGCAACCAATGCCTCCTTAAATGGTTTTCCCGAAAAGTACCAGTTTTCTAATTTACAATCGGGTCTTAATTGCATTATTGAACTAGTTGCAGCAGATGGTAAAAAAGTAAAAATCCTTACCCTTACGGCAGAACAAGCAAAAAACGCCTATAAAATTGATGATGCAAAACAGCAAAAACTACTGATTTCAAATCAAGAAGTAGTGGTTGACCGCAACCAAATTACCATCAGTGGGCACGAAATGGCTCAACTTAATGTTTACCCACAAAACACCCAGTTTTCGTCCAAAGCCAAGTGGATTTCGGAAAAGTCGAATGGTGGAATTTTCAAAACCTATTCCACTAAATTAGAAGGAGGCGAAATCAATTTACCTTTTGAAGAAGTGACTGACCTTAGTTCCTATTTGAATGTAAAAAATATTCTTCCCGCTGATAACAGACTAGCAACAATTGCAACCGCTAATTCGGGCCCACAATATCAAACAAATTTAAGCCCAGTTGCGGGGTCAAAATATTATTTGTTATCCATTCCAGAGAATAAAAAGTCTTTTTTTATTACTTTAAATTATTTTGGAGATACGGCTTCAGTCTATTCGAATGGTAAACTAATGGCAGACGATTTCTATTATGGTAAACCTTGGAAAATTGGAATCGACAATCCTAAAACCAAGCAATTATTAGTACAAATAGTTCCGCTTACGGATGAAAAGCAAATTTATTTTGAACCCGGAATAAGGGAAACTATTTCTGGTAAAGAAGCTACAGAATTAAAATCAGGAAAAATAACTTTAGACGAAAAAATAACTTTAAGTTTTAAGTAACTTTGAAAAAAAAGCCTTTAAAAATATATGAAAGCATCAAAACTCATTCTTGTTCTCGTCATTTTTATGACACTGATGACTCAAGCTCAAGTTTCTAAACAACCCGAAACATTCGTTGCCGCAGACAACACTTTCCTTTTAAACGGGAAACCATTTGTAGTACGTGCTGGCGAAATTCATTTTCCGAGAATTCCACGTGAATATTGGGAACAGCGCATCCAAATGTGTAAAGCGATGGGAATGAATACCATTTGTATCTATCTTTTTTGGAATTTTCACGAACAAAAACCCGATCAATTTGATTTCACGGGACAAAAAGACGTGGCCGAATTTGTACGACTCATCCAAAAAAACGGAATGTATTGCATCGTTCGCCCCGGTCCTTATGCTTGTGCTGAGTGGGATATGGGCGGGTTGCCTTGGTGGCTTTTGAAGAAAAATGATATTCAAGTACGTACTAAAGATGATTCTTATTTTATGGAACGTGCTACTAATTATCTGAAGCAAGTGGGCAAGCAATTAGCTCCTTTGCAAATTCAAAACGGTGGCAACATCATTATGGTTCAGGTCGAAAATGAATATGGTGTTTGGGGTACAGACACTGTTTATATGGGACAAGTTCGCGATGCCATTCGTTCCGCAGGATTTGATAAAGTACAATTGTTTCGTTGTGACTGGAGTTCCAACTTTTTCAAATATGATGTGGATGGCGTTTATACCGCTTTAAATTTTGGAGCTGGTTCGAATATCGATAAACAGTTTGAAAAGTATAAAGAAATTTATCCCAAAGCGCCGTTGATGTGTAGCGAATATTGGACTGGTTGGTTCGATTACTGGGGACGCGCACACGAAACCCGTTCGATAAGCAGTTTTATCGGGAGTTTAAAAGATATGTTGGATCGCAAAATTTCGTTCAGTTTGTATATGGCTCACGGCGGCACTTCTTTCGGACAATGGGGCGGAGCCAATGCACCACCTTTTGGGGCTATGGTCGCTTCCTACGATTATAACGCTCCAATAAATGAGGCTGGACAACCCACGGACAAATTCTACGCCGTTCGTGATTTATTGAAAAACTACCTAAATCCTGGAGAAACAATTCCCGAACTACCTGCAAATTATCCAATGATTTCGATTCCGAAAATCACTTTTAAAGAATCGGCATCCTTATTCGAAAATCTTCCGAAAGCCAATAAATCGGAAACCATAAAACCGATGGAAGCCTTTAATCAAGGTTGGGGACGCATTTTATATCGCACCCAATTACCGGAATCTACTACTTCATCTAAAATAAAAATTACAGAACTACACGATTGGGCTGCTATTTTTATCAATGGAAAACGTATCGGAAACCTAGATCGACGAAAAGACGAAAACACCATTGAAATTCCTCCAGTAAAAAAAGGTGATGTCCTCGATATTTTGGTGGAAGCTATAGGTCGCGTCAACTATGGAAAAACCATCATTGACCGAAAAGGAATCACCGAAAAAGTGGAAATGTTGGTAGGTTCTAATGCCACAAACCTGTCGAATTGGGAAGTTTTCAATTTCCCTGTGGACTACGATTTCCAAAAAAACCTGAAATTCAAAACTGAAAAAGCAAATGGTCCTGCTTGGTACAAAGCCACTTTTGATTTGAAATCTACCGGTGATACCTATATCGATATGAGCACTTGGGGCAAAGGAATGGTGTGGGTAAATGGATACAATTTAGGTCGTTATTGGAAAATTGGCCCGCAACAAACCCTTTATATGCCGGGATGTTGGTTGAAAAAAGGAAAAAATGAAATCATAATTCTTGATTTAGAAACGCCCAAAGATGCCCAAATTACAGGTGTCACGACTCCAATTTTGGATAAAATTGTTGTTGACGAATCACTTTTACACCGTAAAAAAGGAGAAACACTAGACCTTTCTGCTGAAGCTCCTGTCAATTCTGGCTCGTTTATTGCAGGGCAAGGTTGGAAAGAAGTGATTTTTGATAAAGAAAGTGAAGGGCAGTATTTTTGTTTTGAGGCATTAAGTTCTCAAAATCAAAAAGACCAAAGTAGCAGTATGGCTGAATTTGAATTAATTGGCGTAGATGGATTGCCGATTAATCGTTCTAAATGGAAAATAATTTATGCAGATAGCGAAGAAATTTCAGTAGGAAACTATTCGGCCGAAAAAATATTCGACCAACAGGAATCTACTTTTTGGTCCACGGCTTGGACGGTTTCAAAAACGCCGCATCCCCATCATGTTGTTGTCAATATGGATGAAATTGTAAAAATTAAAGGCTTTAAATATTTACCCAGAACCGATAAAAGTACCAATGGAAATGTGAATTCCTATCGTTTCTTTATTAAATCATCCTTGTTTTCTATTAAGAAATAAAAAATAACCTAATGAATAGAAATAGTTATATCTGCTTGCTTTTTTTAGCATTATTTTCTTTAAGCAGTTTCAATAGTAAAGCTCAAGTAATTAATTTGAAAGGCAGTTGGCTTTTTCAAATGGATCGAAATGAAGAAGGTGTCACGGCAAAATGGTACAACAAAAAACTAGCAGATGTAATTCATCTGCCAGGCTCAATGGCCGAAAACTTGAAAGGCGATGAAATCACTTTGAAGACCAAATGGACAGGCTCTATTTATGACAGTTCTTACTATTTTGTTCCAAGATTAAAAAAGTTTCGCGAGCCTGGAAACATACACATTCCTTTCTGGCTTACCCCAGCCAAACATTTTCTTGGCGTGGCTTGGTATCAAAAAGAAGTAAACATTCATAAGAATTGGAAAGGGCAACGAATAGTACTTCGTTTAGAAAGAGCCCATATCGAAACTAGAGTTTGGGTAAACGACAAGGAAGTGGGTTTACAAAATTCATTGGTTGCCCCACACGTCTATGATTTGAGCTCGTATCTTGTTCCTGGAAAACAGCGTATTTCTATTAGAATTGACAATAGTATTAAAAAAATAAATGTCGGTCCCGATTCACATAGCGTTACCGATCATACTCAAGGAAATTGGAATGGTATCATCGGAAAAATGGAGTTGGAATCTGGTTCTCCTGTTTATATAGACGATGTCCAGATTTTTCCTGATGTAAAAAATCATAAAGCCCGAGTGAAAATTACGGTGAATAATAGCACCCAAAATAATTTTAATGGTACAATTGCTATTGCTGCCAAAAGCTTCAACTCCAAGGCAACTGACCAAACCAAAGCCATTACAAGCAAGATTGTGGTGACTAAGTTGGGAGAAAATACAATGGAACTCGAACTTCCTTTTGGAAAAGGAATGTTGACTTGGGACGAATTTGATCCTGCTTTGTATAACTTGGAAGTAAAATTAGCTTCCAAAGAACTAAAAAACAGCAAAATCGTCCAATTCGGAATGCGTGAATTTAAAATTGAAGGCAACCGATTTTTAATCAATGGTAATCCTGTTTTTCTTCGAGGAACGGTTCACAATTGCGAATTTCCGTTAACAGGTTATCCAGCAACTACAGTTGAAGCTTGGGAAAAAACTTTTAAAATCATCAAATCTTATGGATTAAACCACGTTCGTTTTCATTCTTGGTGTCCACCTGAAGCAGCTTTTATTGCCGCCGACAAAGTGGGATTGTATTTGCAGCCTGAAGGTCCTAGTTGGCCAAACCACGGGCCAAAAATAGGATTGGGTCAGCCTGTGGATAAATTTTTATACGACGAAACCACAAGAATGGCCAAGGAATACGGTAATTATGCTTCTTTCACGATGTTGTCCGCAGGGAATGAACCAGCAGGAAATCAAGTAAAATACCTCAACGAATTTGTTGATTTTTGGAAAGCAAAAGACAACCGAAGAGTTTACACTGGAATGTCGGTTGGTGGAAGTTGGCCAATTGTTCCGAATGCAGAATATCAGTCTCGAGGAGGAGTAAGAGGTTTGAAATGGGAAAAAATGCCAGAAACAGAATCTGATTTTAGCTCCGGAATTGCACCATTTAAAGTTCCTTTTGTCGCTCACGAAATTGGTCAATATTGTGTTTTTCCTAATTTCGAAGAAATCAAAAAATACACTGGTGTTTACCGAGCCAAAAACTTCGAAATGTTCCGCGAAGATTTAGAGGATCACCATATGGGCAATCAAAGCAAAGACTTTTTGAATGCTTCTGGAAAACTTCAGGTTTTGTGTTATAAAAACGAGATTGAAAAAATGTTGAGAACGCCTGGTTACGGAGGTTTTCAAGCATTAGGCTTGCAGGATTTTCCGGGTCAAGGAACGGCTTTGGTGGGCGTTCTGGATGCTTTTTTCCAAGAAAAAGGATATGTAACTGCAAAGGAATATTCTCGTTTTTGTAATTCGACAGTTCCTTTGGCGAAGATTTCAAAGTTTGTGTTTACCAATACCGAAACTTTCAAGGCTGAAATTGCGCTATTCCACTCCGGAAAAACACCATTAAAAAATGCTGTAATCAGTTGGACGATTCAAAACGAAAAGGGAATCGCACTAGCTTCAGGAAGTTTCGATGCTAAAACTTTCGAAAATGGAAATGGTATTTTCGTTGGAAATTTAAGTTTTGCGTTGAACGAAATCAAGGAAGCCACGAAATTAAAACTGGAAGTAAAAGTCAACGATACTGCTTTTGTCAACGACTGGAATTTTTGGGTGTATCCAGATAAGAATCCAGAAACTAAATCGACGGTTTATTACACCACAGTTTTAGACGATAAAGCCAAAGAAGTATTGAATAATGGTGGAAAAGTATTTTTGAATGCCTCTGGTAAAGTGGTAAAAGGCAAAGAAGTCGAAATGCATTTTCTTCCCGTTTTTTGGAACACCTCTTGGTTCAAAATGCGTCCGCCACACGTTACAGGAATGTTGATACAGGATAAAAGTCCTGCTTTCGCCAATTTCCCAACCAGTTTTCACTCTGATTTGCAGTGGTGGGACATTCAAAATCGCTCGCAAGTAATGAATCTGGAGGATTTTCCGGTAGATTTCCGACCTTTAATTCAACCTATTGATACTTGGTTTATGAATCGCAGGTTGGCTTTAGTATTTGAAGCCCAAGTAGGTAAAGGGAAAATCATTGTAAGTAGTGTCAATTTGAGTCCAGATTTGGAAAACAAACCAGCTGCAAAACAATTGTTTTTATCGCTTCAAGAGTATATGAATTCGGATCAATTTAGTCCAAAAAACAGCTTGACTTTGGATGTAATACAGGATTTATTTGTAAGCCCATCAAAAGAAATATTTAATACCTATACGAAAGATAGCCCTGATGAATTGAAACCCAATTCGAATCAAAATAAAGTGAAATAATTAATTAAAAATTAATAATGAAAAATAGTCGTTTTTATATTTTGTTTTTCTTCATAATTGCTGTTCTTTCAGTAAATGCGCAGAAAAATGAATCAGGAAGAGAAAAATACAACTTCAATTACGGTTGGAAATTAAATATTGGCGATGTTGAAGAAGCTAAACAAGCTGATTTCAATGACAAGAAATGGACAGATGTAAATCTTCCGTATGCTTGGAATCAATCTGAAGCTTTTCGTTTAGATATTACACAATTATCTACAGGAATTGCTTGGTATCGTAAGACCTTTCAGCTTCCAAAAGATTCGAACAATAAGAAAGTTTTTGTTGAGTTTGAAGGAGTGCGTCAAATGGGAGAAATTTATATCAATGGAACTTTTATTGGCCGACATGAAAATGGAGTTATGGCTTTTGGTTTTGACTTGACTCCTTATGTAAAACCTTATCCGCAACAAAATGTGATAGCTGTAAAAACGGATAATGATTGGAAGTATAAAGAGAAATCATCAGGTTCTGGATTTCAATGGAACAATAATAACTTTAATGCCAATTATGGTGGAATTCCCAAAAATGTATTTCTACATTTAAAACCCAAAGTGTATCAAACACTGCCGTTGTATTCTACTTTGGGCACAACAGGAACTTATGTTTATGCCACCAATTTTGATATTGCAAACAAAAAGGCAGTTGTTAATGTGGCTTCGCAAGTAAAAAATGAACTTTCTAAATCCATTACTACTCAATTGAAAGTAAGTGTTCAAGATAGGGAAGGAAAACTGATAGCTACTTTTCTTGGCGATTCTTTCGCTATTGCTCCAAATGAAACTAAGGATTTAACAGCTATGAAAGCTTTAGATAATTTAAATTTCTGGAGTTGGGGATACGGCTATTTATATACAGTTACTTCGGAATTATTGGTCGATACTAAATCAGTCGAAAAAGTGACTATTCGAACAGGATTTCGAAAAACAAAGTTCGAAAAAGGAATGGTGTATTTGAATGATCGTGTCATTATGATGAAAGGCTATGCACAGCGAACCAGCAACGAATGGCCGTCTGTAGGAATGTCAGTGCCAGCTTGGTTAAGTGATTATAGCAATAGTTTGATGATAAAAAGTAATGCAAATTTAGTGCGATGGATGCACGTTACACCTTGGAAGCAGGATATTGAGTCCTGTGACCGAGTGGGTTTGATTCAAGCCATGCCAGCAGGAGATTCAGAAGCCGATGTTCAGGGTCGTCGATGGGAACAACGCACCGAATTGATGCGAGATGCCATCATTTACAATCGCAATAATCCCAGTATTATTTTTTACGAATCTGGAAACGAAAGTATCTCGGAGGATCACATGAAAGAGATGTTGGCTATCAAAAATACATTCGACCCTCAAGGAGGTCGCGCTATTGGAAGCAGAGAAATGCTCGACAGCAAAGTGGCTGAATATGGTGGAGAAATGTTGTACATCAACAAAAGTGCTCGCATTCCATTTTGGGCTACAGAATACAGTAGAGATGAAGGCTTACGCAAATATTGGGACGAATTCACGCCACCTTTTCACAAAGAAGGTACGGGAGGAACGGCTCATACTAATGTCAATGGTAGTAAAGTGGCAGATGCTAGCGCTTATAATCACAATCAAGATACACACGCCATCGAAGATGTGGTACGGTGGTATGATTATTGGGAAATGCGCCCGGGAACAGGAGAACGCGTGAATTCTGGTGGAGTAAATATTATTTTTAGTGATTCGAATACCCATTACCGAGGGCAAGAAAATTATCGCAGAAGCGGAGAAGTGGACGCCATGCGAATCCCAAAAGACAATTTCTATGCTCATCAAGTGATTTGGAACGGATGGGTCGATACCGATACACCCGATTTGCATATCGTAGGACATTGGAATTATGAAAATGGTGTGACCAAAGATATTACCGTAATTTCAACAGCAGATGTAGTAGAATTATTTGTAAATAACGAAAGCCTTGGTAAAGGCATACAAGATAAAAGATTCTTATTTACTTTCAAAAAGGTATCTTTCAAACCTGGAATTATCAAAGCCATTGGTTATGATAAAACGGGTAAAAAAGTTTGTGAAAATCAAATTCAAACCGCTGGAAAACCCTTTGGAATTAAGTTGAGTACCATCGAAAGACCAGGAGGAACACTAGCTAATGCTAATGATTTGGCTTTGGTTCAAGTAGAAGTGGTGGATGAAAAAGGCAACCGTTGTCCAACAGCATTAAACGAAATTAATTTTGATGTGCAAGGACAAGGGACTTTTATTGGAGGAATTGCTCAAGGACCCGATAATTATATTGGAAGCAAAAAACTTCCAGTAGAATGTGGTGTCAATCGAATCTTCGTTAAATCAATCGATATTGCAGGGAATATTAAAATTTTGGCTACTTCAGATTCTTTAAAAAGTGATGCAATTACTATAAAAACTATCAAAACCGATATTGAAAAGGTATCGAATACGTTGCCAAGCGAAAATTTATCATCATTTACAGAAAAAGGACCCACTCCGGCAACACCATCTTTCTTCAAAACTCGTACTGCGGTTGCCATCATTGCAGCCAATACCGATTCTAATCAGGTAGATGCTGTAAAAAGTTATGACGACAATGAATTGACGCAATGGTCTTATGGAAAAACTGGCAAAGCGATGATTGAATATGAATTAGAGCGTGAGGCCAATATCAATCAAGTGGTACTGAAGCTTGCTGGATGGAGAAGTAAAAAATATCCGATTCGGATTTCAATCGACAATAAAAAAGTATTTGAAGGATTAACTCCTCTTAGTTTGGGATATGTAACCCTCGATTTTGAACCAACCAAAGGCAAAAAAATTCAAATTGAATTAATGGCAACTGCCAAAGATAGTGACGGAATTAACTTAGTTGAAATTACTGGAAAAGTTGATCAAGCGGGAATAAATAAAGAAGGCAAAGTCATAGAACAATTGCCTATAGTAGAAGTTGAGTTTTATGAACCTATTCGATAGTGAATTTTAAAAAAAAGAGGTTGTCTTTTTGAGACAACCTCCAAATAATTTATTTTTCGAGTGTAATTAATTTGCCTGTAATTTGGAATCGTCCGCTTTGAATGTCTTTAGATCCGTCAGGTTGTTTTCCTCCAACCGATAGTGTAAACCATCCTGGCTCAATCACACGATGGTTTTTAGTGTTGATTAAGGATAGTTGTCTTGGACAGATTTTAAAACGAACTGTTTTTGACTCTCCTTTTTTTAGATTAATACGTTCAAAACCTTCTAACTGACAAATAGGGCGTGGAGTAGATGCTTTTTCATCTTTTAAATACAATTCTACCACTTCGTCTCCATCTCTGTCACCTGTATTGGTTACTTCCACAGACACTTCAAAATCTTTTTCGGGACTAATAGTTCTAGGAATTTGCAAATTACTGTACTTGAATTGGGTATAACTCAACCCAAATCCAAAAGGATATAGCGGTTTTTTATCGAAATAGCGATACGTGCGTCCTTTCATATCATAGTTTTCGAAAGCAGGAAGTTGATCTACCGATTTGTAATAAGTAACAGGCAATCGACCCGCTGGATTGTAATCGCCAAACAGCACATCGGCAATGGCATTACCTCCCTGTTGGCCAGGATATCCCGCAGTAAGAATAGCTGGAACATTATCATTAGCCCAATTTATAGAGAGTGCGCTTCCGTTTATTAAAACTAAAATAACCGGTTTTCCTGTGGCTACCATGGCTTGCATTAATTCTTGTTGATTGGCAGGCAAATCAAGACTAGTACGGTCTCCTCCTTCAAAACCATCGGCTTCTACTTTCATTTCTTCGCCTTCTAATCGTTCATTCAATCCTAATACAAGAATTATTGCGTCGGCTTGATTAGCAATTTGTGTAGCTTCTGGCAGTAAATTTTCTTGTGGTTCTGCCCACAATAGTTGCGCAATAGCATCGCCATAATAGTTTTGGTATTTGACTTCAATTTTATATTTTTTTCCAGCTACTAAATCCATTTTTTGAGCACGAATTCTAGGGTGATGTTGGTTTTTTCCACCTGTGCTTTTTCCGCCTTCAATTTCTACAGTCATAAAAGGTTTTGACCATTCAGAAATGTCATAGGTTCCTGTTTTTGGAGCAATAAGATAACCAGTCCATCGAATGCTATAATTACCCATTTTTAAACGTGGATCTGGCGTATCAATATCCCAATGAAAATCTATATTGTCATCCACACGAGTAAAAAGAGGTTTCCCATTCCAATCTTTATTATCAAAATATTCGCCAGTTAAACCTTGTGTTCCATTTTCATTTTGAAGATAAATAGATGGAATTGCTTTCATTGCAGGAACTCCCTTTGCAAGATTACTTCCTTTTGCGTATAATACTTTTGCATTTGGTTCCAATTTGTTTTTGATGCCTTGCAGTACCGTAACGGGATTGCTCGGAATACCACTATAATTTCCCCATAAAGATTGTACGTCATTAGCATTTGGACCAATTACAGCAACAGTTTTTATGTTTTTGGAAAGGGGAAGAGTTTTGTTTTGGTTTTTCAAAAGCACAATGCTTTTTTGAGCAGCTTCGCGAGCTAGATAGTCGTGAGCGGAGTTATTGTTCACAGAATACGGAATTTGAGCATAAGGAACAATCTCCTCAGGATCAAACATACCTAGTTTAAAACGAGCCGTAAATAGACGTTTTAGCGTAAAATCAATTTCGGCTTCGGTAATTAATTTACTAGCAATGGCTTCTTTTAATGATTTAAAACAACTTCCACATTCTAAATCCAAACCATTTTTTACTGCTAAAGCAGAAGCAGTTGCTGCATCTTTGGTGATTTTGTGGTATTTCCAAATATCGGTGACAGCACCACAATCGGATACGATGTAGCCTTTGAATCCCCAATCTTTTCGAAGAATATTAAAAAGAAATGGACTTGCACTGGCCGATTCACTCCTAAGTCGATTATAAGCTCCCATTATTGAGTAAACTTGGCCTTCTTTTACTAAAGTTCGGAAAGCAGGAAGATAGGTTTCGTAAAGATCCATATCACTCACTTCAGCATTGAAAAAGTGGCGTGAAGGTTCTGGACCAGAGTGAACAGCAAAGTGTTTGGCAGTGGCAATTACTTTTAAATATTTGGGATCATTTCCTTGTAAACCATTAACAAATTGGAGTCCAAGTTGTCCTGTAAGGAAAGGATCTTCTCCATAAGTTTCATGACCACGACCCCAACGAGGATCCCGAAAAATATTGATATTTGGTGACCAGAAAGTAAGCCCTTCGTATATTCCGTGTTGTCCTCGTCTTAAATATTCGTGATGTTTGGCGCGGGCTTCATCAGAAATTACATTGGCAACATCAAAGATTAATTGCCGGTCCCAAGAGGATGCAATTGAAATAGATTGCGGAAAAACAGTAGCATAACCTGCACGAGCAACCCCATGCAAAGCTTCATTCCACCAATTGTATTCTGGCACATCAAGCCGATCGATAGCAGGTGAAGAATCCATTAATTGACTAATTTTTTCATCTATAGTCATCCTAGAAACTAAATCATTTACTCTTTGTTCTGTTGGTAATTCAGTGTTTTTAAAGGGTAAGTTTTTTTGAGCAAAAGTGTTTAATGCGACTAGGTTTAATAAAAACACTAGGAGATATTTTTTTGTCATTGAGCTATTTTAAAATAGTTAGTTTTAATTATTTTTTAAAAGTAATTGTTTTGTAAAAATAGTATAGACTTTCAATATTCAATTACGATTTGATACAAAATTAGTTGTTTTGATTATTATCAATTAGGATAAATTACTATTTGAAGGATGTTGTAAAGCTTATTCTTGTGCTTTTTAATTTTTGAACCTCTACAAGTGGGGGCAAAATGCTATTTAAGAAGGGTTATTTGACTATGAAGGAGCTCTGTTTTAGGTTTAGACAAGAATTATGATATTTTTGTATCTGCTTTAGGCTAATAAAAATATAAATTTTGAAACAGAAAATAATTGTAATTCTTTTTTATCTAGTTAGCACCATATGTGTGTCACAGCCAACTGGTATATTGACTCATTTCTCGCATGATGTGAAGTTAAGTCAATCCCGTATCATAGACATTCAACAAGATAAAAAAGGATTCATTTGGTTAGCTACTTATAATGGTTTGATTCGTTATGATGGGTCTATTTTTGAAAATTTTAGGGTAGGACAACGCGATTCATTACACCTACAATCCAATCGGGTTTCTAAATTTAAATTTGATAAAAGCGGACGGGTTTGGATTCAGTCTGAAAAGAATGATATTTATTATTTCGATACAAATCAGTTGCTTTTTCATAAACCTATTGAAGGAAAATCTACTCCAGTTCCTAATGATTCCTTTAAAGATTTTAAAGTGATGCCTTCTGGAAGAGTATGGTTGTTTCCTGAAAATAAAAAATACCTAATTGCTTTTGAAAATAATAAGCAAATTCGCAAAGTAACTTTTGATTCAGCAAGACTTTCTGCTGGAATCCGAGATGTTTTTGAAGACGCTTTAGGCACAACATGGTTTTTGACTGATTCAGGTATTTGCCGATTGAAGAAAACAAGTAGAGAGCCAGAGTATTTCTTTTTTAATATGACGAGACACTCTGGAAAACCCTATTCGTTTACTTTTATTATGGAAACGAAAGACGATATATGGTTTGGAGGAGCCAAGGGCAAGCTTACACGATACACTAAAAAGTCGAGTACTTTTTTTGATTTTGAGCTTGGAATAAAGGGAAATATTATTCAAATTCAGCTTGTGGCTGATAACAAAGTATTGATAGCAACAGAAGAACAAGGCTTTTATCTTTATGATGTAAAAAAGGGCAAACTGGATGTTTATAATAGCACAACATTAGCAGGTTTTCCAAGCGGAAAAGTTAGGTGTTTAGGAGTGACCCATTTGCGACAGTTTTGGTTTGAGGCTATAGGATCAGGAGTATATCAATTTGATTTGATTGCCAGAAAGTTAAAACATATAGAAGTAAATTCAAGTGATCCAGCTAGTGTTGGTACCGATAGAAGAAGTTTTTTGCTTACTTCGCCAGACGGAACGGTTTGGATTCAATCTAATAAAGGAGCATTTGCTTATTGGAATGAAAAACAGAATAAATTGTGTTCCATAATTCAATGTATTAAAGAATCAAGAGAAACCTTCTCGGATGTTATGCATACGGCAATGTTCGACAGATTAGGGAACTTATGGTTTTGTTCCTATAAGCAAGGTTTAGACTTGATAACATTTAGCAATACTAATTTTTCAACATTAAATTTAGACTCGGCAGGCAATCTTCAAAAGCATAATGTGCGGAGTCTGATGAAAGACAAAATGGGTAATCTATGGGTTGCTAGTCGTGCTGAAAAAATAGCTATGTTTGATTTTCATAAAAAGAAGATTGGACTTTTAGGCGCAGACGGAACGCTATCTAGTAATAGTCCAGGTTGGGGGTCAGATGTTTATAGTATGCTAGAGGATTCCAAAGGAAAAATATGGATAGGAACAAGAGGGAATGGGTTATTTTGTCTGACTCCTAGTAAAAAACCATTTAACTATAAGGTAATTCATTATAAATATATCGAGAATGCTCGCTATAGTATTAGTTCTAATGATATTTATAAAGTTTTTCAGTCGGCATCGGGTCAGATTTATTTGGCTACTTGGGGAGGTGGAGTAAATCTTATTCGAGAGTCAAAAGGTGGTATTCAATTTATTAATTATAGAAATGAACTGAAAAACTACCCAATAAAAAGTGCAGATAAGGTTCGATCTATAGTCGAAAATAAAGAGCATAAATTGTTTTTTATTTCGTCTTATAAATTGTTTTCGTTTTCAGAGGAAAATAAATCAGCAACTCAGCTAGTATTCAAAGAATTTTCACAAGTTTCGGGTAATGATATTTTAGATATTCTAGTAACCTCTGATAATCGATTAGCATTGGCAACCAACGGAAAAGGTTTGATTATGGCTGATATAGACCAACAAGGTCAGCTAAAGGTTAAATCGGTTTGGGGCGAAACTATTTCTTTCCTTATTCAAGGAATTGTATCTATACAAGAGGATAAATTAGGTAAAATTTGGGTAATGGGCGATAATCAGGTTGTTCGATTCGATCTCAAAACCAATAGTGCTGAAACCTTTCCTGAATTGAAATCTCTTATTGGTAATGAAATATTTTCAGAAGCGACAAGTTGCCGTCTTGCAAGTGGTGAAATTGTGTTAGGTTATTCTAATGGTGTTATTTATTTCAAGCCAGAAGCTATTAAACCTTTTCGATTTAAACCTTATTTGGCCATTTCTGGATTTACAGTAAATAATAGAGAGCTCCACGAAATAAATCCTGAAACTCCTAGAAATCCTGATTTACTTGAGGAAGTCACACTAGAACATAATCAGAATTTTTTCAGAGTTCAATTTTCAGCTTTAGATTACATAAAAAATGAGAATATTGTTTACCGTTATAAATTAGAAGGAATTGACAAGCAATGGAGTTATATTAAAGGAGGTCAGTCGATTAATTATACGAATATAGATCGAGGAGAATACACTCTTTTACTATCCTCTACAAATGGACACAATTTATGGGTGAATAATGAAAGGAAAATTAAAATCATCATTCGTCCTTCTATTTGGGGAACTAATTTGGCTTATTTCTGTTATTTGTTACTGGCTGTTGGTTTGTTTTTAGTGACTCGACGTACGATTTTAACCATCTTGAAATTGAGGAGTGATGTAGAGTTGCAGAAGCAAATGAATGAATTAAAGCTAAAATTCTTTACCGATATTTCACATGAAATCCGAACTCCACTTACGATGATTACTGCTCCTGTAGAGAAAATGCTCTCGGATAATGAAATTTCTGAGTCAGTGAAAACCCAACTTAAAGTTATTGAAAGAAGCAGTAATAAGTTATTGAACTTGGTTAATCAGATTTTAGACTTAAGAAGAATTCAAGACAGGAAGTTAGAAGTTACTGAAATAAATTTAGAGGAATTTGTGGCTAAAATAGGTGAAAATTTTAGCGAAATGAGCAAGCAGCGCAATATAGGTTTAAAACTAAATAGTATTGCTCCCAATCCACAAGTATGGTTTGATCCAGATAGTCTAGATAAAATTTTGGTAAATTTAATTTCAAATGCTTTTAAATATTGTAGCAAAGGCGATACTGTTGAGGTAATTGTAGAGGAATCTGACAAACAAGTTTTCCTAAAGATAAAGGATAATGGACCAGGGATCAATCCTGTAATGCAAAAAAAATTGTTTAAACGTTTTTCTAATTACAACGAAAACCCATATAATCCTAGTACTGGCATAGGGCTTTCTATTGTGAAAGATTTGGTAGATAAACATGGGGCAACTATTGTTGTAGATAGTACTCCGGGTAAAGGAAGTAGCTTTCAGCTTTGTTTTTTTAAAGGATATAAACATTTTACTGAAGATGTAACTATTTTATTTCAAGAATCTAATAAAGAAATAATAGATGAATTAAAACCTGAAAAAGAACTTGCTGAAATTGTAGATTTGGATGAAATTATTAACCAGAAACCAGTAGGTCTGATTGTAGAAGACGATCCCGAATTGAGGAGTTTTATTGTTTCGGTATTAGAGGATGAATATACAATCTATGTGGCCGAAAATGGTGTCGAGGGAAATTTGAAAGCCGAAAGTTTGTCTCCAAATTTTATTATTAGTGATATTATGATGCCTCAAATGGATGGTATCGAGATGCTTAAATTAATTCGAAATAATTTTGCAACCAGCCACATTCCAGTAATTTTACTTAGTGCAAAAACATCAATAGAGAGTAAATTAGAAGGAATGGAATATGGTGCTGATGAGTATCTAACTAAACCATTTAATATAAGCTTTTTAAAAGCTAGAGTTAAAAATGTTTTAGAACAACGTTTGCGCCTTCAGCAGTTGTATTCAACAGGTACAATTCCTGAAATTTCAGAAAAAGAACCTTTGCAAATTTCTAATAAAGATCATAAGTTTATGTTGCAAGTGATTGAATTTGTAAAACAAAATATGTCTAAATCAGATTTCTCAGTCGATGAATTAGGAAAATTAATGTACATGTCACGGGCTAGTTTCTTTAATAAGCTTAAAAACATAACAGGAGTTTCGCCTGTTGTATTTATTCGTGATATGCGATTGAATGAGGCTGCCGATCTTATCAAAAATAAAGATATGTTGATAAAAGAAGTTTGTTTTGAAGTAGGTTTTAATGACCTGAAATATTTTGGAAAATGTTTTAAAACAAAATTTAATAGTACTCCAGCTGAATATCGCCAGCAACATCGCTAGATAGATAAAAGATATATAATTCCAAAATGGTATTTGGATTCATCCACTATATACTTAAAATAAAGGTGGTGTTTTTACAGGGGCTTTTAGTCCCTGTTTTTTTTGTGCTATAATGACATTAGGTCTGTGTTACTATGGTTTGGGTTTACTTCTAGTGTATTTTAGTTTTCTTTATTTTTTTTCTGTAGTGAAAAAAATACTCCTATTTATTTATTGATTCATCAATTTATTAGGGGTTAAATTAGCAATTACACCCTTATCGAAAAGCAATATTTACACCAAATTAGGATTTCATATATCTAGTTTTGCCATACAACCAAAAGTTAATTAACTAACTAAAAAATAAGCTTATGAAACAAATTAACACTTTCGTCCTTCCATTTATTAGGATGTTTACAGTGTCATGTAATCAAAGTAATGAATTGACGGAATCACATCAATCATTAATTAGTCTTAAGGAATTTCAATTTATAAATTACACTGTATGAAAAATATAAAAAATCTTATACTTGGGTGTGGGGTATTAATTTTATTGATGACTGCCTGCACTAAAGATGAAATTAAATATGACACTTCGGTTGTTAGAAATTATGAACTTGAACTGAATGGAGATCCTTGGAATTTAAATGTTGGAATTTCAACATTGCCTATTTTTATTTATAAAGAAAATGGCGATTATTTTGGGAACTACAGTTCGTTATATCGTTTTGCTCTAAACAATGGGCAGTACAGCTTTATAGCAACCGATATTCCAGCGCAAATGATTACTTCTCCAGTTAATCTAAAGGATTTGATTATTCCTCAATTAGTCACTGCCGATCAAAAGGTAAACTTATCGGCTGCTGTACCTTATGCCTCTCCATTCTCGGATACTCTTAAGATGAATATTTTAACAAGGACAGGTACGTTGCGTTTGAAAGCAAAAGATATTGTAGCAGATCCAAGTTATGTGAATATAAAAGTAACCGTTTTTGTAAAACGAACTGGATACAAACCTGTTGATGAAACCTTTGTGCAAGGAGATATGTCGGTTAATAAAACGAAGAAAACGACCACAGGAGGAATTAATTATTTAGACGATTTTATTGTATTTCAGACAGATGATACAGCAAATAATGTTCGTGCCAAAATAGAGTTTATGGATGCGAATTCTGTTATTGTCAAAACAAAGGAATTTGCGGGTACTTTTCCAGTTTTACCTAACGGAATTACGAATGTCGATTTTAACTTAAATGATCCCGACACACCTATTATCAAAGATTATGTGGTGACTATTAATGGGGTAGTAGTGCCAAATTAGATAAAATTCAATAATGAACAGATTAAAAAATAAATCTAAATAATAATATATTAGTTATGACGATAAAAAAACATATCGTGAGCATTTTGACCCTTTTGCTATTGACGGTTAGTGGTTATGCTCAGAAATTGGTAACCGTAACGGGTGTTGTGCGGGATAAAATGGGTTCAATTCCATCTGCAACAATTATAGTAAAAAATGAAAAATCGAGTACTTCCAGCGATTTGGACGGTAAATTTTCCATAAAAGTAACTGATCCCCAAACAGCTGTTTTGGTGGTTAAATATGTTGGTATGCAAGATTTGACTGTCCCTTTAAAAGGGCGTACCTCAGGTATTGTTGTCGAGATGAAAGAATCGACAAGTGAATTGAATGAAGTTGTGGTCATTGGTTATGGAACACAAAAACGAGCCAACCTGACAGGAGCAGTTTCAAGTATCAAAGGAACTACATTAGAAAAAGTTCCAACCAGTTCTGTAGCCGAAGCATTGGTTGGAAGATTGCCAGGGGTTCAGATTACTTCAGCCGATGGTTCGCCAGGTGCTGATATTATGATAAGAGTGCGTGGAGGAGGATCCATTACTCAAGATAATTCTCCTTTAATTTTGGTAGATGGGTTTGAGGTTGCCACTCTAAATGATGTCCCGCCAACAGATATTGAATCGGTAGAAGTGTTAAAAGATGCTGCATCAACAGCAATATATGGTGCTAGAGGAGCTAATGGAGTTATTTTGGTAACTACAAAAAAGCCTAAAGCCAATATGGTTTCTGTAAATTTAAATAGTTATATGCAGATGAAAACACTATCGAATCATCTAGATGTAATGGATCCGTACGAATATACTATGATGCAATATGAGTATGAACGTGGAAGAACTTCAAATCCGACTGCTTTTTTCAATCGCTATGGACGTGCCAATGAATTGTATATTTATCAAGGTGATAAAGGCACCGATTGGCAAGATGAAATCTTTGGTACAAATCCAATTGCAAAATATTTAGACCTAAATATTAGTGGTGGTTCTGAAAAAACGAAATTCAAGTTTGCAGTAGTCAATCAGGATCAGCCGGGGGCATTGATAGGAACTGGTTTAAAACAAACCAATATCAATTTTATGATGACTACTAAATTGTCAGACAAATTTACTTTTGAATATCAAACTCGTTTTACAGATCAAACTATTGCAGGTTCCGGTACAGAAGGGGTTAGTTTGCTTAATACCATTCGTCAAGCACCCACTCTTGGGTTACAAGATTATATGACTTTACCAGAAGATGATACTTATTTTGATCCAGAGGATTATCAACCTGTTAAACGTTTTGATCCTATACAGGAAGCTGCAAAGAATTATCGCAATCGTATTTCACGCACTTTTAATACAGTGGGTGCCTTGACTTGGAATATTGATAAAGGATTGAATTTTCGAAGCTCATTCGGTTTTCAATACCAATACTCTGAAGATGGTCGTTTCTGGGGTACTGATACCGGCACTGCATTTGCCAATAACAATCAGCCAGTAGTAACTTGGGGAATGACTCAAAGTCCACGTTGGCAAATGACCAATGTATTGAATTATAATTTTAAACTACAGAAACTTCATGATTTTCAATTGATGCTTGGTCAAGAAATAAAAGATCAGAGCAGTGCCAATAAGACTTACACTACTCGTTATTTTCCTGAAACTATAACAGCAGAAAAAGCATTAGATAATCTAGCATTGGGAACCCCTTCTGGAAACGCTTCTTCTGAAGGTTCGCCAAACCGAATTTCCTCTTTCTTCGGCCGTGTCAATTATGGTTATGATGATAAATACCTTATAACGCTAACAGGTCGTGCAGATGGTTCGACAAAGTTTGGTCCTGAAAATCGTTGGGGATTTTTTCCATCTGCTGCAGTAGCTTGGAGAGTTTCAAACGAAGATTTTTTAAAGGATAATAAAACCATTTCGAATTTGAAAATGCGTTTAAGTTATGGAGTTTCTGGTAATGATAGAATTAGTGGCGATTTGTATGCTAAATATTATGGTGTTTCTCAAAACCGCTCAGTGGGTTGGGGCGAGACTAGCCATTACTATTATAATTTTTATAATGGTAATTACTTAAGCAATCCTGATGTGAAATGGGAATCAACTTATACTACAAACCTTGGTTTTGATTTCGGATTCTTCAAAGAGCGTCTTACAGGGACAATCGAAATCTATAAAAACACAGTTAAAGATTTGTTAGTACCATCTGATATTGCTGGAGCATCTGGTTTTAATAAAATTATGACAAACGTGGGACAAACATCCAACAAAGGAATTGATTTTGGAATTAACGGTAGTGTGGTTCAGAATAAAGATTTTCAACTGGATTTAAACTTCAATGTTGGATTTAATAAAAATAAAATTGATGCACTTTCAAGCGGAGAAAATGAATGGATTCTTAGTTCAGGATGGGCTGGTACGCAGTTGTTGAATGATGATGATTATCGTGCTTATGTTGGAGGTACAAAAGGGTTAATTTACGGTTTCGTAAATGATGGTTTTTATACCGTGGACGATTTCGAACCATTGGATCCTGTCACTAGAGTTTGGGTACTTAAAGATGGTGTGGCCAATTCCAAAAACCTTTCGGGCGATCCACGACCAGGAAATGCCAAGTTTAAAAAATTGACTCCTGTTGACCCAACAGATTCCAATACGTATGTAATTGGAGCTAAAGACAGACAGGTTATTGGTAATACTAATCCAGATTTTTCAGGAGGTTTTGGATTGAATGCCGTGTGGAAAAACTTTGATTTATCTACCTTTTTCAATTTTGTGTACGGTTTTGATGTGTATAATGCCAACAAAATCATGATGACTTCTTGGTATTCTAATAACCAAAATAATTTGGGAATGGAAATATCGTTGGCCAATCGATGGAGAAATTTTGATGATATGGGTAACGATCTTCGTTCATCGCCAGAACTTTTAGCCGATTTCAATAAAAATGCTACCATATGGAATCCAACATCAATCGGTCGTCCTGTTGCTGAGTCCTACGCCATTGAAGATGGCTCATTTTTAAGATTAAATATGCTTACACTAGGATTTACAATTCCTAAAGCATTAACTAAAAAAATGATATTTAATAGAGTTCGTTTATATGCAACGGGTTCCAATTTATTTGTGTGGACTAATTACTCGGGCTACGATCCAGAAGTTAATTTAGAAACTGGATTAACACCTAACATTGATTATAATGCGTATCCAAGAACAAGAAATTACACTTTTGGAGCACAATTATCATTTTAATATAAAAACTAAAACAATGAAGAAAAAGATATTATTAAGCCTTCTATTTACTTTCTTGCTGGGATTTACAGCATGTAATGATTATTTAGATGTACAACCAGCAACTGGTTTTACTGAGGCAGAGGTTTTCAGTTCGGAAAGTGAAATACAATCAGCCGTTGCTGGAGTATATACACTGATGTTGAGTGACGATGCCTATTCTAACCGTCTTGCTTTTGTCTTTAATCCGAATACCGATGTAGAAATGGTAGGAGTTTCAACCAATACAGTAAATGTGAACGGTTCAGACATTGCTTGTTTTGAACCCAAACCCTATTGGACAACTTTGAATTCAACTTGGAATGCAATGTACAAAATCATCAACTTGTCCAATGACATTATTGAAGGAATTGAAAAATCGGATATTTATAAAGCAGACAAGAAAGACAAAGCATCAAAAGTGACGCAACTTTATGGAGAAGTTAAGACCCTTCGCGCCATGGTGTATCTGGACATGATTCGCATTTGGGGAGATGTTGTCTTTCGTACTAAATCATCAGTTGGTGGCGAGGATTTTACTGTAGGAGTTACCGATAGAAATAAAATTCTTGAATTCCTGATAGACGATTTGAAGTCAGTAGAACCACTAATGCAATATGCCAGTGAACTGGATTATGGAACAGAACGCGCCTCAAGAAGTTTTAATCAAGGTTTAATTGGTTTGCTTGCTCTAACTCGTGGGGGTTGGGCTTTACGTCCTGACACAGATGCAGCTGGAATTGGTCATATGGTTCGAGGTGAGAATTATGAAATGTATTATGATACTGCAATTCAATACTTAGGTAAAGTAATCAATGAGAAACACCATGATCTGAAATTGAGTTACCGTGATTTTTGGGTAAAACAAAATAATTGGGTAACACCTGTTGATGATGATGTAATGTTTTCGTTGCCCTTATTAAAGAGCGTTTCAGGGGAATATGCCTATTCTATAGGTATTCCAATTACAGCAGGGTCACATCCTTATGGATCGGCTTCGGGAAGTCTTAGTTTATGCGGGACCTATTTATATTCGTTTGATGTTAAAGATTTGCGACGTGACGTTACTTGTGCCCCTTATTCGTATGATGCTAATTTGAATCAAGTCATTCGATTAAATTTAGCGCAATTGGCTACTGGGAAATGGTCAAAACTTTATGAAACTGCTCCACTAGGTAGTACAAGCACTAAATCTACAGGTGTGAATTACTCATGGATGCGATTTGCCGATGTCTTGTTGATGTATGCAGAAGCAGTAAACGAGCGAGTAGGTTTGCGTGAAGATGCTAAAGAATGTTTAAGACGCGTTCGCCGCAGAGCATTCGATAAGGCAGATTGGTCGGCCAAAGTGGATGCTTATGTCGATTCAAAAACAACTCAAGCACAATTTTTTAATGCTATTGTAGATGAGCGTGCTTGGGAGTTTGGAGGTGAGAGTAAACGTAAGTTTGATCTAGCTCGCTGGAATAAATATGGTGAAGTGATTTATAATCAATATAATAAACTGCTAAACTGGGGCAAAGTAGCCAATGGTGCTTATGTTGCTGGCGTTGATAATGTTCCCGGAAGTGTGTACTGGAAGAACATTCCAGACCCTAACAATGCAGGTCGTACTATTTTAGACATAAAAGGAATTAATGAAATTTTATATGCTAAACCAGCTGGTTATACTGAACAAGTATTTGCATCGGCTTGGTATTCTTTAAATAGCGATACTCAGGCTTATGAACCACGAAATGACATCAAATGGAGTTTTAGAGGATTCATCAATTTTAACAATGCTTCAAGTAAAACTCCTAACGATCCTTTACGTTATTTGTGCCCTTACCCATCTAAAGTAATTACAGATCATAGAGGAAATATTCAAAATTATTATGGTTTTAACTATTAAATTTAATCAAGTATGAAAAATTCAAAAAGAATAATTTTAATGTTGTCATTTTTCAGCATGATTTTGCTAGGAGGAATGTTTAACTCTTGTCAAGACGACAGTTCGGTTTATAACAAGGTGGAAGATTTGTTTCAACCCAAGTTTGTACTTCCAGCCCCTTTAGTTAAAGGCAATTCTATTGCTTTGGTATGGTATAAAGTAAATGACGCTACTTCTTATACGGTAGAATTGCATTTAGATAATTACTACAAAAGCTTGTTCAAGTCCTATACGATTACGGACACACAAATTTTGATGGATGATATTCCTTATAAAACGCAGTTCTATATTCGAGTTCGTGCCAATAAGGATAATGCAAATTTTAATTCACAATGGTCTAATACGGCCGCATTAACAGAAGATCGTCTGCCTTATGCTGCTATTTTGAAAAAGGTAGAAAAGGTAAATATTTCTGAAACTAGCGTCATAGCAAGTTGGATTATTGATGCAGCAAATCCAGTAGATAGTATTTCTGTTGCCCCAGCAAGTGCTAAGGAACTTCCTTCTATTGGGCGTAAGTTAACGGCAGAAGAAATAAGAATTGGGCAGGCTAAATTAGAAGGTTTAGAAAAAAGTACTGCCTACAACCTCAATGTTTTTGACAATAAAAAATCACGTGTTTATGATAGACCTTATAATCAAGTAACTTTTCGCTCGGCAGGACCATCAGCAGGACAAATTTTGGTTATGAAAGGAGATGATTTAGATGCTCTTTTGAGAAAAAATGATTTGGATGCAACAATTCCAGAAGGAACGGAATATTTCTTAGAAGCAGGTTCGTTGTTCAAAGTTACTCCTTTTACTATTTCAAAAGGATTTAGACTTATAGGTAGCACACAAGGCGAACGACCTCAAATAGAATTGAACGGAAACTGGAATATTAAAGAAGGATCTTATTTGTCAGGTTTGGCGTTTGAAAACATTCGTTTTTATCAAACCATTGACGCAAGTTACTTTTTCAACAGTGGAACTTCGTGGACTATCGGAGAGGTTACGTTCTATAACTGTGTATTTAATAATTTTAGACGAGGTTTTTGGAGACATCAAGGAAGTGGAAAATATAAAGAAGTAGGAAACTTTGAGATGACCTATTGTACTTTGGATATGGATGGTGGTCATTCAGGACCTTATGGTACGTTTGCTCTTGGTTCTGCTGGAGCAGATAATTTTAAAAGAGCGGTTTTCACTAATTGTACTTTCATGAGAGATTATTATACTATAGGCACTGAGGTACCTGATAGAACACGTAACTTTAAAAATCTGTTTGATTATGGCACATCATCCTATCCAATTTATTTGGAATATAATAATGTAACGATTTATGATTATGCTTATAATAGATCTTTAATTAATATTCCAAATGCAGCTGGCTCTACTTTAGTCTTTAAGAATGTATTGTTAGCATCTGCTTGTGGAAAAGTGATTCAAGCAATCGCAGCAGGCACAACCACTACTTATAGTAATAATTATACCACTACAGATTATCTACTTGGCCCTACAAGCATTCAAGGAACGGCATTAGGAATTAGTGCGTTAAACTTGTTCGAGGATCCAAAGAATGGAAATTTGAAAATTAAAGATTCTAATTCTCCAATTGTTACCAACAGGGTTGGAGATATCAGATGGCTTCCTTAAAGCAAGGTTGGTTATGTTTCGGGCAGAAAAGAAGCATCTTTTGGATGCTTCTTTCCCTGTCTTGAATTGACTTATATCTATTAATTTAACTTTTTAGGTGTCATTATTTGAAGTAAAAAAGGTGGAAGTGTAATTTTCATAATTGGGTGACCAATCCATTCTATTTAAAATCAAATAATTCAATTATACTTAAACTTATGATTATTACATTACAATGAAAAAACAATTATTTATTCCCTTGTTGCTGATGTTTGTTTCGGCAATGGGATTATCACAAACCACACAGCGGATCGAAGCGGAAAATTACGATGCCTACAATGGAGTAGCCACAGAAATCAATGCTGCACTCTCTGGTGGTAAGAATATCGGAAGTTGTAAAAATGGATATTGGGTTAAATTCGCAGGACATATCTTTAGCCAATTTGATACCCGTTTTGATATCGCAGCTGCCAGTAAAACACAAACTGGATCACCAACAGTTGGCGCTTTGGCAGGAACTGTTGAAATAAGAATAGATGCAGTTACTGGCACTTTAATTGGTACAGCCAATGTTAATGCGACTTCCACCGCCAATTGGACAACTTATCAAATTGTTTCTGCTCCAATAGCCCAAACGACAGGTACTCACGATTTGTATTTTGTATTTAAGCCAGTCACTGGAAATAACTATGTAGGTAATTTTGATTATTTTGAAAAAGTGACCAGCGACCCTAATGTTGCCATATACACTTTGACAACTAGTTTGAGCCCGGCTTCGTCAGGAAACATAGCTTCTATTCCGTCCGGTACTCAATTTGTTGATGGAGCCCAAATAAGTTTGACAGCAAATCCTAACTTTGGCTATATTTTTTCAAAATGGGTAGATGAAAATGGAACTCTTGTTTCAACAAATGCTACAATCGGGGTTACAATGACTGCAAACACCACTCGTGTGGCACAATTTTTAGCAGAGACTTTCCCTGATGTTGCTTCTACTCAAATCCTGCCCAACATACCTTCAACCCAGTACGTAATTACGGAGGCAATATATGGAGGGAGTACTTCTAATCTTGATAATGCAGCAGCCATAAATGCAGCTATAAATGCAGCAAACGCCGCTGGAGGTGGTACCGTTGTTATTCCTGCCAATGCTTCCCCTTTTTTGAGTGGTCCTATCACGATGAAAAGCAATGTCAATCTTCAAATTTCGACAGGGGCAACTTTACAATTGATGCCCTACGGAAATGGAAATGGAGTTCCTGCCGGTTCTTATCCCAACAGCGGAACGGCAGATAGTTACACACCTTTTATTTATGGAGAGAATCTTACCAATATTGCCATAAGTGGAGGAGGAACTATTG
>ERZ1034363.339-NODE-339-length-33396-cov-4.168012_pt1 | contig 33396 bp, 21 predicted proteins | sample MGYA00520616_ERZ1034363 | MGnify/ENA primary metagenome ERZ1034363 (study PRJEB33736, sample SAMEA104284506) | Azolla filiculoides | biome: Urban; feature: Water surface; material: Ditch water | place: Netherlands | collected 2015-10-28 | depth 0-0.1 m ... | reverse complement strand
TTTTGTCCTACTTCATGCGTATCACCGCCATAGCCTTCGTTACCAAACCACGCATAATCCCGAATCGTTTTTATATCATCCCCAAAGGAATAAACCGTCTGCGCCCCCGCACGCGCCGCATATTCCCATTCCGCTTCAGTAGGCAAGCGATAAATATCACTTTTAGCGCGATCATTTAATTTTTCAATGAATGTTTGTGTATCGTTCCAACTCACTTTTTCGACAGGGCGATACATTCCTTTGAATTTGCTTGGATTATTCCCCATCACCTCTTCCCACTGTTTTTGAGTGATTTCCGATTCGCCAAGATAAAAAGGCTTACTTATGCAAACTTTATGTTGCGGTAGTTCGTTTGCCGTTGTTTGCCTTTCTTTATCTTGTAGTTCCGTGTTTTTATCCTGTCCCATCGTGAAACAACCGACTTCAATTTTGATAAAACGAATACCATCAAAATTTTTCATCTCAACAGCAGATACATTATTTTGAGTAATTGAAAGTAGGAAGGAAAATAACGCAATTTTATTTTTATTATTCATAACGATGCCCTTTTAGTGAAATAGCCTAATTCATTTGACGTAGTTTTGATGAATTATAATTTCAAAAATGGCGTATAGGTGAATTGTTTTACCATTTTTGTTTATTTTTGATAAAAATGAAAGTGATCCAGCTACACTAAACAGGACACAAATTTTGATCTGTGATCCGTCAACAGAAAACAGGACAAAAAAGTTAAGCTACATTTCGAAAAGATTCGACGTTAGCGGGCGACATTTGATTATCAGCTAAATAACCATTATCTATCAAATGGCGTCACTTTAAGCCCATCCAAACTAAACTGATAATTTTGAATTGTGTTTTGTACTTCAACGTTACTAATTCCAGTGAAAGGCTCTGATTCACCAAGTTGCTGCCAGAGACTTTTAGAATCGTATTTTTTGGCTAATTCATCAGCCGCCGCAATGACTTTTTGATTTTTTTCACTGCACTGTGAAATCCATTTTTCTCGCTCTTTTACCGCTGATACAAGTAGCTGGTTGTCATTTTGAATGGCTTTTGCTTGCACAATAGTTTCTTGTTGCTGTGCTTTTAGCTGGCGCATAGTTTCACGTGTATCGCTCAATTGTGAACTGAGCGAGCCATTTGTGTTGCGCAACGCTTCGGCGGCATTTTTTTGCACCACCACTTCGCTTTGAAGTGGCGTGAGTTGCTTTACCGTATTTTCTAATTGACCAAGACGCGCTTGCAATCCCTCTTTTTCTTTTATCAAATCCGCTTTTTCTTGTTCAATCGCTGCTTTTTCTTCCGTTAATTTACGCAAAATCCCTTGCGCTTTTTTGAGTGCCTGTTGCGCCCCATCATTTTGCTTTGGGGCAGGCTCGGCATGAAGGCATGATTGCCAAGATAAAGTGATAATTAGGGTAAATAAGATTCTTTTTCGCACGTTCAACCTCATCTCTAGCCTATAAACGAACATTCAAATCAAGCGTCATGGTATCAATGCTTAATGGCTGTTTGTTAATTTCATCAATTGCATCGGTGCTAAACCAACGTAAATTGAGCCATGTATTTTTAGCAATCCCGTAGTTCGCGCCTAAAATCCAGCCTTTCGCGTTTGTGCCGCCTTGATGAAAAATGGAATCTGTAAACGCATCGAGTACCGCATCACGTTCTAAATAACGATAAGCCACAAACGTATTCCAATCATTGAATTTTCGCATTTCAGCTGCACCAACATCCAGGCGTACTTGATACGCATTCGTTTTAGGTGTGATATTTTTAATTAAATCACCCGCATTAAAACCCACGTTTCTAGCGTAATCGCCTGACAACAGAATAGGCGTTTCAAAACCCGTAAATTCATACATTGCCGTGGCATTAACTATTTTGAAATCTGACGCTAAGCCATACAAGCATGCAGCACCCTTTGCGCTTTCACTATCTGAGCAACGACTATTTGTTCCCGTATTGACATTGATAGGCGCCATAGAGTTGCCTTTTTGGAGGAACTGGGGGGCGGTCCAATCATTAGCAAAACTGTTATCACCATTGCGACGCGCACGACTATTTTGATAATCGTAATACGATGTAGCAATTTTAAAGCGATCATTTTTACGTACTAGCCAATCCGCGCCAAGTTGACCGCCAAACAACCATTTATCGCTGGTGGACAGATTCACCTCTTGAAGTGGGAATGCACCTAGCGTCACAAATACTGAATCGGGCGTTTGCGGCCCTGTTTGTAAACCAAAGCGACCATTCGCGTCAGCGGCATGATAATTTTTCACATTCGCGTTCTCTTGATTGAAATGCCAACGGAACGTCCCCGCAACCCCTTCAAAACTTAAATCAGGACTGTAAACAAGCTCGGACGACATCCACGGATTCGCAATACGTCCACCATAAACACTAAACCAATCATTACGCTTCGCATCCAAAAAATCATATTGAATAAATGCACGATCAATCACGACTTGATAACTTTGCCCTGTATTGCCTAGCGTTTGATTGCTTGAAACAGGACTGTATTGATTGCTCGTTGCTAAACGTACACCGGCTTTTAAACCGTCAGTGACTTGCGCATCAATGGCTATTCTAAAACGTTCACGCAAACGCAATCTGTCTTCTGAGGTATTGAGTAATTCTTCATTTTTATTTCGTGCCGCTAAATGCCCGCCGTCTTTGTTAATCGATAAATAATCGTAATACGGATTATTGTTTGCATTGTGCCCTGGATTGCCATCACCATAAAAATCATCTTGCATACGCAAACGCGCATCGCCTGAAATTTTGATACGATTTAGCCATTCTGGTAGCGCGGCAGGAATGCCCCATTTTTCTTCTTTTGCATCGGCTTTGACTTCTGCCACGACATCATTTTTCAATTCAGCGACCACCTGCTGACGAATTTCTTCTTTCACAAAATCCGGTACATAAGTAACGCGGACGCGTTTTGGATTTTTCGCAGCATCGTCTTTAACTTGCGCTGTTTCTTTGAGTAATTCTATTTTAGTGGTTTCTTGCGCTTTATTTTGAGCCGCTTGAACTAATTTTTCCGCTTTAGATTTATCAAGCAAACCCTGCTGTACAAACACGTCAATCAAATTGACAGTTGTATTTTTGAGCGTGAGTAATTCCTCGCGCTCACCCGCAATTTCTTGCTTGAGTTTAAGAAGATCTTCTTTTTCATCTGCCATTGCAACGGATGCAATCAGTGAACTGGCGACCAACGCCGCAAATGTTTTTTGAGTTATCATGATGTTTTTTTCCTTTTATAATCGTGACGTCACGCGAATTTTAAGCGGTTGAGGCATATTTTCTGGTGGCGCTTTTTCCAGTGTAAAATGCAATCGCGCTAAAGCTTGGCGAATCTCACTGTCTACCTGTGCATTGCCACTGACGCTACCAAGCTCAGCACGCTCAAGGCGCCCATCTGAACTAATCCAAATATTGACCTGCACGCTATAGCTGTTTTCTCGCGCACTACCTTCAGATAGTAAATTCTGTAATTCATTTTCAAGACTGCGTTTTGCTTGGCCGCCATACCATAAAATGGCACTACCGTTACTGCCACTGAGTAAACTCTGCCCACCTTTTTTGCCAACCAATCCAAATCCATCGCTTCCCGCACCGCCGTCCGCATCGACGCCTAATTGTTCACTGGGTGGCTCTTGTGCTTCTTCTGGCGCTGGTTCGGGCTCTTTTTCAGGCTCTGGCTCTGGGATCTTCTCCGGTTCTGGCTCGGGCGGTGGTGGCTTTTGCTCAGGCGGCGGAGGGGGTGGCGGTGGGGGTTGTATCATCGTAATTTGCTGAATTTGTTTTTTCGCCTTAGCCGGCTTTTCAAACATGCCTTGCAAAAAATACACTCCAATAGCGATGACGAGTGTTAAAACACCACCAATCACCCACGGCAATTTTCGCCATAAAACGTGTTTTTTATCTGTCATGGCAACTATTTCACCAATTTTTGTGTCACAAGCCCTAATTGGCTTATTTCAAGACGCGTTACAATATCAAGCACTTCGATCACTTTTTCGTATTGCACTGCAGCATCGGCCTTCACCACCACCGGCAAATCAGGCGTCGCCGCTTTATATTGCCCAAGGCGCGTTTCAAGCTCTTCCAGTGAAACAGGGTAAGTATCTAAATACACCGCCCCATCTTTGTTAATTGAAATAGCTTTTGTTTTGGGTTTTGACAATGCAGGTGTACTACTCGCTTTAGGCAAGTTGACTGTTATCCCCTGCACGGTTGCTGTTGTCATAATAATAAAAATCAGCAGTAGTACATACGCCACGTCAAGCATTGGCGTAATATTAATGTCGTCGTAAACCTTATCCTCTTCACCTACTTTCATAACGCATTCTCCCGTTGCTGTGCAATGACACGCTCGCTGATTTTGGCAATAAATTCATCCGTTAACACAACATACTGCACGTCATCATGTGACCGTTGACGATCTGCAATGCGTTTAGAAATAATGGCCAAAAATTCATCGGTAAAAACGTGCATATCAGCTGTAATTTCTTTGATTTGCGTCAATAAATAGTTGTAAGCAAATAACGCAGGAATCGCCACGATAAGCCCCGCAACAGTCGCCGCTAACGCACCAGAAATACCCGGTGCAATCGAGTTAATATTCACGTCACCGCTGGCTGCAATCACCGCAAACGTAATCATAACGCCCATAACCGTACCTAATAAGCCTAAAAACGGCCCACCTGAAATCGCAATAGTGAGTAGAACCATATTTTTATTCAGTTTCTGACCCTCACGAACAACGGCCGCGTCTAAACGTGTGCGTACTAAATTAAGTGCTTCAGGTGTTAAAATCGCGTTATCACTTGTACCACCAAACGTTTTTTTCAGTTCATGAACACCTGCATGATAAACATGATAAATGGGCGAGCTTTGAAAATGGTCATGTTTCCCGACAACAGCAGTGAGAAAATCGGAATCGGCTAATTCATGTTCTTCTTCGCTTTCTTCTCTATCCAGTGCACCTACATCCGATGAATCAATATTGCGATATTGAGCTAAGAAGTCACTGTTATCTTTTCGGGCGCGATTGATAGCGATACTTTTACCAATAATCACAATGCTACTAATTACCATCATGACACCACAAAGCGCGATGACCACCCAACCATCGACGGTCAAGCTTTGCAGAATAATAACGAAATAATTTGGCCCTGATGCAGACGAATTCGACTCATCTGCGCCGAAATTTAAAACGGTAAAATCAGGACTTTGACTACGAGATGCGAATTTTATCCAGTCTGCTGAGCGTGCTTGCTTTGCAAATTGCACTTCATCAAGCGACCCCGTAAATGATTGGCCGTTTTCTGTGCTACCGATAAAAAGTGAAGGTGTAAACGCCGCAAGTTTAATAGGTGCGCTTACCGATTGCTGACCGTCTACATATAACTCTAATGTATTTTGTCGCACCACAAGTGCAATATGTTGCCATTGATTAGGCGTGAAATTCACCGCTGGCGTGCTGATATTTTGATAACGCCCCACTAATGCACCACCAACAATTTGTAATTCGACATTGGCAGCTGAATCTTTACTTTGAAAAAGCGTGGCATTTTGCGCTTGTGGAATTTTTGCCCAAGCACTAAACGTCAAACCTTCTTCAGCGGTAATAGCTAATGACGGATTTGCATTGATGCTAATACCACCATTTTGAAAATCCGCAGCGGCGCCAATCCATCCAGTCGACTGAATGGTGGCTTTTGATGTCGTTGCATGATTGCCATAAGCCGTTGCATCTTGGGGTAAGGTTTCGCCTTCATTGAAATGAAAAACCAGCGATTGATTGACATCATAAATCCCTTTAGCGTCTGACGCATCGACGGCATTTTGGTTGCCGTAATACATTGAAAGCGCATCGGTGCTGACCGCTCCTCTTACGGTTGGCACTTTTACCCAAACTAAACCAATTTCTGACAGCGCATCGACTTTTTCAATCGCATGTTTGAGCGGTGTTTTATCGTCAAGCGCAAAACGCAAGTCTTTCCCGTTTTCGGCTAATTCAGTGAAATAGCCAAAATTACCCGTATGTAAGCGTACAAGCACCGGCACATCGCTTAACGTCGCTTGAATATCAGCGCCCGTCGCGCCTGCATCAAGTGTTAATGTTTTGCGTGAACCCCAATCATTATTCCACCAAGCGAGTGCTAATGTAGGTACGAGCAACGCTAACACGCCCAGTATCCATGTTTGTTTGATTATTTTTTTCATAGTCAATTACATATTTAATAAAGTTAAAGATTAACCGCCACAACCCTCTTTGTGGTCGCGTACTTGTGCTGCGCTACAGTCCCCGTAACCAACCACATCGGTACTTAGCAGGCTCATCACTGTTTTTTGTTTATTTTTTGTGTTGTTGTCATCGTTGGCATTGGCGTTTTTGCCATCTTCATTCATTTGCGTAGCGGATTTGGTTGCACTTGCCGCTGCGCTACTTGCACTACTTGGCACAGCAGGCGTGCTAACAGCCGTTGGAACACCAACTGAACCGCCTGACGCTTGAATATTAGAGGCACCGACAACCGCATTGGCGGCAATGACAATTTTTCCACCGCTAATGCCCGCTTCACCGGCATCCACAATCCCTGCAGGTGCGGCAAGGTAAACGTTGCCCTGCTTTTGTGTTTTATCTTGTGGATTAATTGTTTGAATACCACTGCCTGATACCACAGGCGGGAAAGTGGTCACAATATTGCCCATCGCATCCATGCTGGTAATAGGTGCGGGCGCGGAAATCGCCGACTTCGCCCCTTTACCTGCATCAATGTTGCCTTGTGAAGACCAAATAGCAATATCGCCACCCCCCATCGTAAATACACGAGATTGATTGACGTTAAAATCGCCGCTTACAAATGCGCTAATATCACCTGACTGTTGCGAAACAATGCCGAGTTGATCAGCCCCTTTTTGAATACCTCCGACCATACCGGCTAACCCGACATTGACTGAGCCATTGGGAATAGACATATAAACATCTCCCCCTGCTAGCGTTTTAATTTGGCTGAATACGAGTGATAAATTGCCTGTAGAAGATAATTTAGGGAATACTTTATCAATGGCGTCATAGCCTTTTTGATATAGCGCTTTACGATCATTATTTGGCGCAACGGCAGCATCTGAAGCCGATTTCTTAATGGTATTAAAAAGCGAATCAAGTGTTAATTTATTCACCGATTGCGTACTTCCTGCAATAAGTGAAATGCTCGCGCCTTTAGTTGCTAAAACAGAATTTTTTGTATTCCCAATGGTATTAATCCCCGCGCTACCACCTAGACTAATATCTCGTCCTGCTTGAACTTGTAGTTCACCCGCGCCACCGATTTCAATGGTTTTATCATTGCTTTGAACCACGCCATTTTCATTAATCAGGGCATCGAACACGATATCTCGCCCTGCTCTAATATGCGATATATCAGAATTCGCCAGTTGCTGCGCCACTAAACTGAGATTTTGAATGTCTTTACCCGCGCTAAAATCCACCGCTTGTGGCATAAAGAACGTCACTTGAGAATTAGACGGAAAAGCAATATTGCCTAAGTTAGCCATGACAACCGGTTTCTTATCATCATTTAGATGAAGTGGCTGCGCTGCATGAATGAACGTGGCATTAGGTGACGTGGGTGATAAATGCTCACGCGCATTGATAATATTATCGGTTAAACTGCCTTCTAGTTGCTGGGCGGGTAATGTAACGCTAGGTAATACCGAGGGATCAGTATCTGATAGAGTGATATCAATCATTTGTCCTGCATTCTCATTCACACCAATATTGTTATTTGCTAAAAGCGATAAGTTACCTTGTGCTGACGGAAACAAGGTCATCGAGTGGTCAATACGTAAATCACCTGATAGCGCGGCAGCATTGAGCGTTTGTGGATAAACAGCGTATTCAAAACCCGTTTCAACATCATTTTCACGGTGTTTTTGTGCTTTAATGGCAGTCACATCATTTTGCAGAGTAATATTGCCGGCCGTGGCGCCTAATTCAACCGCGCTATTTTCACCATAGGTAAAAAAGCGCGAATCGCCAATACGATTAGGCAGTAACACGTTTTGCTTTAAAACCGTTGGGTTAAAAACAGACGCAATCACCACATTTTGCCGTGCATTGACATTGACGGTTGAATCACCTACTTCCAGTAACGCGCCTAAATTTGAATCTGTGCTACTTGTGACACTTCCACCCGCTTGAATATTGCCTTGACCTCGCGCCACAAAATATTCACCACCAACAATATCGCCACCAGCGTGAAGGGTTAAATCGCCTCCGCCATTAACGATGGTGTTATTTTTCACCCATTGATTAGGCACATCCGCACTCAACTCACCAAACGGTTTACCGGTTGTTGGAAGCATCACCGATAAGTTTTGAACGTTTTCACCTGCATTCACGGTGACATTCCCGCCACCTAATGTGCCAATATTTTGGTTGAAATAATGAATTCCACTGTCTGTTGTATTCGCTTCATCACCACTGACGTTAATGCCCCATGCGGTAGGACGATTATTTTGATCAATCACCCCACTACGCACAAGCCAGTCGCTAATTTCTTGCCCCGTGTTAATCCCGTTGATGCTACCGCTTGCGTTTAAATTGATATCACCCCCATTGGTAGGATATTCGGCGACGCGATACTGCAAGCCAATTAAATTTTCATCAAAATAACCAAAACGCAGCAAGGTATTCATCTGCGTAGCATCAAGCGAGTTGAGATAATCTGCTTCACTTTGCTGAGCGCCTAATGCAGGGAAACCGGAAATTTCGCCTGCCAGCAGTTGATTTTTTGTGTAAAGCGCTGGTGTTCCTGCGGTGTAAATCGCTGCAGCGGCTTTTGAATTTTGCGCATCAGACACAAACGTAATGTCTAAGCCCGATTGAATAGCAATATCACCTGTCCCCGTTCTAACCATCACTTGCGATGGGTCGTAGGCGGGTTCGCCAAATTCATCTACAGGGTAATACGTATTCGCTAATTTAACACCGCCTTTTGCGATCAGCTGATAACTCCACGATAAACCCGATTGCAAGGTATCATGAAAAACGCTGCTACTCTCTGTATTGGGTAAAGACGTATTGGCAAACGCATCGGTAATTGACGCATTAATCAATAAATCACCCTCCGCGTGAAGCGTTAAAAATCCCGGTAAATTATCCGTGCCATATCGCCACGTTAAAGGAGTTTCTGTATTCGCAATTGGCTCTGCAGGAATATCGGTATTTTCATTCACTGAAGCTTGAGGCAAATAAGGATGACTCATAAAATCCCATTTACTCGACAGCGTTAAATCACCTGTACTGCGTATTTCAATACCCGGAACTAAATGCACCGTTGCCATTGACGCATTTTGCAGCATCGGTGCCGTATTCATAAAATTAGCTGTATCCAGCTGCCATGCGGCAATAATTTCGCTGTTGATATCACTTTGATTATCATATATACGCGTGGCTTCAAGCATCACGCCCGTTGTATCGACACCTTTAATTTGTGTGTTCAAGGCAGATACATTCACTGTATTTTGAGTATCATCTCTGCCTGTGCGCAGATGAACACGTCCGCCCGCACTTCCAGACACATCGATTAAACCGCCTTGGGATAAATCAAGCAAACCACTTTGTGTATCGTCGCGATGAACGGTATCGAGCATAACGCGTCCATTCGTGGCAATAATTTTCCCTTGCTCGCCCATCGTCATGCCGTCATGACCATAAAGCGTCACAACGCCATTTTCCTCGCCACCGGCATCAATGGTGCCGTTAACCAAAACAAGACCATTATCTGCCGCTAGTGAAACTTGATGTGCTTTGAGTGTATCGAGTGGTGCAATGGTTAAATCACCGCTATGTTGTTCAAGCGTCAATGATTCACTAAAACCCGCATCTGCAACTTGATGATTGAAATCTGAAAAATCATCAACAGTATTCACATCCACACGCAATGTGCCTTGCGTGGTATTGGCCGGTGCATTCGCGTTGACATCACCTTGCCAATCAAATTGCCCTACAGGTGCCGATACGTTAAATGTTCCGCCGCCTTGTAACTTAAGGGAAGCCTCTTGTAAAAGCGAAATGTTGCCATTATTTGATGATAAAGTAATCGTGCCCGCAGGCGAATATTTAGACAAGTCACCAAAGGCGATGTTTCTGCCCGATACATCAATGACAGTGTCTGTATCAAGTACAATGTCGCCTTGCAGCGCAGTAAATGTAAGTGATCCTGAAGGCAAATCAAAATGCGCCTTACTGTTGATAGCGTCTGCGCGGACTGTCCACGCACTACCTAAATGAGCACCTAGTTGTGTACTCGATGATGATGGTGTATCTACGGCATTAAAATTAACTTGATAACCTTGTGCATCAATCTTCGTCGTTGATCCCGTATCACCCGACACACTCGCTGCCGTTACATCCACATTCCCCGCAACACGCAGATTTCCTGCTGCACTTAACAAACTATTACCGGTCGCTTGTGCAAAAACTTGCCCCACGCCTTTAAGCGAATTGCTCGCATTGAGATTCACTTGCTTAAAGCCGCTAATGGCGTAGTCGCCACTGCCTAGTTGAATGGTTTTAGCGTTTAAATTTAACGTTCCAATTGCCGTACTATCATCATCACTCGTGGCTTTATTGTGATTGGTGAGCGTAATTGAATTGGCTGTAATGGTTGCCGTTGAGCCTTCGTTATCAAATCCACGAAGCCCCGCTGAATCAATAGATAATGCGTTTGTATTGACGTTAATTTCGCCATAAATATCAACATTACTGCGACTATTTAGCGTCAATTCATCGACTGAAAATTGTGTCGATGCTAATACTAAACCCGTTGTATCTTGCGGTGCCTGACCTAAACTAATCCGGCTCGCGTTTAAACCTAACGCGCCACCCTTCATCACAATGTCGCCAGCAAATACAGTGTCTTTTGTTGAATCAAGTAGCATGCTATTGTCTGATTGCAACGTCGCACCACTTTCAACTATTAAGACTCCCGCAGCGCCCGTCACATTTTTATCACGCACCACCTCGCCTTGTCCTAAAGACGATACGCGCAAAAAGGCACTATCACCCGATACTGCCGACAACGGATTGCCGTTGTCATCGAGTAGTGCATTGCCATCACTATCCAAAGCAGGTACGTGACTTGTTAATAAAATATTCGAACTCACTGTGTTTTGCTTGCCCACGCTTTTCACTTGCGCACCGGATGAAATTTGCAGCGTATCTTTAGCCGCCAGTAAAATTTCATCGCCTTGTAGCAACACATCACCGCCAATCGTTAATGTTTGCGAATTGACGGCAACCACTTCTTGTCCTGCACTATTTGTGCTACGCACGCCACCAAGCAATAAACTGGGGGCATTGAGTTTGTCTAAATCATCAACAAGCAACGTTACCGTATCTGTTTCATCTGAACCATCTTCTGGGCGACGACCAACAATCGCAAGATGGTCAGCACTAATATCCACCAAACCGCCCAAACCTTTACCAAACGGCATCGCCATAAGTTCTGCGCTTAGCGATAATTTGGTTTGCGCCGCAAGCACTAAACTGCCTGCATCATTGGGAAGTTGCGATGCTTTGACGCCAGCTTGCTCGGCTTTATTGGCGAAAAATTGATTCGCAAAATAATCGGTGTATTGCGAATATTTTCTTGCTTCACTGCCTTTTTGCACAGCAAAGCCTTGCCAACGCGCTTTTGCCATGCCCGCGTTTGCATCACCTAAACGCCCAGCGACAACCGTTGCCCCATTGAGCGCGGTGTAAGTTTGATTAGCCGTTAAATCTTTTGTGTTGGCTTGTGGCGTAATTAAATACGCATCGGCCAATAAAGCATAATGCGCAGGAAGGAGTGTGTACCACCCTGCTTTTAAACCCGAACCCTCACTTAAATAAACGCTATCACCCACTTTTAAATTTGAATTCGCCGATTCAAGTGGATCAAATGGCGTGAGGCCATGACCTAAACTAGGTAGAACTGCAAATTGCTGCGTTGAGTTTAAAATATCATTACTGCCTCCAGCACCCGTAATGAATTCATACGCATATAAATCACCGCCGCCTTTTAAATCAACCTTTGCCCCGCTATCTAAATTCACTTCTTTGCCCGTTAGCGTTAAACGCTTTTCAGGTGGTGTATTCACGACAAGGGCGATTGTTGACTGCGCATCAAAGGGATAAAGCCAATTTAATCCACCCGAGCCACGGCCAAAGGGTACCGTCGCGCCATCCCCCGAAACCGATGTTAAACTGCCCTCACCCAAATGCAGTTGATTTAACGCATTTAAATTCAATATCCCAAATGGGGCTTTGATTGTGCCATTTTGTTCGATATTCGCCACATTTAACGTTAAATTGCCTGCGGCTGAATAAATAGGCGTCGCTACTTCGCCACTGTTTTTGAGTGATAACGTGCTGTTGTCGCCTTTAATATTAAACGTATAATGACTTAATGTGGCGGGATAGACTTGCGCAGCAGATAAGTTCAAATCACCGTCTAATTTAAATTCACCTAAATAATCTTTGCTGTCATAGCGCACACGAATCCCTTGCGTGCGAATATCGCCTAGACTCAATAAATTCACATTATTAAATCCATCAAAACTGAGGCCCCCAATTAAATCTATATTTTTTGCATTGACGGTAAAAATACCATTCCCCGTCATTGCATCGGGGGCTAATTGACTTGAAAATAAACCATCACCTAAATCTGTATCAAGGCGACTTTGCGTTGAACCTAATGCCGCATAAGCGGTATTGAGTAAAATATTGCCATCTTGCGTCTGTAGCTGTGGGGTATCAAGTACAATTTGCTTAACGGCATTAAGCGTGACCTCACCATCAAATAAAATACGCCCTGCATAATGTCCGCTCAAATTCACAACATCCGTTTTAAATGAAAGTGATGCAAACTTGGCTGTATTGAGTTGATCGCTATTAAAAAAAGCGTTACCACTGACCAAAGCAGAATCAAGCGCATCACCTTGCACAATAGATTCATCTAAAATAGGCGACGTTTGTGTGCTAATGTGAATCGTGCGGAGTTGATCGGGATTTTCATCATCGGGAAATAAACTGTCGCTAATGGGTAAATCCGGTTTATTTCGTAAACTACTGTTTAACTCCACCGATAAAGTACCACCTACCGCGCCTTTGCCGCCTTGTGATTTAAGTGTGCCATCGGCAATAATTCCCTCACCAGCATTTAATTGTATTGTGCCGCCCGTTGATGAAATGCTTTTATTGATATAAGTATTTCCTTGCGGAATCGCAATCGTTTTATTGGCACCTGATACATCGATAAGGGAATTCTCACGTGTCACAATATAGCCACGCCCAGCCGTTAGCGCGACGGTGCCGCCTGATAATACATCACCGGTGGTTAAATTGAGTGAATTCAGTGTGGGTTTAAATGTGCCTTGCGCATTTAAACCACTTTGCGCTCCAAGCCATATACCTTGCGAAGCAAAGAATCCGCTATCACCACTGCGAGGCGTGGTAATGGTTAAAGCAATATTTCCTGCTGGCGCGTCAATAAGACCATCAACAAAAATCGATGTATCTGAACTTAATCCGATTGAAGCTTGTTTATCTGTTTCAATCGATGCGCCAAGCCCTATTTTCAGCGACTGCTCACGATTCTGATTGAGCAATTCAGTAAACGATAAATTAACATTAACAGGATGACGGAGTGTTTCGGGCAATGTCACGGGCGTTGTGATATCACGCAGAGAAGTGCCTGTGGCCTGATTTTTTGCACTGGCGTTAAGTTGATTGTTTTGCTGCTGTGGCTGGATTTTCGTATTATCTGCAACGCTTAAACCATAAACACTTGAATTAATATCATAAGTGGCAAACCCATTTTTTCTAAAAAAATCTGGATTCAACAATAATGGCGAATTACCTTGTGGCGTCACATTATCTTTTTCTCCAATTAACACCTCGTTATTACTGAGATGCAACGTGCCACCCTGTTCAATGCCAAAGCCACTGACGCTGCCATCTAATAGTAGATTAGCAACTTGCCCGCCGGCATCATGGGTTTGAGCAATTAAATTTAACGAGCCACCTTGACCCGCTGTCACTTCACCTCGACTATTGAGCCACGCGCCACCGCTAACATCAAGGCGACTTCCTTCTGAAATGGTCAAATCGCCCTGTTCTGTGCGAAGAGAAATCGAGCCGCCTTCAATGGCGAGTTCACTCAGTGTTTTTGCATTTTGATTATCCAGTCCGTCATTGATCAAGCGTCCTGATACATCAATCGTCGCTTTATTTCCCAATGTAATCGCATTAGGTAAACGCACGTTATCAAGGCTGATAGGATCAATGCCAATATGACCAGAAGGCGCGTTAATACTGCCTTGAATATCGACACTACTCGCCGCGATTTTTAAACTCCCATTTTTAGGAAGTGTCACTGTGCTATTTTCGGGAATATCTACTTTATCGTTAGTTTTGATCGTGACATTCGCTATGCCCGATTTAGCAAATGTATTTGCCGCTAACGTTAACGGTATAGGATTAGCCGAATTGTCATCACTTCTAGGCAGTGGATCGGTTGCGCTTATAATTGTTGGCTCGACTTTAGTCGCAAACGTAATCGCTTGCTTACCAAACAAATTGCCGTTACTTAAATCGAGCAATAAATCACTGCTCGCGGCTTGCGTACTGGGTGAGCGTTGAAAAATTCCCGACGCAACGTCACCATGTAACGCGCCATCCAGTATCGCTTCGTAAGTATTGATGACTAACTGACCACCATCTTTGCCTTCAACATAGCCCGATGCAGCATAACTTGACGTAGAAATGCCGCTGTACACACGATTGGGATCGGCTTGTGCGATAGAATAGACTTGATCTGCTGAACTCAGCTGCGTCGTTGTAATCGTACCACTTTGATAAGCAATGGAGCCGCCAGATACATCTAATTTGCTATTTGCTTGAGTAACAACATCGCCTGTCGATTTGAGCGTGATTTTTCCACCACTGGTACTGCGCTCATCAATATTACGTGCGATACGATCAACAGCGCCTTTAATATCAGCAATAGGCACAGTAGCGGTCGTTAATTTTCCACTGCTATCTTTTGTTAACGCGGCATCGCGTATATCAACCGCCACTGTTTTACCATATAAAATACCATCACGCTGGAGTGGCGCGTCACGCAATTCATTTTTGCGCAGCTCGACTTGCACCACGTTACGCTCAATGGGTAGTTGAACATTTTTGACACCAGACACATCAACGCTACTATCAGAACCTAAATAAATTCGCGCATCCCCTTTTTCTTGGGTATCACTAGGGTTATCAATGGCACTCACCGCAACATTGCCCGATTTTGCCTCCACCACCGCTTTGCTGTCTAAAACAACATCATGGCCACTCAATTCCACTTCGGAGGACATTTGCGCCTGTGCATCAATGGCAGTATCAGTTTTATTGGTATCTAAATCAACGCTAGTTCGACTTCCATCACCTAAATGCAATGTGGCTTTTGTACCTAACCCATCGCCTAAATCTTCTGTGCGAACCGTACTTTGAGGTAATAATTTTCCACCTGTACCCGATGGATCTTGAATGCCTTCATGTGCCACCAGACGCACTGACCCGTTTAAACGCACGGATGTTGTCGCTGATACACTCCCTTTTTGATTAACGGCAAATCCAAGCAAACTCGCATTACCCCGTTCAGCAAGCACTTTCCCAACATTATTGACTTCACCACCCGTGCCTACTTCAACCACTAAACCGCGTGTTGATGAATCACTTCCCGCTTCTTGCAAATAGACTTTATCTTTTGCACCAGCGAGAATCGTTTGACCATCTGGCGTTTGAATGGTGCCTTCATTGTCAATACTTGGCGCGGCTAAAATGACACGCCCGCCCGCCGCATTGGTTTTAATGTTGGCGCCTTTTTCAACAAAAATTTGAATTTTGATTGGCTCACCTTGGGCATTTTTAAGCGGCTCGCCATTTGTATCTTTTAAATAAATCGCACCGTTTCCCTCAAGTGCCGCGCCGCCATTGACATTAAATGCGTTAGCAATCCCTCTTTGAAAAACATCATTGCTAATGCCTAGTGTCGTCGCAACGAGCGAATTCACATTAACAGTTGAGTCTTTGCCAAACAAAAAACCATTTTGATTGACGAGATACACCTGACCATTGGCGGTAAGTGTCCCCATAATTTTACTGGCATCGGCTTGATGAATAGTATTGAGCGCAATAGAGCTGGTTGCAGGTTGCTGAAAATGAACGCTATTTTCAGCACCAATATTAAACTTCTGCCAATCGATAGCCGCTTTATCGGTGGTTTGATGAATTGTCATCGCATTGCCAGAAATAGCCGCAGCAGCGTGGCCTTGCGTGGCAATATCAACAGGCGTATTCGAAAGCGTTACGTTTGCGCTTGGTACAGGCAGATCGCCTGCATACGCCACATTAAACAGCACACTTCCGCTAATGAGTGTGCGAATTGCAAGGACGAGAGGTTTTGGTTTAATCATAAAATAACACCGACATCAAAATTCATACGCAAAACGGAAATCAATACGTTGATTACCTGCATTGACGGTACTTTGAGTATAAAGTGGATATGCCCAGTCGAGTTCGCTGACAAAATGTTTAAATAATTGCGCCCGAAAACCAATGCCCGTACCGGCAAGTTGATAATTGGCGGGACTTGGTGAAAGAGGCTTTTGAATCCAAAGATAACCGTAATCAAAAAAGGCGTGCGCTCGTAAATTTTGTGCAAACTCCCATTGCTTGAGCGCTGGACTTTGCAACTCAAAAGACGCATTAAGACCATCATCACCGAGTTGCTGCGTTTGATAATATCCGCGTACACTTTGCCCGCCACCTACCGCAAACTGTTCATTGCTAATCAGCGGTGAATTGGCGAGTTGCCCAGACGCACGCGTTGAAATACGCATATCCCAAGGCAAGTTTTGTAAATGTTTAAGTTCGCTGCTTAAATAAATAAAGTCAGATTTCGCACCTGAGCGCTTGTTCGTAAATTCCTGCGCATCATTGCCTAGTCCACGAACTGAGAAATGGACCGCTGAACTTAATGATGTGACGGACGATTCAGTGCGCCAGTTTCCGTCATAGCCAACTTGAAACGCTAAATAACTAATTGGGGTATTTTGTGTATCCTGCCCGACATTTTTAAGACTTTGACTGAAATCTTTATAATCGACGCCTACTGACAAACTGTGGTTGTAAGCGTCAAGTGATGTCAATGGCAACATCAAACGTCCACCAAAAATATTGCCCGCCCCAACAACCGATAAACCACCAACGGTGGTACCTAGTTGTGTATTGGAACTAATACCAATGCCGTAAAGTGCAAGGCGTGATTCTTGCCAACCTGTTGGCAAGACATACGTTCCCGACCAGACATCCACTTCATTATTATTTTCAGGCGATACTTGATATTGCAATGATGCGCTGTGGAAACGCTGCCAAAGATTGTCATAACGAATAGAACCCACTACGCGACTACGTGTTGTATGTTCAGAATTTTTACCGTTGATTTCAACGCTACCGTGTAGGGGTAAATTATCTTTGACGCGAAGTTCGACTTCCGTTTTTCCCGGTGTTGAGCCGGCACGAAAAATAGGCGTCACTTGACGATCAGGTGATTCTTGCCCTAACGCATTCATTTGTGCTTGTACTGCTGGCATATAAGGGACTTGCCCCGCTGCGAGCGCAGGAATTCCTTCTCGAATTTTACCGAGATAAAAATAACGCGACCCTGTAATTTTCAGCCCCTCAACAGAGCCTTCAACCACTTTCAAACGCACGATATTTTCCACGACATCTTGCTCAGGAATTTCAACAAGAACGGTTGGATACCCTTTTTCACGATAAAGGCTTTCAAGCGTTTGACGTGCTTTTTCGACGTCATCAACCGACTTGCCTTTTCCTAAATAGGGATAAAGTGTTTTTTCAATTAAGGCGCTATCCAGCACCGTGTTGCCATCTACTTGCAACTCAAATAAATCAAAATCTGAGCGAGTTTCTGCTTGAGTTGGTGGCGCGATTGTCTTTTGGGTGGAATCTTGTGCATAAAGCGCAGATGAACACAGTAAAAGCGCAAAAGGTACAGCAGCGAAAACGCTGTGTACCTTATCGCTTTGCACGGTGCTGATGTGCAAATAGTTTTTCATTATTTTAGTTGAATATCTAATGCAGCTTGGCTTGCATTGACGTTGTTAATGACAGGAACAATCTCATCATGGACTAACGCATCACTGCCAATGTGAGAGAACGGGATAACTGGGTATGCGGGATCAAAAGGAACCACTGCTACAAAACCGCGAGTGTCAGCAGTAGTTGCAAAAATACCGGTTGCACCCCATGCTTGAGTTGTATTTACCGCTTTTGCCACTGTTGGACTTCCTAAATCGTCAGCCAACGCTTTCAACAAGACTTTTTTCGATTCCCAATCTTTATCAGCTTTTTTAGCAGTAGGATAAAGCACAGCACCTTCAGCCCAGAATGGATAAACACCCGCAGCCACGTTTTCTAATGTAGGCGCGTAACCGTCAATTTTGATATAACGCCAGCCGTCACCACCTGTGCCATCAGGTTTTACACCAGAGTTCTGATCAGCTGAGTTAATTGCAATACCCCAACGTTTTGCGCTAGCAACATTGTTGTAGCCAGTGACGTTAGTTCCATTTTGCCAATCTTTAAGTAAATTTCCTGTGTCACCCGTTCCCGTCGGTGACTTTACGATTGGTAGCGTTGCTAATTCGGCAGTTGAACTATTCGCAGTTGCTTGGGCTGGTGCAATAGAATTGGATGTTGCAGGATAATTGAGGAATTTTGCATACGCTGCTGCTCCAACTGCTGCACCATTATTACGACGCCCAACTGCTACTGGGGTTACAGGCGTTGGAATTCCTGCCACCGTTTCTGTTGTTGGTGCGCTTACACCAGCGTCGGTTAAAATTGAAGCATCTAATAAACTTTTGGATTTATTACCATCTGTTTTATCAATAATTTTGAATTGTTCCCAATTTTGAATTTTGCCTGCTAAAAGTGACGCAACAACATTACGATTCAGTTTTGGCAAATCTTTTTCTGCATAACCATTTAAAGTAGCATCACTTGAAAGAATACCTGCTCTTTTTTGTGCAACTTGAAGTACTTTATATAAATCTAATGTCACACCCACACCATAAACAAGACCGCCAGTTGGCACAACAGTAAATGCGTTCGCACCTGTTGTTGGCACAGAAGTTAAAGTTGTACTCCATTTTGCATCAGGTTTACCCGTGATAAGTTCATTAACTGGAACAGGATAATTTTCAGTTTTTGGCTTAAGAAGAACGTTTGGATCAACGCCTAAAAAACCAGCATCTGAAGCGACTTTTTTCAAATATTTTTTTGCCGATAATGCGTCTGTTATTCCCACGGAATAAACGTTAGGTGTCCCTGTCGTTTCAAGAGGTGTTGCAGCAGCAGTTAATCCAGTACCAATAATATTTAAATGCTCAATTGGCGTTGCGCCAATGACAGGAACCACACCATATCCTGCAGCGCCATAAATACGTTTTTCAAGTAGAATTTTTTTGCCTTTCAATGCACCTAGTTTATCAGACCCTATAAAGTAATAAGCTGTCCAACGCTTGCCTTTATTTCCTTTTTCATCTAAATCATTAAATGTGTCGAGTGTTCCTGATTGAGCAAGTGTTGTTGATACTACTTTACCATAAGCTTTATCTTGCGCCGCCCCACCAGAGGTATAGATAACATAATCCGGTGTTACATCAGCCCAAGGTGTCAACGCGTAACTCGCTTGCGAGCCTAGTAATAATGAAATGGCAAGGCCAAGTGTTTTAGTGTGTTTCATAAATAAACCTTCTATATTTGGTATGAATCGCAAAAATGGCTTTTTCAATATTTTCACCTCCAAATAAAATCGTTTTATAAGTATAGGTAAAAATCTAAATCCAGCCGTTAGAACGAATATTAGGGGAAGGTCATAAATTTGTGAAATGTTAGTTTTCGATAAACTTATCTAAAAAACGAATATGCTAAAATTAGATTTTATTATCTAAATTAATGACTTGCATTATTCATTAACAATGCGCTAATAATAAAATTGCTCGATAATGTGAACGTATAATCATCGAGCAACCATAATTACTTGGCTAAACCGTAGCCGTATTTTTGAATAATCACCAAAGCGGGTGGTGATTTCAAAAAATTCAGCAACGCTATCGCAGCGGTATTTTCTGCACCTTTTTTGAGCAAAATGGCACTTTGATTAATAGGCTTATATAAATGTTGCGGCACTATCCACGCAGAGCCATTAGTGATTTTTCCATTCTCAAACACTTGCGAAAGTGCTACGAATCCTAGCTCTGCATTTCCTGTGCTAATGAATTGATAGGCTTGTGAAATGTTTTCGCCTTGCACCAATAAAGGCGTGTATTTTTCAAGCAAACCTTTACTTTGCAGAATTTCAATAGCCCCTGCGCCATACGGCGCTAATTTTGGATCAGCCAATGCAAGATGCGTAAATTGACCGTGTAACAAAATGTCGCCCTGTTCATCCACATAATTTGGCGTTGCTGACCACAAAACAAGTTTTCCCACGGCATAAACAAATCGATTATCTTCAACGCCTAATCCTGCTTTTACTAACGCTAATGGATTTTTTTCATCAGCAGCTAGAAAAACATCAAACGGGGCATCATTTTCAATTTGTGCAACAAACTTACCTGACGCACCAAATGATAATTGCGCTGTATGCCCAGTGGCTTTTTCAAATTCAGCTGCAATTTCTATCATCGGTTTTGTGAAATTCGATGCAACCGCCACTAAAGTAGTTTGTGCATAACTATTGATACTTATCGCGCATAACACACCAAAGACCAATGCTTTCTTTATTTTTTGAAAGAACATAATTCCCCCTATTTTAATTGGAGTCGTAAACCATTTTTTGCTTGATCATTCGCTACAGGCACAATTTCAGCATGAAGCAGTGAATCGGCACCTTTATGCGTAAAAGGAACAACGGGTTTTGTAGGGTCAAAAGGAATTGAGGTTTCAAAAGTACCACTATTAGTTGTAAATGCTCCCGTTTTGCCCCATGCCTGAGGAGTAATATTAGCACCAATAACTGCTGGGCTACTTGAGCTTGACGCTAACGTTTGTAGCAAGCTTATTTTTAAAGCCCACTGTTTGTCCGATGTGTTTTTCGTTTTGTATAGCAATGTACCTTCTGTCCAATAAGGATAAACCCCTGTGGCCACATTTTCGAGTGTTGGTGCGTAGCCATCTATTCTAATGTAACGCCAAGGATCACCACCTGTTCCATCAGGTTTTACGGTAGCATTTTTATCTACACTATTAATATTCATTCCCCAGCGTTTGGCAAACCCACCAGCGGTATTTGACGTATCGCTAACATTATTCATTTTTATCGTATTAGCACCATTTTGCCAATCTTTCAATAAAGTGGCTGCATCGCCTAAGCTAAGAGGCGCTTTGATGATAGGTAAAGATGCCGCTTCAACTGTATCTTTATTATCAACTGCTGTTGCTGGAGAAACGGCATTGGGAGTTGTCGGGTAATTTAAAAATTTAGCATAAGCCACTACAGCCGCAGCAGCACCATTGTTTCGTGTAGCAAAGGCAACAGGTGTAAGTTTATTTCCTGTCATCGCTTCTTTGTAAGGCAAAGATGTGATTTTATTCGCATCAAGCAGTTCTTTACCAATGGTGACTAATGATTTTGTCGTATTTGAAGCTGTTTTATCTACAATTTCAATCTGATCCCAAGCACCTATTTTTCCAGCCATAATCGAGGCAATAACGTTACGATTAAGTGATGGCATATCGCTTTCGGTATAATTACCTACGGTCACTGCAGAAGATAAAGTTCCAGTACGTTTCTGTGCTTCTTGTAGTACTTTATATAAATCAAGCGTCACGGCTACACCATAAATGTTTCCACCAGTCGGTAAAACTGTAAAAGCATTAGCACCTGTAGTAGGGACAGTAGTTAATTTTGTAGGCCAGTTTGGTTCTGGTGCGCCGGTACTAATTTGATTTACTGGTGTAGGATAATTGAGAGTACCTGGTTTGAGTAAAATATTGGGATCATTACCTGAAAATCCTGCATCACTGACGCGTTTGGTTAAATACGTTGTTGCATCTACTTTAGTGCTGATCACAGCCTTCCAATTTCCTGCAGTAGTCCCATTTGCTACCCAGTCTGTTACTGTTGTCCCTGAAATATTAAGATGTTCAATGGGTAAATTAGCTAAAAGTGGAATAACACCGTACCCAGATGAGCCTTGTGCTCGTTTTTCCAATATAATTTTTTTACCTGCTAAATTTGTACCCAAACTATCATTTCCCTTGAAATAATAAGCAGTCCAACGCCCTCCAACGGTTGTAGAGGAAGGATCAACAGCGTCAGCAAAATAATCCACGGAATTTGGCGCGGCTAATGTTGATTTAATTGCTTGCTCGTATGCTTTATCTTGAACTGAAGCACCCGAAGTATAAATTACAATCTCAGCTGGACCATCTGCCCAAGGCGTCAATGCGTAACTGGCCGGTGAAACGATCAATAAAGCAGAAAATCTTAATGCTATCGTCTTTTTCATGGAAACCCTCTTATATGTTAAAAATACAAAATTGATGACTGCGTTTCATTATACATCGATATGTATTCGGGTAAATAGCGAAAAGAATAGGTGATTGCAAATATTGAATTTCAAAAAAACAGTCAATGAAATACCGTCGCATCATGTCACCACTTAAAAAACACCGCTGTTGCTCTACAAACACCAAACAAACAAAAATCCCCCAAAATTGATGCTCAGCAAGCAGACAATCACCAACCCTCGACACAAAAAATATAAAGTTCCCTGCAATATCTATGTTTATTTGTTGAAAAATAAATAATTAAAATCAATTAGTTAAAAATATTATCCCTCACCTATTTAAGCTATTTTTATATCCACCATACATTGTGGTACAGCGTGTGCAATAGACACATTAGATTTAACGAATTTCTGTAAAACGACCAATCTAAGGAGAAAAACCGTGTCCCTACAATCCCTCACTACAAAAATACTGCCGCTCACACTTGCGATTGGATTTCTTTCTTGCGCGTATGCTGAAGATACTGTGACTCCCGCTATTAAAGGTGTTGCGGACAAAGGCACCAAAGTCGAATTTATTAAAGATGGTTTTGACGGCACCGAAGGGCCTATCGCACTTAAAGATGGCAGTGTGATTTTTACAGAAACCAAAGCCAATCGCATCACCCGAATTGCACCTGATAACACCACCTCAACGTTTTTAGAAAATACCAATGGGGCAAACGGACTCGCATTTAATTCTGTGGGCGAATTATTTGCTGTGCAAGTACAAAATCCCAAAGTAGGTATTATTTACCCACAAGGCAAAGAAAAAGTGTTAGCAGAGGATTTTGAAGGTACACCTTTCCAACGCCCTAATGATTTGGTTTTAGCGAAAAACGGCGGCATTTATTTCACCGATATCGGCACACGCGTTACGCCCGAAAATCCCAATCCACCTACCTCCAATCCCGGAGTGTTTTATATTTCACCTAAAGGGGATTTGAAAAAAATTATCACCGACGTAGAGCGTCCCAACGGCGTCCAGCTCAGCACCGATGAAAAAACCTTATTTTTAGCCAATACCGCTGGCGAATATGTGCTTTCTTACAAAATTGCCGCTGATGGTTCCATTAGCCATAAAACCAATTTCGCCAAACTCAAAGGCTGGAGCCAAACCGATAGCGTTTGGTCAAGTGGCGCAGACGGTTTAGCCGTAGACGAAAAAGGGCGTTTATTTGTTGCTTCAAATGCAGGTATTGAAGTGTTTGATACAAAAGGGAAAGAGCTTGGCATTATCCCACTACCCAATAAACCTCAAAATCTCGCTTTCGCAGGTAAAGATAAAAAAACACTTTATGTCGTAGGACGTGGCGCAGCGTACAAAATTCCATTGAAAACGGCTGGCTTTTCAGGTCGTGCGAAATAATCACGGACGTTAGGAGATAAGCAAAATGACGCAACAAACAGCAAATGATTTTCATCCAAAAGCCTTAAAACTTTTTGACCAATATGTGCATGGCGATATTACCCGACGCGATTTTTTATCTTCCGTTGGTAAATACACGCTACTTGGCCTGAGTGCAGAAGGTTTACTTGACGCATTGAGTCCAAAATTTGCACAGGCACAGCAAATTTCCGGTGATGATCCACGTATCAAAACTAGCTACGTTGAATACCCTTCACCGCACGGTAATGGAAAAATTCGCGGCTATTTAGTGGAGCCGGCAAAATTTCAAGGTAAATTGCCCGCCGTGCTGATTATTCATGAAAATCGCGGCTTAAATCCGCATATCGAAGATATTGCGCGTCGCGTGGCGCTGGATAATTTTATTGCGTTTGCCCCTGATGCGCTTTTCACACTTGGTGGCTATCCCGGTGATGAAGATAAAGCACGTGAATTATTCCCCAAACTCGATCAACCTAAAACACGCGAAGATTTTTTAACCGCCGCGCATATTCTCAAGCACTTACCTAACAGCAATGGCAAAGTCGGCGCGGTGGGTTTTTGCTACGGCGGCGGCATTGTGAATTTCCTCGCGACCAAAATTCCCGATTTAGGCGCGGCTGTCGCGTTTTACGGTGCACAGCCTTCTGCGGAAGACACAAAGAAAATCAAAGCGCCACTGCTTCTTCACTACGCGGGAAAAGATGACCGCATCAATGCAGGATGGCCAGCGTATGAAACCGCACTAAAAACTGCCAATGTGAATTATGAAGCGCACGTCTATCCTGCTGTGCAGCATGGATTTAATAACGATACTACCCCACGCTACGACGCCCCAACCGCGAAATTGGCATGGGACAGAACCATTAGTTTCTTTAACGTGTATTTACGCGATTAGCGATTTATTTAACAGGTCTTGTGTGATGAAAAAAAATGTACCTATTTGGGATTTACCACTGAGAATTTTTCATTGGCTACTGGTGCTTAGTGTTGTTGGTGCTTATATCACTGGCACATTAGGTGGAAACTTAACCATTTGGCATGAACGCTTTGGTGGCTTGATTTTAGGACTGCTTATTTTTCGTGTGCTATGGGGATTTGTGGGCAGTGAACATGCGAGATTTAGTAGTTTCTTCCCCACGCCCAAACGCATTATTGCCTATTTTAAAGGGCAATGGACAGGCATTGGTCATAATCCAGTCGGTGCATTAGCCATTATCACATTACTGGCAACGCTCACCGTGCAAGTTAGCACGGGATTATTTGCCAATGACGATATTGCTTTTGAAGGCCCGCTGTTTCATCTCGTTGATAAAGAAGTCAGCGATAAATTAACCGGTTTGCATAGCCGCTCATTTGATTTCTTACTCGTTGTGATTGCCATTCATGTAAGCGCGATCTTTTTTTATCAATGGGTGAAAAAAGCGGATCTTGTCTTGCCGATGCTAACAGGCAAAAAAAGCATTCCCAAAGCCCTTGCTACGGATGATTTTCAACCAGCTCGAAAACTGCGTTTTGTCTTGAGTTTTTTAGTTGCCACAACAGTTGTTTGGGGCGTTTGGCGCGGTGACTTTGTGAATTATTTGCAACCCCTTGCTAGCATTCAAATTGTTTCGACAGCGCATACCTAATACACAATTTTCATTTTATTTTACGTTTCAACATACAAAAATAGGATTTATCGATGAGAACAAAGAAAACAAAATTTTTAATGGGTGTAGCTTTGAGCCTTACCGTTACAGCGGCTTTTGCGGGCGTTGTAGAAGATCAAATTCGCAATCGCCAATCCGCTTATGGTTTTTTAGGTTGGAATATTGGCAAAATTAAAGCGCAAGCCGTCGATCATCCCGACACGTACAACAAAGAACAAGTCATCGCAGCGGCAAATGCGGTGGCGGCCGTTGCTAATTCGGGTTTGCTTGAATTATATGGCGTAGGTACAGATAAAGGCACTGGTTGGAAACCCAGTCGCTTGAAAGCCGAGTTTTTTGACAAACAAAGTGAAATTAAAGACATTGAAGCCACGTTCATTAAAGAAGCAAACGAGCTACAAGAAGTTGCACAAAATGGCGACGTTGCCGCTATTAAAACCCAATTTGGCAAAGTCGGCGCCGCGTGCAAAAGCTGCCACGATGTCGTGCGCGTGAAAGAATAAAAATTTCTGTTTAATCGCAACACCCTCCTCCTAAGTTTATTCAACAACCAAGTCAAACGCCGTTTTGTTTAATGCCTCATTCCCTAGAGGTTTAGACAAAATGGCACTTGCATGGGCATTTATCATGCCGTAATAAAATAATATTGAAATTCAACTAATTAGATAAACTAAATCCGAAAATATGTTGCGATAAAGACAGTGTGTGTTGATTAACTGTTGGTATATGAGCAGTCAAAAATGTGAACTGCATCACACTTTTGAAATTTACTTTTAAGTTCACTGTCATTTATAGATTAAAAGTGGTTTGATAACGTGCGTTAAACACTGAAACTGAACGCGCCGACTTTCGTTAATATAATCGACATAGAGCGTGACGATAATAAATTTTCGCTCAATTTTTTATGAATATACTTCTCTATAACGAATTCAATCCAAATATAATTCCAAACTTTGAAAAATTTAAGTCGCATATTGAAACAGATGACTTTAAATCAGCAGACGTAAAAAAATTGGTGATAATCTTTATCGCGCCCGTTTAAATATAACAGATCGTCTTTTATTCTCAAATTTATGAACTATGATGGAAATTTTGTGCTAGCATCGCGCAATAAAAAAATTTTAGTATCAACAAATTACATGCTTTCAATATAAAAATACTTATGAATTACATTATTAATATAATTTTTCTTTTAGCTTTCATAAGTATGATTTCAGATGGAAATCTGTTACTTACAGGTATATTTTTACTTGTGATATTCGCAAGTGGATATTTTTTTAAAAAATTAAGAAAAAATTTTGAAATTTTAGGAGGCAAAGCGATTGACAATGATACCCATCTTATTTGGCAACGTTTTTCTATTGGGCAAAAATGGCTAGATATACCAGATTATCCAACTCAAGAGCCTACATTATTCACATATGATGAAGCGATTATTATTACAAGTAATTACGGTAAAATAGATAACTGGAGATTGCCTACTATCGAAGAACTAAAAACCATCGTGGATAAAAATAAAAATGAGCCTTCAATCAATTTATTCGTATTTCCTAAGACTCAAGCCGATTTTTATTGGACATCATCAATTTGTGATACTGAATTTCACGATAAAAAAATAAAGATAAAGGGTATTTGTTTCAAAAAAGGTACTGAATATGAAAAAGAAAATACCGAGAAGGGTTACGTTCGCTTAGTGAGTAAGGTTGAAAAAAGCAGATATGATCAAGAAATAAAAAAAGCATCCGTATATGAAGACGCTTTTTTCTTTTCATTTAAAAGATTTACTGATTCAGTATATATGTTATTTAAATTCATAATTGTATTAATAGTGGTAATTGGAATAGCAGGATTCATTTTTGATAAAAAAGATTCAAATGATGTTGCTAATAAATCTAATCAAACTCCAAAAATTGAATATAAAAAAGAAATTGAAGCCATGGAAAATCACCCGCCAAAAGGTGAGTTATTAATTAACGGTAATACAACTATAGGACAGACTTTATCAAGTATTAACAACATTTCTGATGAAGACGGATTAGGTGATTTTAACTATCAATGGTTGCGAAATGGTAAGGAAATTGATGGAGCAAAAAATGATACTTACCAATTAGAGACGGTTGATATAGATAAGAGAATTAGTCTATCTATTAGTTATTTAGATGGTGAAGGAACCAATGAAATAATAACAAGTGTTGAAATTATTTGTATGGATAAAGTAAATCATTTACCTAAAGGAGATATATCGATTTTAGGTTTAGCTTTCTCTGGGCAAACATTATCTACAAGAAATACAATTTCAGATGAAGATGGTTTAGGTTACTTTAGATATCAATGGTTACGAAATGGAGAAGATATTGGTAATGCAATTAATGATTCATATACAATTACTGAATCTGATATAAATCAAAAAATTACTTTTGAAGTAAGTTATATAGATGGTCAAGGAAAAATGGAACATATTAGAAAAGATATATTTCCTCTTACTAGCATAGAGCCAAGTGAAGCAAATGATATTTTAAAAGGAACTGACAGTAATGACGTAATTTCAGCTCTAGCAGGGGATGATAAAATAATCGGTGGATTGGGTTCCGATAAGTTAAATGGAGGGAGTGGTACAGACATTTTTCAATTCAATGATATTAGTGAATCGGGAATTAAATCATCAACTAGAGATATAATAATTGATTTTTCTCGTAATGAAGGCGATAAAATAGATCTATCATCAATTTCAAAAAAAGTCCCATTGCATTTTATTGGTAATACAGCATTTAGCAAGAATAATGCTAAAGGCGAATTGCGTTTTGACAGTACCAATCATATACTCTACTTAAGCACAAATTCAGATAATAAGCCTGAGTTTTCTGTTGAAATTAAAGATGTTAATAATTTGATTAATGATGACCTAATTTTAATAAACAATAGTAAGTAATACAAAGAATTTACTCACACATTTTAGCTATTTCTTTATGAACTTATAGGAGGAGAGATAAATGGCAATTCCACTTATACCAATTATGACCGCATTAGCGGCTGGTGGTTCGTTAGTGCCACATGCTGCCGGAGGATTGATAGTTTCATCCGCTACCGCAGGAGGATATGTAGCAGGAACCTATTTAGGCACAACAGCAGTCACATCAATCGTAGCTGGGGCGTTAGGAACAGCTACCGCAGGTACAGCAATACTTGTAAGAGCACTTCAAGGCGCAAGGATATTCAAAACAGCTGCGATGGGAACTAGCGCTTTAGCTGGAACAATTGGAGCTGGGGCAGTAGCTGTAGAAACAACCGCTATAGCGGGAAGTGTTGGAGCGGCAACTGCTGGAACGAGTGCGTTAACTTTCGGAGCGATTGCTTTTCCGATCTTAGCGGGTAGTACTTTATTTATTTCCGGATATTTATACAGATTAAATCGAAAGCTAAAAAATCATAAAAGTAATACAGAAATAAATTTCACAGCTACCGAAGCAAAAGTAGTTGAAATGATGGTTAAATATTCATCAAAAAAGTGAACACTTAGAATAAGAATTTATCTTTAAAATCAAACATGTTAATTACTGCTTAGTTAATGTAAAAAAGGCAGTGAAAAAAATTCCACTGCCTTTTCAAAAAGAAAAATCGCTAAACTAACTTAAACGTTGTTCGCTGCAAAAGGATGTTTTGCTTCTTTTTTAGCTGCAACAACTTCGCTTGCTGTTGGCGTTCCAGCAACAGCGCGAGCTATCGCTTCTTTTGTGGCTTTGTAGTTGTATTCTTCAATCTTTGCATCATCTTCGGCTAACCAGTGAATAAACACGCCCACTGAAATAAACAAATCATCTGCTTCTTCGATTGGAATAATGCCTTCTTCAACGGATTCAGCGACCGCAATTGCTACAGCACGTTGCGCTGGACCAAAGATTTGAACGGCTTGTTTTGAGCCTTTAATGGTGACTTTGTTAAACAAAATCGTCGCTGGTTTCACCAAAAGATTAGGCGCTACCACCGCAAGTAAAGTAGAAAAGCCGTCTTTATTATTGGTTAACGCATTAGCAAATGCTGTTTCAGCCGCACTGCCACGTGGTCCGATAATTAAATCAATGTGCGCAATTTCATTGCCTTCACCCACCAATGATTCACCAACACGCAAGTTTGTAATTTTTGCCATATTTCAATTTCCTCTACTTCATCAAATAAAAAAAATGCGACTCAAAAAAATAGCGTCAGTCTATTTTCCGTTCGCGGCTTTCAAATGCCCAACGGCTTCTTGCGCATGCTTGGTTGCAACGTCTGCATGCTCTTGTTTACCGTGTGCAATAGATTCTTCTAACGATTTAATGCCCGCTTCAATATGTGTTTTAGCTTCACCTGTGGCCACTTCGTCTGCTTTTTTAGCGTGAGTTAATGCGCCATTGGCGTGTTCAACTAACTGAGAAGCGTGACCAGCTTGACCGTGCGTGACAGCGTGCTCTGCGTGTTTGAGCGATTCCGCAGCGTGTTCTTCAGCAAATACGCCTGTGCTTGCCAAAACTAACGCGATAAAACCCAATGCAAGATGCTTTTTCATTTTCTTATTCCTTCTAAAGTTAAAATACAGTATTGATTATTAAAGTATGCCCCGCCATTTCACTGGGACTACTACTTACAATACAATTCACGTGCCAAATACTAATACATTGTTTTAAAAGGAATATTATTAAAATAAAACTATAAACTGTTGCTATAGCAACACCTTGCGTTCAACGGTTGTTGACTTAAACGCTTTTACGCTTTCTTTTTAAATTTAAACGCGGCACTGCTTGGTGATACATTCGCCACTTCGCCTTCAATGTGTTTCCACTCAGTATGCGTTTCATTGCTTGATTCCTCTTGACCCTCTTTTAAGGAAGAGCGGAAATTACGAATGGCACTACCGACATCCGAGCCGACATTGCCCAATTTTTTCGTGCCAAAGAGCAACACAATAATGGCTAAAATTAACGCTAACTGCATGACACTAAAGTGCATTTTTATCTCCTAGTTTTTCCTGTTCCAAAATAATCATTTTCGATTTTGCTAAATCGACAAATGTTTTCTTCAATCGTCGCCAGCCAATCACCAGCGAACTTGCACTCAATACCAAACCAAAACCCACCCACGTGAGCATCCACGTTTGCCAAAGCGGTTCATAATGAAACCACCCAAAATCCCAATAATGCAGTGCTGAAAATAGCCAACGATACACCCGACGACTTTGATCCAATTTAGCCAAAACGCGTCCATCTTGTGGATCGATATATATCCGAGTACCTTGAGCGTCTGCGAATTGTACGAGCGTGATGGGCAACGGTTTTTCTACGCTAGTTTGATGGTCTTTTGGATAATAATAACTATCGTAATCCGTGAGCGTTTCAAAACGCTCGATTGGCGCATTATTACCATTTAAGCGTTTTGCGCCATCTACCAAAGCGATTTCATTAAATCGCTCACCAAACGTGGTTTTATCAACAAGCCGCCCACCTTCACGCGTATAAGCCAGCAAAATAGCGTGATCCCCTAGACGTCGCCAATTTAATTCCACAATATCCGCTTTGACATTTTCAAACGGCGCAGGTTGCCATTCTTTCATTAAATAAGGAATGTCATTGCCTAGATAACGGGCTATTTCTGGGCGATTGGCTGCGTCATTGGGCGAGAAAACTTTATACGGATTCGTTGAAAGGTATCCGCTAAACGCCCAAAGAAGTGCCGCCGTACCACCGAGTAAACCCGCCCAAAAATGCCATTTCATCCAATTTTCGCGGTAAGGTTGTGTGCGACCTTGTGAATAGGTCTTTTTTCCTGCAAATCCCGGACGCCAACGCAACCAACCGATAATCAATCCCGTTAACGCTGCAATCGTCGCGGTAAAGCCAGCCCAGAGCTGAATGTCATGGCGAACACTATTTAAACCAATCGCATCTAACGGTTTAAACAAATGCACCCAATTTCCCGTCCAATATAAAGCGCGGGCAATAGGCGTGGAAACGTGGAGCAATTCGCCTGTTCTTGCTGAAATTAATACTTCAAGCCCATCTTCACCGATAGCAATATGATGAAAAGGTTTCACAGCCTCTTGATTGCGCAACATAATGGGATTTTCAACAGTATCTATAAAATGCACATTGGCGTTTTCAATACCCTTCGCCTCGCTCCAATTTTTCGCAATTGTTAAGGCGTTATCAGAAGTAGTTTCAAGAACACTGCCGTCAATGGCTGAAAGTGCAACACGTTGACCGCGCGTATCTTCAACAAGCCAGACAGGGGCATCTGCAATTCGAACTAATTTCGCATCAACAATCGAAATCGGCCCCGCTTTATCATTCACATTCGGCTCAGCTTTAGCGGTGAATTTGAGCGCTAAGCGCTGCGCTGAACTTCGCTCCCACGCCTCTCCAAGACTTAACCAGCCTGATTGTGGCGCAAGTGTTTGCGCATGAGCGAGTTGCTCGCTGCGATTTTGCGTCATAGGCGTGGAATACATAATGACAAGACCACTCACAAACCAGACAAACATAAACAGCGCTAAACCAATACCTAGCCAACGATGTACTTCATATAAAAGCCAATTTAAAAATTTCATTGTTTTTTCTCTCAAACAAAAAAAGAATTACAGCGTTGATAAATAATTTGCCAACGCTTCTATTTCGTCATCACTTAACGCGGCGGCAATGGTATTCATCACGCCAGCGGGACTGTTTTTGCGCTCACCTAATTTCCAGTTAATGAGCTGCGTGCGGAGGTAAATTTTGCGTTGGCCACCAATAACGGGATAGACAATATTGTCTGCCATGCGCCCTTTCCCGTTTTTACCATGACAACTTACGCAAGCGGGGATTTTTCGATTGGCATCGCCATTTAAAAATAAATCATGACCTATTGAACGTTTACTTTCGCCCTCACCTTGCATCGTTTTTTGACTGGCAAAATAGCTACCGATATTCGCTATTTCGACTGGAAGTAAATCTTCGGCCATAACGGTCATGACTTCGTGTTTACGTGCGCCTGATTGAAAATCCAGTAACTGCTTGGTTAAATACAGCGCATATTGACCAGCATGATGAGGAATTTTCTCACCAATACTCATCCCATTAACGCCATGACATTCCTGACAACGATTAGCTTGTGATTCTGATTTTCCAAGCACTAAATCCCCTTGCGCGATTCGCTCATCAGTTTGAGCGAATGCGTGGGAAATTGAAAAAGATAATGTGACGAAATAAAACGTTAGGTTATAAAAATATCGTCCCATGTCACTTAGGGCTTACCAGCTATTTTCTGAACCGTTTCTAAGGCTTTGGCGACATTTTCTTCCGGTTTTAAACCACCAATAGTGGCGTTGATATTCCCATTAGGCGTAATCACGAACGTGGTACGTTCTGCAAAACCGTGATTGATTTCCACACCGCGACTATCAAGTTTCCCCAGAGACGCATCTCGAACCGCCAAGTCATAAGCCTTTGCAATTAAACCTTGGGCGTCAGAGGCCACAGGAAACTTACCAGCGCAATAATTCGGATCCGCTGAAAAATCATTTAATCGCTCAATACTATCTAGCGATACACCCACCACACTCGCACCAGCAGCAGTGAATTTATCGTAATTTACCGCGAAACTGTGCGCCTGAATATTGCAACCACCGGTATACGCTGAAGGATAAAAATA
>ERZ1034363.338-NODE-338-length-33459-cov-5.637080_pt1 | contig 33459 bp, 32 predicted proteins | sample MGYA00520616_ERZ1034363 | MGnify/ENA primary metagenome ERZ1034363 (study PRJEB33736, sample SAMEA104284506) | Azolla filiculoides | biome: Urban; feature: Water surface; material: Ditch water | place: Netherlands | collected 2015-10-28 | depth 0-0.1 m ... | reverse complement strand
GGTTTAAGTCGCACGCCTGGAAAGCGTGTTTAGGGTAATACCCTAACGCGGGTTCGAATCCCGCCCTGTCCGCCAGACACATTCAAAAAAGCCTTTAAGCGATACTTCGCGTAAAGGCTTTTTTGCTTAATGAGGCTTTAAGTTTCTCCTGTTAGATTTATTAAAAACAACCCTAGCAGAGAAAACAAATGACTAAAACACTAAAAATATCGACGGTTGCATTACGCTTTCTGGCAGCAAGCACGATTGCACTTGGTTTTTTGCCAGCGGCTTATGCTTATGATGGTGTCGAGTGCGGATCGCATTATCAAATGATCAGCGGCCAAAAAATGCCGCCGTTCTATAAAGAATTGAATCTTTCTCAGGATCAGCAAGAGAAGTTTCGTGCTATTTCAGCAGCGCATCAGGAAGTGATGCACAAGAACATGGAAACGCTGCGTGCTAACCGTCAAGCTGAGAAAGAGGTCGTTCAAGCCAATAGCTTTGATGAGTACAAGGCGCAGAAGCTTGCTGCTCAGGATGCCAAGGTGATGGAAGCGAATAATCTCGCAACTTTACGTTTCCGTCATGAGCTGTATCAGATCCTCACACCGGAGCAACGCACAAAGTTTGAAACGCTGCGTAATCAGCGTCATGAGATGATGCCTAAGGCTCGCAAAGCGCCTTGATGGATGCTGGTTTGGAGCTGTCTAATTTCTGAACATGAAATAGACTGCCCCCAAAAGGCATAAGCCAGCCCAGATGTAATCAGTCTTGAAGGGTTCGTCCATATAGAAGAGGGCGAACGGCACAAAGACACTGAGCGTAATAACTTCCTGAGCAATTTTGAGCTGACCCAGCGAAAAGTACTGGTAACCAATACGATTCGCCGGAACTTGCAACGTGTACTCAAGCAGCGCAATCAGCCAACTCACCAGCACGGCAATCCACCAGGGTTTTGTTGATAGATTTTTGAGATGCGCATACCAGGCAAATGTCATGAAGACATTGGATAGGGTGAGCAGCCCGATAAATGAGAGTGAGCCAGTGAGCGGGTTGAGGTTGATCATGCGCTTGGTGGGTGCAAATCAGCCCACCTTGGGTAGATGCGCCAGTGAAGAAGTAATGGCTTCGGCCGGGTAGTCAAAGTCTTCTAGTTGGTTTGAGAAGTACTTGTCGTAAGAAGCCATATCGAAGTGGCCGTGACCGGTAAGGCCGATGAGGATAGTCTTCTCTTCACCGGTGGCTTTGCAGCGCAGGGCTTCATCAATCGCACCACGGATAGCGTGACAAGACTCTGGTGCGGGAATAATGCCTTCTGCGCGTGCGAACTGTACGCCAGCTTCGAAGGTGGCGACTTGTGGCACGGCAATGGCTTCCAGCATTTTTTCATGGAAGAGCTGCGAGACCAGAGGGGAATCGCCATGATAGCGCAGACCGCCGGCATGAATACCCGGCGGCATGAAATCATGGCCCAGGGTATACATTTTCATGATGGGGGTGTAACCCGATGCGTCACCATAGTCGTAGGCGTAAGCGCCTTTGGTGAGCGTCGGGCAGGAGGTGGGTTCTACGGCGACGCAACGCAGGTTGGCGGCACGCTTATCACCGGCTGCCTTGTCGGCCAGGAACGGGAAGGCAATACCGCCAAAGCTGGAGCCACCACCGCATGGCCCAAAGATTACATCCGGGTAGAGCCCCGCTTTTTCAAACTGCTTCTTGGCTTCCAGACCAATCACGGTTTGATGCAGTAAGACGTGGTTGAGTACAGAGCCCAGGGTGTAGCAGGTATCGGCTTGCGATGCGGCTTCTTCAACGGCTTCTGAAATAGCGAGGCCCAGTGAACCCTGACAATTAGGATCAGCGGCCAATGCGGCGCGACCGGCGTTAGTCATGTTGGTTGGGCTGGCAAAGACTTCGGCACCCCAGGTTTGCATCATCGAACGGCGGAAAGGCTTTTGTTCGTAACTGACCTTTACCATGTACACGCGTACAGGCAAGCCAAACATTTGTCCGGCAAATGCGATGGATGAGCCCCATTGGCCTGCGCCGGTTTCGGTGGTGAGCCGCTTGGTACCGGCGAGCTTGTTGTAATAAGCCTGCGGTACGGCGGAGTTGGGTTTGTGCGAGCCGGCAGGCGATACGCCTTCATATTTGTAGTAGATCTTGGCGGGTGTGCCGAGCGCTTGCTCAAGACGCAATGCGCGGCAGAGCGGGGCGGGGCGCCACATGGCATAAATCTGACGCACTTCTTCCGGTATTTCGATCCAGCGCTGGGCAGACATTTCCTGCTCCAGGATCGGGCCGGGAAAAATAGCGCCCATCATTTCAGGGGAAACAGGTTGGCCATCCGGGCCCAGTGGGGCTGATGGCGGGTTTGGCATGTCCGCTACTATGTTGTACCAGTGGGTGGGGATCTCGTTCTGGTCCAGACTGATGCGTAGTGGCGTCATGCGTCGTGCTCCTGATTTAGATATCCGCACATTATCCACCTCGTATAATGGACATGCAAAACTCTAAGGAATGATGATGGCAACACCCGTAGCAGAACAGGCATTACTTTTGGCCAAACAGATGGGCATTGAGAGCCCCTCTGCGGAAGTCATTGAGACCTACACCCGGATTCTGGCTCGAACATCGTTAGTCGTGCCGCTGGGGCCGACCCGGTCTACGTTGCGCGGTAATGCCGAAGACAATCGCGAGTATCCGGATGAAAAGGATTACGCCTTTTTTAAAGAAATGCTGGAGAAAACGGCGATCAACGAGTTTTTTCAGAACGATGCCTGGGGCCCGCATCGGGTGTTGATGGATATGTACGCGCTGGATGATCAGCATAGTGTGCCGGCTTATCGTGTGTTCTGGAATGAGCGCCAGGGTTTTCTCTCTGCCCATAATGACGATGTTGAAGCGTTTAAGGCAGTTGTTGAGCCAATGGTTGCCTCGGTATCCATGCTGCTCGGTGCCGATTGGGCGAGTTGGGTGCTGGATGTCGGTCAGAAGAAGCCGTGATGATTGATTGCTGGAATTTTTGAGGAGAAGTGCTTTGGGCCAACTCACTGCCAGAACACGATACCTGATTGCCGGTGTGGTTCTTTCTCTGCTAATGGCGGGGCCATTTGTAGGCGTTGCCGTATTCGCCTGGTCTGAAGGTACGCTAGAACATCGATCCATCTTTAGTCATTATTTCCAGCAGCTATTTCCCATGGGGATTTTTCTGACGCTGATTGCATTGGCGTTAGGGTTTGCGATGCTCAATGCGCTGTTTCGTGCGTATGTAACAGGTATGGCTGCAACGGCAGAGCAACTCACTGTGATGCTATCGAGCAACCGGGAGTTACGCGTAGAGGAGGACGGCCCACCGGAACTACGCGCAGTGATTGGTGCGATGAATCGTTTGGCAGATCAACGCGACCACAAGATTGATGAGGTGGAGGCCAGAATCGCCGAGCAGCGTTCAATGTATCAGGCGCTGTGTGATCGTTCGGCCGGGGCATCTGTGCTGGATCAGCCATTACGTTCGCTGGTATATACGGCGTTTGATACGGAAACGACCGGTTTACAGCCGAGCAATGGTGACGAGATTATTCAGATTGGTGCATTGCGTGTGGCAGATGGCTATATTCATGCTGACGAAGCCTTTGATGCGCTGATTGATCCACAGCGCCCCATTAATCCCGAGAGCGAAAAGATTCACGGGATTAGAGATGAGCAGGTTCGTGGTAAGCCAAGCATTGCCCAGGTGTTGCCAGATTTTTATGACTTCTGTGAAGGCAGTGTGCTGCTGGGCCACAACGTGGCTTTTGATATGCGCTTCTTGCAGATGAAGGAAGCCAGTGTCCGAGTGGTATTCCGGCAACCGGTGATTGATACCTTGCTGCTTTCTGCGGTTGCTTACCCGAACCAGGTGCACCATAGTCTGGAGTCGAGTATGGCGTTGCTCGGTGTCTCGATTGAACATCGCCATAGTGCTTATTCGGATGCCGTAGCGACAGCACAAGTGTTCTTGAAGCTGGTGCCGCTGCTGGAAGAACGGGGCATCATCACCTTGCGTCAGGCCATTGAGGCCTCCAAGAAGACGCCTTATGCCCGCTTGGCTTACTAAGCTTATAAACCAATAGGCAACAAAAAACCCACCGAAGTCGGTGGGTTTTTTGTGGGTTGCTCGCGAGATTAAGAGCGGGCAGCCTTGAGTGCTGCGTTGAGCGTGGCACTCGGACGCATAATGGCTTTGGTCTTTTCGGAATCAGCCTTGTAGTAGCCACCGATATCCACTGCCTTGCCTTGTACTGTTTTCATCTCAGCCACGATCTGTGCTTCGTTGTCGGTCAGTGCTTTGGCTAGCGGTTTGAACTTGTCAGCCAGTTCTTTGTCTGCAGTCTGGTTGGCCAGTTCCTGAGCCCAGAACATGGCCAGGTAGAACTGACTGCCACGGTTATCAAGTTCACCGGTTTTTGGCGATGGCGACTTGTTGTTGTCGAGCAGTTTGCCAGTCGCGGCATCCAGCGTCTTGGCCAACAGCTTGGCACGTTCGTTGCCAGTTTTGATGCCCAGATCTTCTAGCGACACGGCCAGTGCTAGGAATTCGCCCAGCGAATCCCAACGCAGGTGGTTTTCTTCAGTGAGCTGTTGTACGTGCTTTGGTGCCGAACCGCCGGCACCGGTTTCGTACATGCCGCCGCCCGCCATGAGCGGTACGATCGAAAGCATTTTGGCCGAGGTGCCCAGTTCCATAATCGGGAAGAGATCGGTCAGGTAGTCACGCAGGATGTTGCCGGTTACCGAGATGGTGTCCAGACCGCGGATCACACGTTCCAGTGTGAAGCGCATGGCGCGCACTTGCGACATGATCTGGATGTCGAGGCCGGTGAGGTCGTGATCGATCAGGTTCTTTTTTACCTTCTTGATCAACTCGGCTTCATGCGGACGATACGGATCCAGCCAGAAGATAGCAGGGGTGTTCGAATTGCGGGCGCGGGTGACGGCCAGTTTGACCCAGTCGCGGATTGGTTCATCCTTGACCTGGCACATGCGCCAGATGTCGCCCTTCTCAACGTTCTGCGTTAGCAGCACTTCGCCCGTGTCGATGTCGACGATGTTGGCGATGCCGTCTTCGTTAATTTCAAAAGTCTTGTCGTGTGAACCGTATTCTTCAGCCTTCTGAGCCATCAGACCGACGTTCGGTACGGTGCCCATGGTCTTCGGGTCGAAGTTGCCGTTGGTCTTACAGAAGTTAATCATTTCCTGATAGATACGGGCAAAGGTCGATTCCGGCATAACGCACTTGGCATCGTACTGCTTACCATCGGCACCCCACATTTTGCCGCCTGCGCGGATCATGGCTGGCATGGAGGCATCAACGATGATGTCGTTTGGCGAGTGGAAGTTGGTAATGCCCTTGGCCGAGTCGACCATGGCAAGTTTAGGACGGTGCTCCTGGCAGGCATGAAGGTCACGAACGATTTCGTCACGCTTTGATTCTGGCAGGGTCTTGATCTTTTCATACAGATCAACCATGCCATTGTTGACGTTGATGCCCAGCTCTTCAAACAGTTTGCCGTGCTTCTCGAAGGCTTCTTTGTAAAAAATCTTGACGCAGTGACCAAAGACGATGGGGTGCGAGACCTTCATCATGGTGGCCTTAACGTGCAGCGAGAAAAGGATGCCGGAGTTGCGGCAATCTTCTAGTTCTTTCTCGTAAAAGTCACACAATGCTTTCTTGCTCATGAACATCGAGTCGATGATTTCGCCTGCCTGCAATGCTACCTTTTCTTTCAGAACGGTCGCTTTGCCGCCCTTGGCAATCAGCTCCATGCGGACATTGCGTGCTTTGTCCAGGGTCATCGACTTTTCGCCGTGGTAGAAATCACCTGCGTTCATATGTGACACATGCGTTTGCGACCACTGATTCCATTTGCCCATCGAGTGGGGATGTTTGCGAGCAAAGTTTTTCACGGCCTGTGGCGCGCGGCGATCCGAGTTGCCTTCACGCAGTACGGGGTTAACCGCCGAGCCCAGACATTTGCCGTAACGCTTGGCGATGTTCTTTTCTTCGTCTGTCTTTGGGTCATCCGGATAGTTTGGAATGTTGAAACCTTTGGCCTGCAGCTCCTTGACGCAGACTTTGAGTTGACCGACAGAGGCGCTGATATTAGGCAGCTTGATGATATTGGTGTCAGGTTGCAGCGTCAGCTTGCCCAGTTCGGCAAGGGTGTCGGGCACTTTCTGATCATCTTTGAGAAACTCTGAAAACTCGGACAGAACACGGGCCGAAACCGAAATGTCACTTTTGACGATGTCGATACCAGCAGGGGAAGTGAAGGTGCGGATGATTGGCAGAAATGCGCAGGTTGCGAGTAGCGGTGCTTCATCCGTCAGCGTGTAGATAATCTTCGACTTCTTGTCAGCCATGGTGTCCCCTTGAATTCAAGTAGTTATGATGGGCTCGTTGTGCGAGCCTTTTATTGCCTTTTGGTTAATCCGGCGAATTTATGAGTATCCGCACCGGAGGGGCGCTCGTCAATGCATCAGATCCTTAATCGTTCGGTTTTTCAGCACTTTTTTAAACGCCATAAAGACGTTATTTCTTTGACGCGCGCTTTGTGCAGCGCATCAGTCTGGTTACGGGTTTTGGGGTGATGGGGCTTGGTGTCCAGTCGGTCAACGACGCAAAGGCCGCCCGCCTTGATCCAACCCAGCAATTCTTCCCGATGCCGGAGTGTCAGATGTTCGGCGATATCCGAAATGATGAGCCAGGCCTCCCCTGTGCTACTGAGCCTTGAGGCGGCACCGGCAAGGAATCCGCGTAGCATTTGTGAATTAGGGTCGTACACAGCGGCTTCTACCGGGGAGGTGGGTGTGGCCGGGAGCCATGGGGGGTTACAAATGACCAGGTCGGCTTTGGCATCTGAGTTTGGGAATAAATCAGCAGACTGAACTTCGGCCTGATCTGAGAGCCCCAGCCGTTGAATGTTTTCCCGGGCGCAGACCAGTGCACGGGGGTCAAGATCTGTGCCGATCACCTTGGGGATGCCGCGTTGGGCCAGTACACAAGTGAGCACACCGGAGCCTACGCCAATATCAAAGGCGAGCTGACACGGGTTGGGTAGTGATGCTTTGGCAACCAGATCGACATATTCGCCACGGACGGGTGAGAAAACGCCGAAATGCGGGTGGATACGTGCGTTCAGGGCAGGGACAAAGGCCCCCTTTTTACGCCATTCATAAGCGCTCACCAGTGATAGCAACCCACGCAGGCTGATGACGGCGCCACCCGCTTCGGGCTGGGCAGGCCCCAGGCCGGCGATGCAGGCTTCAACGACATCCTGGCCACGGCGAAGCGGAATCCGGTAGTCGGCTGTGAGTGGAATGAGCAGGTTGCCCAGAATGTTGGCGCGGCGGCCCTGTTTCAGGCGGTGTTCGGCAAAAGCCTCGGCAGCGGTTGATGGTGTGGGTTGGCTACCACGGCGCGGCGTCTTGTCTGCGCGTCTGGCCAGTGCCTGCAGGAGGTTGCGGGCGTTCTGGTAGTCGCCTTGCCAAAGGAGGGCGTTACCTTCGCGAATTAGGCGAAATGCCGCATCGGCAGCGAGGGTGTCATCTGCAATAACGATTTGCTTTGGTGCGGGCAACCCCGCTTCAGAAATCCAGCGGGCCTGGTGCTCGGTGCCGTTGTGTTGCCAGGAAATAGTGGGCGAATGTTCTACAGACATGCGGCATTGTAGCGACATCCGGCAGCCTGATTTGGAATTAACGCCGGTTACGCGTAGCCTTTCGCCTTTCGGATAGGAACCATGGCACTTAAAGCAACCGTCTTCAAAGCAGATTTGCAGGTCGCAAACCTTGATCAGAATCATTTCGGCGATTATTCGCTGACGCTGGCGCAGCACCCCTCAGAAACCATTGAGCGGGTGATGATCCGTTTGCTGGCCTTTGCGCTTTATGCGTCGGAAGATCTGCGTTTTGGTCGCGGCCTGTCGAATGAAGAAGATGCCGCTGTCTGGGAGATTGATCCTGGTGGCGTAACCCGTTTGTGGATCGACGTGGGTCTCCCAGACGAAGTACGGGTTAAGAAAGCCTGTAGCCGTGCCGATCGGGCGGTGATTATTACCTACGGCGGGCGGCCTTCGGATATGTGGTGGCAACAGAATAGCAATACGCTGCAACGGTACCGCAACCTGACAGTGATCCAGATCTCGCCGGAAGATAGTGCCAAGCTGGTGGAAGCATGTAGCCGTACGATGAAGCTTTCCTGGACGATTCAGGAGGGCATGGTTTATCTGGATAGTGCATCGATTACGCCCATCGTCTTGAGCGCGCAGCCCTGACTTGAGTTATGGCAGATAAGCCCTGGTTCCTCTATCTGCTGGCCTGTGCAAACGGCACGTACTATGCGGGCATTACAACCGATGTGGCTGCGCGTTTCAGGGCACATCAGGAGGGTAAGGGGGCTCGATATACGCGCGCCAATCCACCCGTGGCGGTGGTTGCCCAGGCGATGTATCCCGATCGTTCTACGGCCTCCAAGGCCGAATGGGCACTAAAGCAATTGCCGCGGGATCAGAAGCCCGGATTTTTTAGCGCTGAGGATAAGCCCTGAGGCTTATTCCATATCAGCGGCATCGTTGGCGATTTCAACCATGGGTGTGGGCAGGCTCTTGCTCGGTTTTACGCCCAGCTTTTTAAGCATTTCTGCCTGACGGATGACGTTACCCCGACCGGTAGAGAGCTTGTTGATGGCGCCATCGTAATCTTTCTGAGCCTGGTTGAGTCGTGTACCGAGTGATTCCATGTCTTCAACAAAGCCGGCCAGTTTGTCGTAAAGCTCGGCGCCGCGTTTAGCGATGTCTTGTGCGTTACGGGTTTGTGCTTCTTGTCGCCACAAATTAGCCACGGTACGCACAACAAAGAGCAGCGTCGATGGGCTGACCAGCAGCACATTCTTGTTCCAGGCATCCATATAGAGTTCGCGATCATGCGTTACGGCGAGCATGAAGGCAGGTTCGATAGGCACGAACATGAGTACGAAGTCCAGCGACTTCAGGCCATAGAGATCCTGATAGTTTTTATCAGAGAGGCCTTTGATGTGGCTGCGCACCGCGTCCAGATGGCGTTTGAGTGCTGCCTCGCGGTGCTTGTCATCTTCGGTGTTGGCGTAATCTTCATAGGCAATGAGTGTGGCCTTGGCATCAATCACCAGGTGGCGGTCTTCGGGTAGGTGAACCACCACGTCTGGCTGCAGGCGGCGGCCGTCTTCCAGCGTATGGCTTTCCTGTACATCGTATTCTTCGCCTTTGCGTAGGCCAGAACTTTCCAGTACGCGCTCAAGTACCAGCTCACCCCAGTTGCCCTGGGTTTTGTTTGATCCCTTGAGTGCTTTGGTGAGATTGTTGGCTTCCTGGCTCACTGTTTTGTTCAGCTCCATGAGCTGGCGTACCTGCTCGGCTAAAGCACTACGATCTTTGCCTTCCTGCACATAGACCTGTTCGACTTTGCCCTGGAATTCCTGCAACTTGGTTTTAAGTGGGTCGAGCAGTTGGCCCAGACTTTGCTGGTTCTGTTCGCTAAAGCGTTTGGATTTTTCTTCCAGGATATCGTTGGCCAGGTTCTTGAACTGAAGGGTGAGTTCTTCGCGGGCGTTTTGTAACAGGGCCATTTTTTCCTGACTCTGATTGCGCTCTTGCGTGAGCTGCATGGTGAGTGCAGCAACCTGGGCACGGCTCCACAGGTAGCCAATCGCTGCGCCGGCGAGGGCAGCCAGTAGGGCAACAGCGATCAGGGTGAGTGTATCCATGGGGAGCTCCCGTTAGGCCTGGCAGGCCTCGATATCTTCAACGAGCGATAGCCAGCGCAGCTCGAGGGCGTCGAGCTCTTCCTGGATCACAACGAGTTTACGACCTGTTTCAGCAATCGCGGTCGGATCCGTGATGCCGCTCAGTGCAGCCTCATGGTCACCTTTGTTCTTCTGTAAACGCTGGATGTTCTGATCCAGTTTTTCCAGATCCCGCTGCAATCCCTTCAGCTTATTGGAGGCCGGCTTGGCTTTCGTCGTCTCTTTTGCGATCACGACTTTGGGGGCAGCAGCTTCTTCACGCTGACGCTTGGCTTCGTCGAGCAGGAACTGCTGATAATCATCCAGGTCGCCATCAAAGTCAGACACCCCGCCACGCGAGACCAGCCAGAAGCTGTCGCAGACCGAACGCAATAAGGCGCGATCGTGGCTGACTAGCATCACGGTACCTTCAAACTCGTTCAGGGCCATGGCTAGGGCTTCGCGCGTTGCCAGATCCAGATGGTTCGTCGGTTCATCGAGCAGTAACAGGTTGGGGCGTTGCCACACAATCATGGCCAATACCAGACGCGCTTTTTCGCCACCGCTCATGGTGCCAACCGGTTGCATGACCTGGTCACCACTAAAGTTGAAGGTGCCCAGATAGGTACGCAGGTTCTGTTCCCGCATGTCGCGGCCTTGCGTCTTGCCAGTGGCAATCGCCGCTTTGGCTAGGCGGATCATGTGCTCCATCGGTGTGGCGTTGGCGGTTAATACATCCAGCTCCTGCTGGGCAAAGTAACCAATGGTGAGACCACGGCCTTCAGTGAGTGTGCCGGCCTGTACCGGTAGCGTCTGGGCAATGGTTTTAACCAGTGTTGATTTACCCTGGCCGTTCGCACCCAGAATGCCGATGCGCTGGCCGGCGAGTACCGAGCGATTCACGTGTTCAACGATGATCGTAGGCGGGGTGTCTGGTGCAGCATCAGCAGGTGGTGGATAGCCAAAGCTGGCATCTTCCATGGCCAGCATGGGGTTAGGTAGCGCGCCCGGTTCATCAAAGGTAAAGGTGAACTCGGCATCGGCCAGCACCGGCGCAATCTTTTCCATGCGCTCCAGGGCTTTAACCCGACTTTGTGCCTGCTTGGCTTTACTGGCCTTGGCCTTAAAGCGGTTGATGAAAGACTGCAGGTGCGCGATTTTTTCCTGTTGTTTGGCAAAAGAAGCCTGTTGAATGGCGAGCTGCTCAGCACGCAGATCTTCAAAGGCGCTGTAGTTGCCGCCGTAGCGCACGAGCTTGCCGTGATCGATATGCAGCGTGACATTGGTCACGGCATCGAGAAATTCCCGGTCATGGCTGATCACAACGAGGGTCCCGGAGTAACGCTTGAGCCAGGCTTCCAGCCAGACTAAAGCATCTAGATCCAGGTGATTGGTTGGTTCGTCGAGCAGCAGCAGGTCTGATGGACACATCAGGGCGCGTGCCAGCTGCAGGCGCATGCGCCAGCCACCGGAGAAGCTATTCACCGGCTGATTCAATTCACTGGTTTTGAAACCCAGTCCCAGAATCAGCGCCTGGGCACGGGATTGTGCATCGTGGGCGCCGACATCATTGAGTAGGGCATAGGCATGACCCATACGTTCGCCGTCATCGCTGGCTTCGGCAGTAGCTACTTCGGCTTCAGCCGCCATCAAGCGGGTATCGCCCTCGATAACAAAACGGGTGGCGCTGTCCTCAGTTTCCGGCATGTCCTGCGCAACCTGGGCCATTTGCCACTGGGTGGGAATGCTGAAGTCGCCGCGATCCTCATGCAGGGTGCCGTTAAGTAAGGCAAATAAGGTGGATTTGCCCGCGCCGTTGCGGCCAACGAGGCCAACACGTTCACCGGGGTTAATGGTGCAGCTGGCATCATCCAGCAGTACCCGTGCGCCGCGGCGCAGGGTGATGTTCTTCAGAGTGATCATGTTCAGTTACAGATAAACGTGGCGCGGCATTGCAGCGGACAGCTCAGGCAGGGCGCCGTGCAGGCTTTGTTGCCACGGAGTTCTGCATTGAGGCCGCGTTTCTTGCAATAGGCTTCGGCATCTTCTTTGACGTCTTCCACACCATATCGGCCACTAGGGAAGGCAAAGGTAATGCTATCGGGTGTCTGGCTGAGTACCTGGGGGCCAGAACAGGCTGCGAGCATTGAACAGGCTAGTAGCGTAAAGAGAATTCGGGTGAAACGTTGCATGAGCGCCTTGCAAATAAAACCTTAGAATGTCGTAAGCTTAAAGCAATTCATTGATTCATGAACGATCTTGCTCAAAGGAATGAAGGATGATTAAAAAGAGAACTATTGCCCAAACACTGGTGGCACTGAGTCTGGGCGTTTCGGCAACGGCCTTTGCCGGCGCATTGGAAACGAATCTGTCGGGTTGGTTTCTTAAAGGTGAGCGGTCGGAAATTGCTGTGACGGGTTTGAATAGTGGTGGTTTTAATTTCCGACTTTCAAGCGGCAATATCACACCGGGTCAGGGCTGTGCCAATGGCCCCGGTGATTGCTTGACGCTGTGGGGTTGGGCCACGCGCACTGCAAATGCCGATGAGTTTCTTTATGCCAATGAAAATGGCGAATGTGCGTTCTATTTCCGTAACGAGCCCAAGGCCGTGGTGATTCATGGGCTGAAGGGTACCTGCGGGACTGATGCTCAGAATCGTAATGCTTTGAAGTCTGTGGATGGCGTTTATACGCCACGCCAGTAATTTAACGGGCGGTTTTTTCCATGCGGCTGAGGTACAGTCCGATGGCAAAGACTAGCCCGACACAGACCATGAGGCCGACGACCATGCCGGGCCAACGATAGTTGGTCCAGAGCGGGCCTGAGGTGCTGCCTAGGAAGCTGCTGCCCAGGTAGTAACTGGATAAATAAAGTGCGGAAACCAGCCCGCGGCGCTCTCCGGCGCGAAAACCTACCCAGCCGCTCGCAATGGCATGCGTGGCGAAGTAGCCAAAGGTAAACAGGGCCAGGCCGAAAATGATGACGATTAGTTGACTGTCCAGGGTAGCCAATACCCCTAGGGCCATGGCACTAATCATGATCAGCATGATCTTGCCCCGGCCGTACTGGTCAACCAGATGTCCGGCGAGGGCAGATGAGGCGCTGCCCAGGGCGTACAGTAAAAACACGGTGCCAATCGCTGCCGGGCCTAAGTTATAGGGTGCTTCACTTAATCTGAAGCCAAGATAGTTATAGATGCTGACAAAGGCACCCATAATTAAAAATGCAGTTGTGAAAAGCCACGGCAATCCGGGATCGCTGTAGATACGGCGTACATCAATCCACAATGCGCCGGGTGCCAGCGAGCGCGTTTTGAAATGGCGCGCCTGTGGCAGCAGCTTCCAAAATAGCAGGGTACAGATGATGCCGACCAAAGCGAGGGCGGCGAGGCCATAGTGCCAGTTACTGTATTGGGTAACCACGGCAGAGAGAAAGCGACCAAACATGCCGCCGAGTGCGTTGCCCGCGATATACATTCCCATGACTTTGCCACGAGAGGCCGTGCTGATTTCTTCGCCCAGATATGCCATTGCCGCGGCGGGCAGGGCAGCGATACAGGCACCAACGCCAGCCCTAGATAGCACAAGCCATTCAAAGTTTGGGGCAAAGGCCGAGGCCCAGGCAAATAGCGTGGCGCCGAGGAGTGCGCCCTTCATTAGGGGTGCACGGCCAAACTTATCGGACAACATGCTGAGCGGAATCAGCAGAAACGCCAGGGTGAGCGTGCCGGCAGACACTGTCAGACTTGCCATGGTGGGCGATATGCCAAATGACTCGGTAAATTCCGGCAATAAGGGCTGTGTGCCATACAGCAAGGTAAAGCAGGCAAATCCGCCCAGGATCAGCGCCCAGTTGGCGCGGCGGAATGCCGGTGTGCCTGCTTTAAGTTCGGTGGTCTGGCTCATGAAGGTGCTCAGTTGGATTAAGCAGGATACCATTCGTCCATGGCTCGTTTTTACCCTGCGTTATTCGTTTTTCTCTGGAGTACCGGTTTTATCGGTGCGAAATACGGCTTGCCGTATGCGCAGCCGCTGAGTTTTCTGTTGTTACGGTATCTGCTTGTGATTGTGCTTATGGGGGGGGCTGCGCTCGTTGCCGGGGCGCAATGGCCTAGATCAGTGCGTGCCTGGGTTCACCTAGCAGTTGCCGGTATTCTGATGCAGGGAATTTATCTGGGGGGCGTATTCCTTGCCATTAAACAGGGCTTACCTGCTGGGATGGTGAGTCTGCTAGTGGGGTTGCAACCATTGCTCACCGCATTGCTTGCGATAGCGGTGCTGGGGGAAGCGGTGCGTTCGCTGCAGTGGCTGGGTTTGGTACTAGGCATTACCGGTACGGTACTTGTTCTATCCGGACGGATTGAAAGTGGATTTGCGCTCACAGGGGTTGTTCCGGCGTTGTGTGCTTTGCTGGGTATCACGCTGGGGGCGCTGTATCAGAAACGTTTCTGCCCGCATTTTGACTGGCGTTCGGGATCTGTTATCCAGTTTTCAGCAGCCGCTTTGGTTACCTTACCCTTTGCTTTGATGTTTGAAGGATTTCATGTACAGGTCACTGGCGAGTTTATTTTTGCGTTGGCGTGGTTGGTGCTGGTGCTTTCTGTTGGGGCAATCAGCCTGCTTAACCATCTGATTCGCCATGGGTCGGCCGTGAATGTAGCGAGTCTTTTTTATCTGGTGCCACCGGTGACCGCATTGATTGCCGGGGCAATGTTTGATGAAAGACTCAGTGTTGTTAGTCTGATGGGCTTAGTGGTGGCGGTGACCGGGGTTGCCTTAGTGCGTAAAACCTAGGGTGATTTACGTTCTGAAGTCATTTTTAACAGTGCACCTAAACTGAACAAAGACCAACCAGCGATCAAACAGAATCCGCCAATGGGCGTGAGTGCGCTAATAAGCGATATATTGTAAAGACTCAAGACATAAAGGTTGCCGCAGAACAGTAATTGGCCAGCCAACAATAGCAATGCAGCAAAATGCCAGGAACGGCTGTTTGGTCGGTAAAGTAAGGCAAGACCAACGATGAGCAAACCAATGGCATGCATCTCGTGCATATGTAACGCCGTATTGAAGAGGGCAGTTTTGCCATTGGCATTGAGTAAGCCCACAAATGCGTGAGCACCCAGCGCGTTCATAGCAACGGCAAAGGCAGCACTAAAGCCGCCAACTATCAGAGGCCAGCGAAATTTGATCATGAACATTTCCCGATTACACTTATTCCTACATTTTCCTCTGTGATACCGATATGCGCCAACACCCTGACCGAAACGTATTTGGAGAGCCTCTGGTTCCCTGTTCTTTTGATCCTGTGACGGGATTCTTGAGAGACGGCTGTTGTCGTACCGAAGATTCAGACGTTGGGGCGCATATTGTGTGCGCCGTGATGACAGAGGCATTCCTTGAGTATAGTTTTCAACAAGGAAATGATCTCAGTACACCGCGACCCCAATGGCAATTTCCCGGATTAGTCGCTGGTGATCAATGGTGTCTGTGTCTCAGTCGCTGGATAGAAGCCCATGCAGCGGGCTGTGCACCGCTGGTTGTATTGGAAAGTACACACCTTAATGTTCTTGATCATGTGTTGCTGGATGTGTTGAAACAGTATGACCATCGCCCGAACGGAATTGCGGGGTAAAATATGACAGGAGAATTTAATCTGTAGGTCAAACAGTATTTTCATTGGAAACAATCATGCCTGCTTTTAATAACGACGCATTTCTTGCTGCACAGAAAACTGCGGTTGATACACTGTTGTCTGTGGTGAATACCGCATTGGCTTCGGCAGAACGTGTTGCCGCGCTAAACCTGCACGCCACACGAGAAGCTTTTGAGGACATGGCCAGCAATGGCAAAGCGGTGCTCTCTGTAAAGTCGCCGCAGGATGCGATGGCATTGCCAGCCAATATGGCTCAGCCTCATATCGAGAAGGGTGTAGCTTACACCCGTAGTGTCTATGAAATTACGACGGCGGCCCGTGAAGACGCAACGGCCATCGTTGAGGGTAAATTCGAAGAATTCAAAAAGAGCATGGCCACGCTGGCCAATAAAATCGAGACGACCACCCCGGTGGGTTCCGAGGTGGCGATTGCTACGCTTAAATCTGCTGTTGATACGGCCAATCAGGCATTTGCCCGTTTTAATGATTCCATGAACCAGTTCAAGGAGTTGACCGAGAGCAATGTGGCCTTAGTCGGTAATGCAGCCGTAAAAGCGGTGCCTAAGTCCAAATCCTGATTCTGAGTTTCTTGGAGGATGCCGGATTTAGTCGGCTAACCCTGCAAAGAGCGCCGTACTGAGGTAACGCTCGCCGAAAGACGGGATGATAACGACGATACGCTTGCCCGCATTTTCAGGGCGCTTGGCCACCTCAAGCGCAGCCCAGAGGGCGGCGCCGGACGAAATGCCGACCAGCAAGCCTTCTTCTTTGGCAGCACGCTTGGCGGTTTCGAACGCATCTTCGTTTTTAACGCGAATCACTTCGTCGTAAACGCTGGTGTTGAGCACCGGCGGTACAAAACCTGCGCCAATCCCCTGGATCGGGTGCGGCCCCTTTTCGCCACCCGAAAGTACGGGTGATGCATCAGGCTCAACCGCAATCACTTTGAAGTTAGGGTTCTTATTTTTCAGAACTTCGCCCACACCGGTAATGGTGCCGCCGGTTCCTACGCCTGAGATTAGGATATCCACCTGGCCATCCGTGTCGCGCCAGATTTCTTCGGCAGTGGTGTTGCGGTGAATTTCCGGATTGGCCGGGTTCTTGAATTGTTGCAGGATCAGATAGTTCGGGTTGGCCGCGGCCAGATCTTCAGCTTTCTTGATTGCACCGCCCATGCCTTCTGGGCCAGGGGTCAGAATTAATTCGGCGCCATAGGCACGGAGTAGGGCGCGGCGCTCTTTCGACATGGTTTCCGGCATGGTCAGAATCAGCTTGTAACCTCGCGCCGCTGCCACGAAAGCCAGCGCAATACCCGTGTTACCACTGGTCGGCTCAACAATCACGGTATCCGGTTTGATCAGGCCAGCCTTTTCTGCGGCATCAATCATCGAAACGCCAATGCGATCCTTGACGCTGTGCGATGGGTTGAAATACTCCAGCTTGGCGACCACTTCCGCTTTTGCGTCTTGGGCTAAACGGTTGATACGTACAAGGGGTGTGTTGCCGATTAAAGCGGTGACATCTTTTGCAATGGCCATGAAGAACCTCATAGATTCGAAGTGAATGGGCTGATTATCCGTAAAGTGTCGCTGCGCGACTAGACATGTTTTGCATAAGCTTATGACCGGCGCTGCAAAATAGGGTTTGGCAGGGCAGTGGAGCGGTATAATGCGCCAAATCATTTATGACTTCGGGGTTGTTCCATGTGCGGCATTGTCGTTGCGGTTGCTCGTAAAAACATCGTATCGGTGCTGCTCGAAGGTCTGCGCAAACTTGAATACCGGGGATATGACTCAGCCGGCGTTGCTGTGCTCAATGGCGATGGCCTGGTTCGCGTTCGTTCCGCTGGTCGCGTAGCGGATCTGACTGCCGAGACCGACAAGCAGCATCTTTCCGGTGAAACCGGCATTGCCCATACCCGCTGGGCCACCCATGGTGTCCCCTGTGAGCGTAATGCGCACCCGCACATCTCCAATGGTCTGGCCGTCGTCCATAACGGCATCATCGAGAACCACGAAGAACTGCGTAGCGAGCTTAAAGCCGCCGGTTACGAATTCACCTCGGATACCGACACCGAAGTCATCGCTCATCTCGTGCACCAGAACCTCGCCGGTTCACCCGATTTGGTTTCAGCAGTCCGCACCGCCTGCACCCGACTTACCGGTGCTTACGCCATTGGCGTGATCCAGCAAGACAACCCCCATACCGCCATCGTCGCCCGTGAAGGTTCGCCGCTTGTGCTGGGCCTGGCGGACGATGCTAACTATGCCGCTTCTGATACCGCAGCACTCCTGCAGGTCACCCGCCGCATGGTCTACCTCGAGAACGGCGATGTCGCCGTCCTCACCCCGAATAGCGTCACTATCACCCGTCAGGACGGTACACCCGTCAACCGGGAAGAAACCGAATCCCAACTGTCTGCCGATGCCGTTGAACTGGGCAATTATGCCCACTACATGCAAAAAGAGATCTTCGAGCAGCCTGGCGCCATCATCAACACCCTCGACATGCTGGGCAGTGCCCAGACCGTGCAGGCGGGTTGGTTCGGCTCTCAAGCCGAAGGCATCTTCAAAGACATCGACCGCATCCTTATCCTAGCCTGCGGCACCAGCTACCACGCCGGCCTGACCGCCCGTTACTGGCTGGAAAGCATTGCCAAGCTGCCGGTCTCTGTTGAGGTCGCCAGTGAATACCGCTACCGTGACAGCGTCCCTGATCCCAAGACCCTAGTTATTGCCATCTCCCAATCGGGAGAAACGGCGGACACACTGGCTGCCCTCAAGCACGCCCAGGATCTGGGTATGCCGCACACCCTGGCCATCTGTAACGTACCGGAATCGGCCATCGTCCGAGCCTGCCCGCTACGCTTTCTCACCCACGCCGGTCCGGAAATCGGTGTGGCTTCAACCAAAGCCTTCACTACCCAGCTGGCGGCACTCTATGTGCTCACCCTAGTGCTGGCTAAAGTTAAAGGCACCATCAGCCCGGAACACCTTGCCAATCTCGTCTCAGATCTACGCCACCTGCCAGCCGCCATTACTGCGGTGCTGGCCACTGAGCCGCAGATCATAGAATGGGCGAAGCAATTTGCCGACAAGCATCATGCCTTGTTCCTAGGCCGGGGCGTGCATTACCCCATTGCCCTCGAAGGTGCCTTGAAGCTCAAAGAAATCACCTACATTCATGCCGAAGCCTATGCCGCCGGTGAACTGAAGCATGGCCCTCTGGCACTCGTTGATAAAGAGATGCCCGTTATCTCCGTCGCCCCCAACAACCAGCTGCTGGAAAAGCTTAAGAGCAACCTGCAGGAAGTGAAAGCGCGGGGTGGAGAACTGTTTGTGTTGGCCGACGCCAACACGGGCTTCCAATCCGAAGACGGCGTTCATGTGATCACCGTACCGGATCATGCCGGTAGCCTATCGCCCATCGTGCATACCGTCCCGTTACAACTGCTGTCTTATCATACGGCGCTAGCCAAAGGCACTGATGTGGATAAACCGCGTAATCTGGCCAAGTCGGTGACCGTGGAGTAATTATTCATTTGATCTGTAAAAAAGCCGCTTGATATTTCAAGCGGCTTTTTTGTGAGTATGCGCGTTGAATTATTTGAAGAGCAGCAACGCCTTCTGCAGTGTAATCCACATGCCCCAGGTCATGGGGATGGAAACCGCGGCCCAGGCAAGTGCGATCTTCCATGAGTGACTCACTTCATGCGCAATCGCCGCCACATCGGATACAAAGTGTTCGTGCGTGTCATCGGCGATTTTCTTTTCTTCGGCGACTTCATCCTTGCTCATGTGCAGTTCTTCAGATACTGGACGCACCAGCCAGTTGGCGATGAAACCGATGATGAGCAGTGCAGAGAGAATGTACATGGTGATGTTGTAGGCGTCGGCCCGTGCAACACCATGCGCCAGTTGATATTCACGCAGATAGTTAACGATGACCGGGCCGAAGATGCCGGCGGCGGACCAGGCGGTGAGCAGTCGACCATGGATGGCGCCCACGAACTTGGTGCCGAACATGTCGGCTAGATAGGCTGGTACGGTTGCAAAGCAACCGCCGTACATCGACAGAATCACGCACATGAAGATCACGAACAAAGCCAGGCTGGCGCCTTGTGCGGTGCTCGGAATCGCTGCATACATGGCAAAGCCGAGCAGGAAGAAGGTGGCGTAGGTGGCTTTACGGCCGATCTTGTCGGAGAGTGATGCCCAGAAGAAACGGCCCACGATGTTGAACAGCGACAGCAGGCCGGTAAAGCCGGCCGCAATAGCGGCAATCGAGGTTTTCTGAGCCGTGGTCAGTTCATTGAATGCAACATCAATGCCAATCAATTTACCGGCAAAAACTTCCTGCAGCATGGGCGAGGCCATGCCGATGATGCCGATGCCGGCCGTGACGTTGACACAAAGCACTGTCCAGACCAGCCAGAACTGACGGGTTTTCCAGGCCTTGCTCAGATGCACATGATGCTGGGTAATCATGGCGCGCTTCGAAGGGGGTGGGGGCGTCCAGCCAGCGGGCTTCCAGCCTTCGGCCGGAATGCGGTAGCCAAGGGCGCCAGAGATCATGAATACAAAGTAAATGGATGCCAGCACCAGGAAGGTTTCAAAGACACCGACGGAGGTGGGTGTAGCAAAAGACTTCATGAGCAGATCAGCCAGTGGTGCACCGATCATGGCGCCGCCACCGAAACCCATGATGGCCATGCCGGTGGCCATGCCGCGGCGATCCGGGAACCATTTGATGAGGGTCGAGACTGGTGAGATATACCCCAGACCCAGACCGATGCCGCCAATGACGCCGGAACCTAGCCACATGAGCCAGATCTGATGAAGCTTGATGCCGATGGCTGAGATGACCAGACCACCGCACCAGCAGAAAGCCGAAACCACACCGGCTTTGCGGGGGCCAACGCGTTCCAGCCAGCCGCCCCAGATGGCAGCCGATGAGCCGAGAAATACGAAGAACAGGGTATACATCCAGCCTAGTGTGGAGATTTTCCAGTCGCAGTTGCTGGCAAATAACTCAGTCAGCAGGCTCATTTCTGCCGGGCATGCGATAGGTGCCGAGATACCAATCGCACGTGAGAGCGGCAACCAGAACACCGAGAAGCCATAGGCCATGCCAATACACAGATGGATTGCTAATGCGGCGGGCGGCACGAGCCAGCGATTAAATCCGGGTTTGGCGATGATGCGGCTTTTGTCTAACCAACCAGTGTTCATGATTGAAATGATCCGTGTGAGTCTTTAAGGCGTTGAAGAGAATCGGCTTTCTGGGAAAGCCAGGCGTGTATTTTAGCGAAACTTAAGAGGCGAGTTTTCTTTTAGTGGGTGTCTTTGATTTAACGGCCTTGACCGGTTCTGCCGTTGCGTTTTTCAGGATCTGTTTGAGGAAGTGAGCCGTATGGCTGCCTTTGACCTCAGCTACGGCTTCCGGTGTGCCTTCGGCAATGATGCGGCCGCCACCGGCGCCACCTTCTGGCCCCAGATCGATGACCCAGTCGGCGGTTTTGATGACGTCGAGGTTATGCTCGATAACCACCACGCTGTTACCGTGTTCGGTAAGGCGATGCAGAACACCGAGCAGCAAGCGGATGTCCTGGAAGTGAAGGCCGGTGGTGGGTTCGTCCAGAATGTAGAGCGTACGGCCGGTATCTCGCTTGGACAGCTCTAGTGATAGCTTGACGCGTTGGGCTTCACCACCCGACAGCGTGGTGGCTGATTGGCCCAGCTGGATATACCCGAGGCCCACATCCATGAGTGTCTTGAGTTTGCGGGCTACCGTGGGTACGGCACTGAAAAATTCCAGCGCGTTTTCTACGGTCATCTCGAGAATCTCGTGGATGTTTTTGCCCTTGTACTGGATTTCCAGTGTTTCACGGTTGTAGCGCTTACCATGACAGACGTCGCACGGCACATACACATCTGGCAGGAAGTGCATTTCCACTTTGATCACGCCGTCACCCTGGCAGGCCTCGCAGCGGCCGCCGCGCACGTTGAAGGAGAATCGACCCGGCTCGTAACCGCGGGTGCGAGATTCCGGCACGCTGGAGAATAGTTCACGAATCGGTGTCAGCAGCCCGGTATATGTCGCCGGGTTAGAACGTGGCGTTCGGCCAATCGGGCTTTGATCGACGTTGATCACTTTGTCGATCTGATCCAGCCCCGTCAGTTCTTCATAAGGTGCCGGATCTAGGCTGCTGCCATAAAGGTGTTTGGCACAGACCGCATAAAGCGTGTCGTTGATGAGCGTTGATTTGCCGGAGCCGGAAACACCCGTGATGCAGGTGAAGAGTCCCAGCGGAATGGTCAGGTCGGTGCCGCGCAGGTTGTGACCCGAGGCATTTTTTAGCTGGAGCACGCGTTCCTGATCGGGGGCTTTGCGGTTGCTGGGCACCTTTATGACTTCCCGGCCCGATAGGAAGGCACCGGTCATTGAGTCCGGGTTTTCCAGGATCTGTTTCGGGGTGCCTTCGGCCACAATACGGCCACCATGTACGCCAGCGCCCGGACCCATGTCGACAACGTAGTCGGCCATGCGGATGGCGTCTTCATCATGTTCGACGACAATGACGGTGTTGCCGAGGTCGCGCAGATGTTTGAGCGTGCCCAATAGGCGATCATTGTCACGTTGGTGCAAACCAATCGAAGGCTCATCCAGTACGTACATGACGCCGGTGAGGCCTGAGCCGATTTGTGAAGCCAGCCGAATACGCTGAGCTTCGCCGCCCGAGAGGGTGTCTGCCGAGCGTTCCAGCGACAGATAATCCAGCCCCACGTTGATCAGGAATTCCAGACGTGCCGTAATTTCCTTGAGAATTTTGTCAGCCACCTGGGCGCGTTGGCCTTGCAGTTTCAAACTGTCAAAATAATCACGGCAATCACGTAGCGGTAAACGACTGATTTCGTAGAGAGTGCGTTCACCGACTTGCACATAGCGCGCTTCTTTACGTAAACGGGCACCTTCGCAGGATGGGCAGACCGTATCACTTACATATTTGGCGAGCTCTTCACGCACGGTCGACGAATCGGTTTCACGATAGCGGCGTTCCAGATTGGGAATGATGCCTTCGAATGTGTGTTCACGAACGGTGAGCTTGCCGCGTTCATTCATGTACTGGAAGGGCAGGCTTTCTTCACCCGAACCATAAAGAATAATCTGGCGCGTGTCTTCCGGTAGTTCGTTGAAGGGTGTGGTGACATCAAAGCCATAGTATTCGCCCAGGGCAATGACCATCTGGAAATAGAACTGGTTGCGTCGATCCCAACCACGGATCGCGCCAGAGGAAAGCGACAGCTCTGGATGCGCGACAACCCGTTTGGGGTCGAAGAACTGGATAACGCCGAGGCCGTCACATTTAGGACAGGCGCCCATCGGGTTGTTGAAGGAAAAGATCCGAGGCTCAAGTTCCTGCAGGGCGAAGTTACAGTGCGGGCAGGAGAAGCGTGCCGAGAAGAGGTTCTCTTCGTTGGTGTCCATGTTGAGTGCAATGGCACGGCCGTCTGCATGGCGTAACGCCACTTCGAAACTTTCAGCCAGACGCTGACGGGTATCTTCACGCACTTTAAGGCGGTCGATCACGACATCGATATCGTGCTTCTTGTTCTTGTCGAGTTTAGGAAGTGCGTCGATTTCATGAATGTCGCCATCGATGCGCAGACGGACAAAGCCCTGGGCGCGCAATTCGGCAAACAGCTCCTGTTGCTCGCCTTTGCGGTTAGCAACTACGGGCGCCAGGATCATCAGTTTGGTTTCTTCCGGCATGGCGAGCACGTGGTCAACCATTTGTGACACCGTCTGTGCCTGCAGCGGCAAATGGTGTTCCGGGCAATAGGGGGTGCCGGCACGCGCAAAAAGCAGGCGCAGGTAATCATGAATTTCAGTGACGGTGCCAACCGTAGAGCGCGGGTTGTGACTGGTGGCTTTTTGCTCGATTGAAATGGCGGGGGATAGACCCTCGATCAGATCAACATCGGGCTTTTCCATGAGCTGCAAGAACTGCCGAGCATATGCCGAGAGGCTTTCCACATAGCGACGCTGGCCTTCGGCATAGAGCGTATCAAACGCCAGCGAGCTCTTACCGGAGCCGGAAAGGCCGGTAATGACGATCAGCTTATGACGCGGCAGATCCAGGCTGATGTTTTGAAGGTTGTGCGTGCGTGCACCGCGGATGCGGATGTCGTCCATGTGGAATTCCGGTCTTTGAAAGCGTTAAGGCCCCAGTGAAACGCAGGGCAACTGGTAATATTACGCGGCTGTCTTTGCGCGCCGCAACCGGCGCACCATTTATTTTTAGATTTCCACCGATTCGACCCTAAAACTGGCACACGCAGACCCTATGTCACGTACTGATTCCCCTGTTAAAGAACCGATGTTGCCAGATGAACGCCGCGCCGCGCTTGGTTTGGCCGCGATATTTGCGCTGCGGATGCTGGGTTTGTTTATTGTGCTACCGGTATTTGCGGTGGCAGCACGCAATCTGACTGGCGGGCAGGATATTGCTGCAATCGGTCTGGCGTTGGGCGCTTATGGCCTAACCCAAGCCTGTTTGCAGTTGCCTTTTGGCATTCTGGCCGATCATTGGGGGCGTAAACCGGTGATTGCTTGCGGCCTGGTACTGTTTCTGGCGGGCAGCATCATTTGTGCGTTGGCCGATTCGGTTTCATCAATGACCGTGGGTCGTATGCTCCAGGGGAGTGGTGCCATTTCGGCAGCGATTACCGCGTTAGTGGCGGATTTGACCCGTGACAGCCAGCGTAGCAAGGCGATGGCAATGATTGGCGGATCAATCGCCCTGATGTTTGCCTTGTCACTCGCGATAGCCCCGGTGATCTATGGCTGGATTGGTTTGAGCGGCATTTTCTGGGTGACGTGTGCGCTGGGTGTGGGCGCTTTCTGGGCGCTATTCCGCTGGGTGCCGCCGGCGCCGACACTCTCGGGTGCGGTGCCCGGTACCTTTCGTCAGGTTTTGGTTGATCCGCGTCTCATTCGGCTAAACCTCGGCGTTTTTATCCTGCATGCGATTCAGATTGCCATGTGGGTAGCCGTACCGGCGTTGCTTATTCAGTTAGCGGGGTTGCCGCTGCAGAATCACTGGATGATTTATGTGCCGGCTGTGGTGGCCTCATTTTTTGTGTTGTGGCCTGCCATGATGCAGGCTGAACGGCACAAGCGCATGGCACAGGTGTTTGCTTTTGCAGTTGCTTTGATTGGCGTCGTTCAGTTAGGGTTTGTGGCGTTGTTTGGTGCGGGGGTTGAGAGCCAATTTCTGGCAATTTCATTGATCTTGTTGCTAATTGCGCTCTTCTTTACAGGATTTAACATCCTGGAGGCTTTGCAACCTTCTCTGATATCCCGCATCGCGCCGCCTACGGGTAAGGCCCGAGCTCTGGGTATCTACAACACATTGCAGTCGTTAGGCCTCTTTTTAGGCGGGGCGCTGGGTGGCTGGCTGTTGCAAACCGGCGGCTATGTGGCCGTTTTTACTGGTTGTGGTGTGTTGGCATTGATCTGGTTCGTCATTTTGCTGAAGTGGCCGGCACGAGTTCCCGCATAAACGCTGGCATGTTATTCTTCTAACTCGGTAAGCCATCTTTTTGGCCGCTACACTCGTTAACTCTGGAGACTCTTATGGCATCGCTTAATAAAGTAATTCTCATCGGCAACCTGGGTGCAGACCCTGAAACCCGTTACACAACTTCTGGCGATGCAGTCTGTAATATCCGCCTGGCAACCACTGATACGTGGCGCGATAAAGCCAGTGGCGAGCAGCGTGAGTTGACCGAGTGGCATCGTGTGGTGTTTTACCGCCGCCTGGCTGAGATTGCTGGTCAATATCTCAAAAAAGGCTCGCAGGTTTACATTGAAGGTCGTATCAAGACCCGCAAATGGCAAGATAAAGACGGCCAGGAGCGCTACACGACTGAAGTTGAAGCCACCGAAATGAAGATGCTGGGCCGCCGTGAAGGGCAGGGTGAGCCTGTGAGTCGTGATGACCCATTCGCGCCAGCCTCTGCCGGTGGAAACAACGCGAGCCGTCGCCCGCCAGCGAATGTGGCGGATCTGGACGACGACATTCCGTTTTAATAGGTATTAGTCTTTCGACGTTGGTGTTTTGAGTTTCGTTGTAGGGATTAGATATGTCGGCAGCAACGTCGAACGCTGAACTCAGCCATGAGCAAAAGACGAGCATGAAACTGCTCGTCCTCGGTGCGCTGGGTGTAGTGTATGGGGATATTGGTACCAGCCCGCTTTACGCATTTAAAGAACTTTTTGCAGGCAATCACCCGATTCCGTTGACCGAAGCCAATGTCTTCGGCGGGTTGTCCATGATTTTCTGGGCGCTGATGATCATTGTCTCGCTCAAATATGTTGTTTTTATCCTGCGTGCGGATAACCGGGGTGAAGGCGGCATGATGGCGCTGATTGCGCTGGCACTGCACGAGGCTCATGGCAAGCCGAAGCGTGCTAAATGGATCATGTTGGCCGGGATTCTCGGCACAGCCATGTTCTATGGTGATGGTATGGTGACGCCGGCCATTTCCGTATTAGGTGCTGTCGAAGGTTTGGGCGTGGTTGCGCCCCAGCTACAAAGCATGGTGATTCCGCTCTCCATCATGATTCTGACTGGTCTGTTCCTGTTTCAGAAACACGGCACGGCCAAAGTAGGTGCATTCTTTGGCCCGGTGATGGGTGCCTGGTTTGCGGTGCTGGCGACGATGGGGATTTTTAACGTCATTCAGAATCCTTATGTGCTGCTGGCGCTGAATCCCATGTATGCCATTCATCTTCTGATCGATAACCCGCACATGGCGGTCTATGCCATGGGCAGCGTGGTTCTGGCCGTGACAGGGGCAGAGGCGCTCTACGCCGATATGGGGCATTTTGGTCGCAAACCGATTCGCCTGGCCTGGGCCTTCTTCGTGCTGCCAGCGCTGGTGATCAACTATTTTGGGCAGGCCGCGCTGGTACTGTCCAACCCGGATGCTGTTGATAATCCCTTTTACATGGGGGTGCCCGAGTACCTGCGCTTTCCGCTGGTCTGTCTGGCCACGTGTGCCGCAGTGATTGCCTCTCAGGCGGTGATTACGGGTGCTTTCTCGATGACCCGTCAGGCGATGCAGCTGGGCTTTGTGCCTCGGATGCAGGTACAGCACACCTCGGAAAAAGAGCAGGGCCAGATCTACATGCCCGGGGTGAACTGGTTGCAGCTGACAGCAGTGATCCTGCTGGTGCTGACATTCAAATCCTCGAATAACCTTGCTGCCGCTTACGGCTTGGCTGTAACGGGCGATATGGTGATTACCTCGCTGCTGGCGGTGGTGGTGGCCGCCAAGATTTGGAACTGGGGCTGGTACCGTGCTGCGATGCTGTTTGCCTTCTTCCTGGTTTTCGAGTTGATTTTCCTGTGGGCCAATATCCAGAAGATTCCGGATGGGGGTTGGTTCCCGCTGGTGGCTGGTGTAGTGATCTTTACGATCATGACCACTTGGGAACGCGGGCGCGTATTGCTGCGCAAGCGTCTGCGTAGTGAAGAGTTACGTCTGGATGCTTTTGTGGGAAGTCTTGCGGTGGGTATGCCGACTCGGGTGCCGGGAACGGCGATCTTTCTAAATCCGGATATTGAAGGTGTCCCGCATGCGCTGCTGCACAACCTGATGCACAACAAGGTGCTTCACGAACGGATTGTGATTACGAGTGTGACTATTGAAGATGTCCCCTTCGTGCCAGAAGAAGATCGCGTTGAGGTTCGTCCTTTGAAGGAAAACTTCTGGACAGTACAGATACGTTATGGCTTTAAAGAAGAGCCCGATGTGCCTGCCTCGTTGGCGCTATGTGGTGCCTATGGGTTGCCGTTTAGTATGATGGAAACGTCTTTCTTCCTGGGCCGTGAAACGCTGATTCCAAAACTGAATTCAGAGATGGCTTTCTGGCGCGAGAAGTTGTTTGTGATGATGTTCCGTAATGCGGATAGTGCTACCAATTATTTCAATATTCCGACCAACAGAGTGGTTGAGTTGGGTACTCAGATTGTGCTCTAGCGCGTTCGCCAGTGGCTGACGCGTAGGGTTTAGCAACTCCGGATTTTTTTGACCATCGCGGTCGTTGAAGTGTCGTGCAGGAACGGGATCGAAACGACTTTGCCGCCCCAGCCACGAACTTCAGTGGCGCCGACGATATTGTCGACAGCCCAGTCGCCACCTTTGACGAGAATGTCTGGTTTGCAATCCAGGATGCGTTCGATGGGCGTGTCTTCGTCGAACCAGGTTACCAGAGAGACACATTCCAGCGCGGCCAGAACCGCCATCCGATTCATGAGTGGATTCAGTGGGCGATCATCCCCCTTGCCCAGTCGTTTGACTGAAGCATCGCTATTGGCGGCGACAATTAAAGATCCGCCGAGGGCGCGGGCTTGGGCTAGATAGGTCACATGCCCGCGGTGCAGGATATCGAAACAACCATTGGTAAATACGACCGGCCCGGGTAACGCTGTGACACGCTTGGCAAGATCTTCTGGACGCACGAGTTTGTTTTCGAAATCCGGCAAGGGCAGGTCGGTAATGATGGTCATGAGATCTTGGCTATCTGCGAGGGTTCAATGATGCCGGATTTTAGCAAGCAAGCATTGTGTTTTAGTGAATAAGTTGCTTTTTTTAAAGGCTTTTTTTCTGCTCGGATTGTATTGTTGGGCGATGCGCCTAGGCCGGTGTCGGTGATAGAATTATCTTATTAGTTAATCATAACTGTGAGACGTGCTGTTTAATGACCTTCCCCTATGTAGAAATCAGTGGCTTAGACTTCGCCTATGGCGAAAGCCAGATTCTTTCAGGGATCAATATGCAGCTTCCCAAGGGCAAGTTGACGGCCATTATGGGTGGTTCTGGTTGCGGCAAAACGACACTGCTTCGTTTGATCGGTGGGCAGATCAAACCCTGTCGGGGTAGCCTTAAAGTAGCAGGTCAGGAAGTGAGCCGGTTGAGCGAGCGCGATCTTTATGACTTGCGCCGTCGTACCGGCATGCTGTTTCAGTTTGGCGCACTGTTTACTGATCTGACGGTTTTTGACAATATCGCCTTCCCATTGCGCGAACATACCAAGCTGCCTGAGTCGGCTATTCGAGATCTTGTTTTGCTTAAGCTGGAAGCAGTGGGGCTGCGTGGCGCAGCACAGCTGATGCCGGCCGAGTTGTCGGGTGGTATGGCACGTCGAGTCGCACTGGCGCGTTCCGTGGCGCTAGATCCCGAATTGATTTTGTTTGATGAGCCGTTTACCGGGCTGGATCCGATTTCACTGTCGATTATCGCAACACTCATCCGCCGTTTAACCGATGCGCTTGGCGCAACCTCGGTGATGGTAACGCACGATGTTCATGAGTCTCTGGCCGTTGTGGATTATGTCTACTTCATGTCTTCAGGGCGAGTTGTCGGGGCGGGGGCGCCCGAAGAGATTAAAGTCTCGACAGACCCCTATGTCTATCAGTTTGTGCATGCGCAACCAGATGGTCCCGTGCACTTTCATTATCCGGCGCCAACATTGGATGAGCAGTTGCTGGCAGGGGCGCTTTAATGAATATGCTTGAGCGCTTCTTTAGGGTCGTTGGTCGCAATACGATTAATCGTGTGTGGCGACTCGGGTTTGCCGCCCGCTTTTTCATTGCTTTGCTGGGGCACTCAGGTGAAACTTTTCGCCGCCCACGTTTGTTGTTGCGCGAGCTTTATGCGAGTGGGGTCTTGTCCCTCATCATTATTCTGGTCTCGGGGCTGTTTGTAGGGTTGGTACTGGGTCTTCAAGGCTACGATACGCTACAGCGCTATGGGTCGTCTGAAGCCCTGGGTATTCTGGTGGCACTATCCCTCGTGCGCGAATTAGGGCCTGTTGTTGCCGGGCTGCTGTTTGCTTCCCGCGCGGGGTCATCGATTACGGCAGAGGTTGGCCTCATGAAGGCAACGGAGCAACTGACTGCCATGGATATGATGGCTGTTAATCCGCTGGCGCGGATTATCGCACCCCGTTTCTGGGGAGGCGTGTTGTCGATGCCCATATTGGCGGCACTGTTTACCGCAGCCGGCATTTTTGGCGGCTGGTTAATCGGGGTTATCTTCATCGGTGTTGATGAAGGGGCATTCTGGGCTCAGATGCAGGCCAATGTTAATTTCGTTGATGATGTCTGTAATGGCATTATCAAGAGCATCGTCTTTGGTGTTGCCGTATCGCTCATCGCTGTATTTGAAGGGTTTGATGCTGTTCCTACTGCAGAAGGGGTGTCCCGTGCGATTACCCGAACTGTGGTGACTTCTGCGCTAGCCATACTGGCTTTAGATTTTGTGCTGACTTCCTTTATGTTCCGAGGCTTATGATGAACCGCAAGGTAATGGATCTTTGGGTAGGTATTTTTGTAGTGATTGGTTTTGCTGCCGTGCTTTTTCTCGCGCTGAAGGTCAGCAATTTTTCGGCCAGCAGTTTTGCTACCACTTACGAAATTACCGCTAAATTCGACAATATCGGGGGGCTTAAAGTGCGTGGGCCGGTTAAAAGTGCCGGTGTCGTTGTTGGGCGCGTTTCCGATATCCGATTTAATCCCCAAACCTACGAAGCTAATGTGGTTCTCAAGATTGATAGTCAGTACCATTTTCCTAAGGATACTTTTGCATCTATTCTGACCTCGGGCTTGCTTGGAGAGCAGTATATTGGCCTGGATGCCGGTGGAGATGAGACAATGATCCCTGCGGGCGGGACGATTGCCAAAACACAGTCGGCGATTGTTCTTGAAAAACTTATTAGCCAGTTTTTGTTTAACAAGGCTTCGGAAGGCAAGAAGGATGCAGGTGCTGAGTAAAATCAATATGCGTCAGTGGGTTGCCGCTGTTGTGTTGGCCGCCTTGATGACCGGTTGTGCGACAACCGAGAGAGCAAATCCGCGTGACCCTTGGGAGGGTTATAACCGCGGCATGTTCCAGGTCAACGATGCGATTGATAAGGTGCTGGTTAAGCCAGTGGCGATTGGCTACGACTTTATCTTGCCAGAGCCGTTGCGCATTCTGGTCACCAACTTCTTTTCCAATATTGGCGATGTCATGATTGGCGTTAATGATCTGTTGCAAGGTCGTGGGGAGCAGGCCTTTAATGATCTGGGCCGCGTGGTAATCAACACGACTCTGGGTTTTGGTGGCCTCTTTGATGTGGCAGGTAATGCCGGCTGGTACAAGAGCGACAATGACTTCGGTGTTACTTTTGGCCGTTGGGGCGTGCCGCCCGGGCCTTATTTTGTTCTGCCGATTCTGGGTCCGAGCGATGTCCGAGATACCTTTGGGTGGGCAGCGGATATTGCCGCGAGCCCTATTGATCTGATCTTTCGTGATCCAACCGCCTATTACACGGCATGGGGTGTTCGCTTCCTGAATACCCGAGCGAATCTGCTGCCGGCGGAAAAGATTATTGAAGAAGCGGCGACGGATAAATACAGCTATCTTCGTGATGCCTTCATGCAGAATCGTTTGAACCTTATTTATGACGGTGCCCCACCGGGGATCGATGCTGATGACGATGCAGCGCCAAAAACCGCCACTAATGACGGCGCGGCAGCTCAGCAGTAGAATCAAAGAATTCGGTATTCAGAGAGACTCGTTTTATGATGTTGCTGCATTTTCGTAAGTTTTTCCTGTTGGCAGGCCTGTTTATTGCAACGATCGCTCAGGCGGAGTTTTTGCCGCCCGACCAGCTTGTGAAGCAGATCACGCAGGAAACCTATCTCTATGTGAACCACGACGCCTCGCTGCAAAAAGGTGATAGCAGCAAGCTTATAGAGTGGGCAGAGAAATCAATCCTCAAGGATTTTGATTTCAATCGTATGACCCGATTGGCCGTTGGTAAAGATTGGCGCCAGGCAACGCCAGAGCAACAGAAGCAGTTGACTCACGAATTTCGTAAGCTGCTGGTACGTACGTTTGCCAATGCATTTCTTGGTATCAAAAAAGAGCAGACCATTGAGTACAAGCCATTCAAGCTGAACCCGGATGACCAGAATGTGGTGGTTAAGACCTTGATCGTTAAACCGGGTGCAAAACCGATTGACGTTAATTTCAGCATGGAAAAAATGACGGACAGCTGGAAGGTCTACGACGTCACTATGGCTGGGATTTCGTTAATTACTAATTACCGAGACGCATTCTCGCAAGAGATTCATACCAATGGCGTTGATGGTCTGATCAAGATGCTGGCCGAAAAGAATAAGCAGCTGGATCAGAAGAGTAAGGCTTCCTGAGCGTTCTGGCATGATGGGTATACAGCGACACGATAACGGAGAGCGACTGGAGATTCGTGGTGACATGACAGTTGCCGAAGTCCCGGGTTTGTTACGCGCTATGCGTCATTCGAATCATATCTTGCACGTGGATATGGCTGCTGTTGGTCGGGTGGACTCTTCTGCGTTAACGGTCTTGCTCGCTTGTAGTCGATCGGCACGCGGTGCAACGGTGACTGTGCATCATGCACCGCCCGCATTGCGTGCTTTAAGTGATTTGTACGGTTTGCAGACACTATTTCGGATTGTTTAAGCAGTGACTATCCCTGCGGTATCTGTCAGGCAGGTTGCTAAAACCTTTGCGCGCGCGAGACAACCCGTAGACGCTTTGCGCGATGTGTCTCTTGAAATTGAAGCGGGCGAATTTTTTGGTCTGCTCGGCCCTAATGGTGCCGGTAAGACGACGTTGATCTCTTGCATGGCAGGTCTTTGCCGGCAGGACATGGGCAGTATTCGTATCCTGGGACACGATACACGGTCCGATTACCGCGCTGCCCGACGGGCGTTAGGCGTGGTCCCCCAGGAGTTGGTATTCGATCCGTTCTTTTCAGTGCGCGAGATTCTGCGGCTGCAGTCGGGCTATTTTGGTATCCAGAAAAACGATGCCTGGATTGATGAATTGCTGTCTGAGCTGGATTTATCCGATAAAGCCGATCATTCCATGCGCAGCCTTTCGGGCGGTATGAAACGCCGCGTGCTGGTTGCACAGGCGTTAGTGCATCGTCCGCCAGTGATTATTCTGGATGAGCCCACGGCGGGTGTCGACGTTGCTTTGCGACAGGGTTTGTGGCGCTTCATTCGCCGCTTGAACCGGGATGGCCACACGATCATTCTGACGACACATTATCTGGAAGAGGCCGAAGCACTTTGTAGCCGCTTGGCGTTGATGCGATCGGGCGAAATCTGCGCGCTGGAAAAAACAGAAACGCTCATTCGACAGTTTGCAAAACACAGACTCACTGTGCGTTTGGCCGAGGGCGGATTTTTGCCAACGACTTTGGCTGCAGCGGGTAAAGTCGTGCCGGACATGGATCGATCCTGGGAATGGACGCTCGACGAACTGTCGGATATTGAATCGGTGCTGGCTGCCTTGCGTGAATCCGGTTGTCGTCTGGAAGATATGACTATTTCTCCACCGGATCTTGAAACTGCTTTCCTGAAATTCATGGGTAATGATCCGGAGAGCATGACGTGACAGAGTTTATGACGCTCTTGCGTAAAGAGCTGCTGCGTTTCTGGAAAGTGGGTTTCCAGACGGTTTGTGCCCCCGTACTCACCGCTTTGCTTTATCTGATGATTTTTTCCCAGGTCCTGGATAACCATGTACAGGTGCATGGGGTGCGCTATACGGCCTTTTTGATTCCGGGTCTCGTCATGATGTCGGTGTTGCAGAATGCCTTTGCCAATAGCTCGTCGTCACTCATTCAGTCCAAAATCACCGGGAATCTGGTTTTTGTCTTGCTGACGCCGATTTCCAATCTCCAATTTTTTGGTGCGTACCTCCTGGCAGCCACGATCCGGGGTGCGGTGGTGGGCAGTGGGGTGTTGCTGGCCACCAGCTGGATTAGTGGCCTAACCATGGCAGAGCCCTTGTGGATAGTGGTTTTTACCTTATTGGGCGGCGCGTTGATGGGGGCGCTGGGGCTGATTGCCGGTTTGTGGGCGGAAAAATTTGAGCAACTGGCGGCGTTTCAGAACTTCATCGTGATGC